>Ga0209517_10010627_pt1 | contig 10192 bp, 8 predicted proteins | sample PeaSoiMetSII2010_FD_187695 | JGI IMG/M metagenome (GOLD analysis project Ga0209517, IMG submission 187695) | Peat soil microbial communities from Weissenstadt, Germany - SII-2010 (SPAdes) (version 2) | ecosystem: Environmental > Terrestrial > Soil > Wetlands > Peat | place: Germany: Weissenstadt... | reverse complement strand
CTATCTTGCGCATGGCCGTGCCTTCGTTACGTAACCGCCGAATCTCGGCCAGTGCGGTTTGCTCTGTGGGATCGGGCTCCAGGTGCTGCCCGTCTTCGGCGAGCCGCGAGCCGAATGGGATGTTGCCGACGCGTTCCCCCCGATTGCGCTTGTGGCAAAGGGCGTCGCGCGTGCGCTCGCCGATCGCCTCGCGCTCCCACTGGCTCACCGCCGTCATGATGTTCAGCACCAGGCGGCCGGCAGCCGATCCTGTATCGAGCGACTCGGCAACAGAGATCAGGGCTACGCTGCGACGCTCAAAGCGCTCCAGCAGTGTGCACAAATCCTTCACGCTCCTGGTGAGCCGGTCGAGCTTGGCGACGATGACCGCCTGGACTTTCCTGCTATCCACGAGTGCAAGGAGTCGTTCCATCCCTGGCCGCTGTAGGCTCTTGGCAGACTCGCCACCATCGACGATGATGTCGAGCAAGTCGGCGTTGTGTACTACGGCCATGGCCCTGATCTTTTCAGCCTGCGCATCGAGTGAAACACCCCGATCCGCTTGCTTGTCGGTCGAAACGCGGACGTAGCCAACCGTCTTCATCGCTAAGCCCATGAACGCTCGCATGTTAGGACGAAGTCAACGGGATTCGACCGCACTTTGATTCTTTTTGATTAACCATTGAAAAACGTTTGAAAAACGAGGATTCCGCGCGCCGGACGACGCGTTTCCGCTTGACTTGGCGTGATTTAGGGCCTTTGCCTGAAACAGTGCGGACCATCTGGGACGCCCAGCGCGGCCCGCAAAATCAGGCTGTAACTCTGGCGATGGGAGTGTCTCAGACCGGGCTGATGTGACCTTGCCTCTTTGGCCGTGTGTAGGGCTAAGGAACCCTGACGGTGGTGCTTGCTACGCCGAACGGCTCCGACGTCTGCGCTGATCCGAGAGGTTGGCCGTTTACGCGGATTGCTACACGGAGTTCACCACTCTGCCCGTCGTCCATGATTTCGAGCCTTCCATCAGCATGAACTGGATCGACACGTGTCACGCGCGTTTTCTGCGCCGTTAACCCTACAATCGACCCTTGCGGTGGATAGAATAAGCCAGTGGGAACGCGAGGCGATCGGCGAACGCACACGGGATGCCCTGAACCACAAGCGCAACCGCGGCGAACGGACTGGTAATGTTCCGTTCGGTTCCAGGCTGGCCGCCGATGGCCGTCACCTGGAACCTGAGCCGACGGAGCAAGCCGCGCTCGCCGAGATCCGGCGGATGCGCACCGAGGGAGCAAGCATGCGCACGATCGCTGCCCAGTTGAACGAGCGAGCGTACCGGACGCGCCGTGGCACGCCCTGGCGGCTGGAGTCTGTAGCGCGAGTCCTCAACGTTGAATCGGTGCGTACGCCAATACAGTCCGTATAGCCAGCTTTCTTTCGTCTCCTGGCCACTTGGGTCCGCCTCCCCGAATTGAGAGGCCACTGAGGGCGCCTGTGCGCGAATAACGGGCATTCTGTTGGGCACGCGGATAGAACATTTTGACTTCGGAATGGTTTTAGGCCTTCTACCGTGACGTGACCGGTCCGTCACGTCACTGGATGAGCAATGTGGACTACACAAGCAGGAAGCGCCGCCCCGGCCGGAACCGGAAGCGGCGTTTAGACGAAGGGACTGTGCTGCGTGCTACCTGGCGATCTTGTACGTGCGTTCGCCGTCCGCGTTGTTGGACGACTCGATTTTCTGGCCTCCCTTGCTTCCCAGGATGCTGACGAAGCCCCGCACGGTGTGCGCCTGCCAGCCAGTGGCGGCCATAATCTCGGCCAGCGTTGCACCCTTCGCGCGCTTCATCATCGCGATCACTTCGGCTTTCTTGTTGGTGCGGTCCGCTTTGGGTTTGCTGACCTGTCTGTTAGCCGGGCCGCGCCTCTTCGCGGGCTTGGCTTTCTTGGCGGTTGCGCGCTTCGTCTTCGGCTGCGGAACTTCAGGCGCCGATGCGTTCTTTTCCGATTCGGTTGCGGTATTCACTTGTTTCTCCTGACCGGGTTGCGGTCGTGACAATTCATCACTCCGGTCCGGGGAAACAGCAAGTCATTTGTTCAATGATTAGCCTTAGGCCGCATCACTTAAACTTAGGATCGGGGCAAATTGGCGGGTGCGGTCCCTTTTTTATGTACCCGACAAAACCAAAGGGTCTCCACTCTATGACTTCAACTGGCAGATCGTGTACTACGAGAAGGCTCCGTTACATCTTCCGAAGGGAACCGAACTGCACCTCACCGCGCATTGGGACAACTCGGCCAACAACAAGTGGAACCCCGATCCGACTGCGACCATTCATTGGGGCGATCAGAGCTGGCAGGAGATGTTAGCGGCTCCGATGGCCGTCATTGTGGACCGAAGCGTCGATCCGAAAACCGTCGTGGCGAGCGGGGGACTGGTTGGTGGCGGCGGCGCGCAGTAACGGCCCTACTCAAACTTAATTCCCAATTCTGTTTCCAGCGGTGCGTTGCGGGCCAGACTCCCGCTCTTCACGAGATCGCGATAGGCATTGACAAGCCCACCCAGCGAAGCGGGGGGAATCCTCGCGGAGACCGAGTGGTCAAAGCTTGCGATTTTATTCAAACCGCGGAATCCCGCCCGCACGGCCGAACTATCGCTCTGCTGCGCGAGATCTGTGAAGCGTTTGACGACCGCACCCTTGCCGCTTTCAGATAAACGATAGTAGTCCAGCACCATGAAACCTGCGATCTCACCCCATGTCTCGGGGGGCACGCCCGGACTCCCGATCATGGTCTCAAACAAGGAAGAGGCTAGTTCCGGATTCCTTAGCGCTACGTGACCAGTCAGAATAAACAGATAACCAGCTAGCGCCAGATTCGTTTCGCGAGGGAGTGAGGCGACGAGATCGGAGATGAGTGCGGGCGAGTGCTCCAACTGCACTGCTTTCTCCGACAGCGAGCGAACGACTTCGGTCTTGTGTTCGTCCGATGTGACGAATACCGGAGATCCCGCCTGGACCGCGCCCACGCGTTGCACTGCGAGAATCACGGTGAGCGGCGCATCCGGGGCCAGTGAAACACCTTTCCAGGCATAGCCAGGACTCTCAGTAGGCGCCTTCCTCAAGATTTCGGTGGAGTAGGGTACCTTTATCGTTTCCGTCCCGGGCGCCACCCCGAACAGTCGTTCGTCTACTTGTATGGTAAGGGACTCGCCTGATTTTGGAGATTCCGTCACAAGGTGCCCGCGAAAAACCTGGCACTTTGCGACGATACACCTGCCAAATTCCCGGCCCATTCCATAGTCTCCGGAATCCGGCAAGTGTGAAGGCACGGGCGTCAGCGTCGGCTGAGCGCAACACGCAGCGCTGATGAACGCTAGTAAAAATTTCATGAAGATACCATCCTTTACGGGGTATGTTGCATCACGTTGTTAGTACCAAAGGACAGGCCGAGGACCTGGAGATTGCCGCTAACTGTCTGCCATCCCGTGTCCCCGCTCACGCTGGAGCCAGTGTCTACCCAATTAGCGCCGTTGTTGCCACCGATCACGGTCACGGTCCAATCGGCCTGGTTTAACGCAAGGTAAGTCTTTGGAAAACTACTGGAAAAGGCTACAGCAAATTCCCGAAACGCATTACTTCCGCTTGTGCTTCCCCACGTGTTGCCAGTTACCGGATGAAGGTTGTTCCAATCGAACACGGGTGCATCCAGGCTGGTAAGCACCACCACCCGCCCTCCAGAAGTTGGCGGCGTAGCGTCCGCCGTCGCTGAGTTCCCGCGAAAAGGAGTCGCACCGCCGGTCGGCTGCGTCGTCGCCGCTACGCCGGCGGCATCCACCATTGGTGTAGGCCCGCCCGGATACTCCGTCTCAGTTCCGGCTACGTTACCCGGCGAGGCTGGAGTGGGGGTCGGTACTGGATAAGCCACGGTAAACGTATCGTTCAGCAGGTTACCCACGTCGCCAATTGTGATGTCCGTCGTGCCAATGGTACGATCCGCACCGCCTCCCTCGAGCAGGTAATGGGCGATTATCGACATGGGTATACTGCCGTCGGTCGTGGCGCCAGAAGCACCATCGGCGCTCAACATGGTCGTGAGCGTAACGTAACTGTCTGAGCCTTCCTGCAAAGTCGACTTGACGACCGCGAAACTTACAACGCCCACCTGCTCTCCCTCATCAAACGTTCCACTCCCGTCAAGATCGACGTACGCGACCAGCACAAAGTTCCCCGCGGCGCTCGGCGAAAACGTGACCTGCGCCCCGGACACGCTAAGCGTCGGGATGGCTGAGTCGACGGTGTCGACAGGATCGCGATCAACCTCCCATTGGATACTGCTCCCTGATGGAGCGGCGTTGACAACGTTGACCGTGACCGTGCCGGAATTCATAAGCACGGTGAGGTCTAATCCCGTGTCATCTGCGGCAAAACTCGAGTCCATATCAGTTGACGTTACTGGTACTACGCTAGGCGACGTACTGTCGACCGCGTTAGGTGTTGCCGGTTGTACGATCTGAAGCCCATCAAAGACGGGGAACATGGTATCGCTCGATCCGAAGCCGCAGATTCCACCTTCGGTGCCGGAAACTTCCCATTGCAGTGTCACATCCCCAGATACCGTGAGCGCTGAAACATCGATGAGTTTAACGACTGTTCGCACATAGTCAAGGGACTCGTAAGACGTACCCGGGTTAAAATCACCCAGATAAGTCCATGACCCGCCACCCGGCAACGCCGGCGAAGGTCCACTATAACCGCTTGCCGTTGTCGTATCGAGCGTCGTTCCACCGGACGTGAGGGTCCATGTCATGCTGACGGTGCAATTAGAGGGATCGGTACACAATCCCCACGGATCGGAAACCTGCGCATTGAACCATTCGGTGAAGGTCAGCTGCAAATAGTGCTGTCCCTGTAATGCAGTCACAGAAACCGTGCAGTCACGAGTGAAGGGGCCGCCGGCGTCGTCGGCAGGCCCGCTATTTACCCAAGCGGAACCCGAAATTGCAGTGGAACCACTGCCATCAATTCCGTACCCATCGCAATTCGGGCCGGTCTGACCAAAAGCTTGAGATGCAATGGCCGCTCCACAAATCGCAATGGAGAATAGTCGAAGAGCCATCGTGGGGCTAACGAGCAACATAAAGGCGTTTCCCTTCTGCCCCAGCCGCGTACCGCCACGTCTGCGGTACCGTAAGAGGCTTTCTAAGCACCGCGATACTGGGCGCTGGCCGGTACGAGGCACGCAGAACCGGCGAAACAATTGCACTTACTCACGCAAATTACAGCGTCACGTTCTTTCCCGATGATCTCGTAACGGCTTACTTACTTAAAACACCAACTTTTGCAGGTCCAGAAGTTTCCTTTCCAGAGCTGATCCACCACAATGCGCCGACTCAGGTGAAGTCGGCGGGTACTGAGCAGATATGATCGACGCAATACCACACAATAAAACGTGCACCTGCAGACCGTTAATTAAGATACGAACAGAGTATATTCGTTATTAACTGTGATAGCAAGTTAATTGTGAATGAATATTACCTTAGGATGCGTCAGGCCTTCACGTTATCGCTCGAACAAATTAGAGGGTCCCTTTTTGAGACCCGACAAAACGAGACTCTGGGCCAGCCGCGTTCTTGGAAGACTCGATCTTCTCCCCTCCTTTGCTGCCCAGGAGGCTGACGAAACCACGGATTGTGTGCGCCTGCCAGCCGGTCGCCTTCATGATCTCGGCCAGCGTCGCACCCTTGGCGCGCTTCATCGATGCGATAACGTCCGCCTTTTTGTTGGTGCGATTCGCTTTGCGTTTGCTGGCCCGCTTCTTGGCCTGGCCTGCACTTTTCGTGGGCTTGGCTTTCTTGGCAACCGTGCGCCCGCCCTTCGCCTCCAGAGTGCTTCTGTCAGGCGTTTTCTCGGTGTCGATTGTATTTGTGCTCATGGTGTTTCTCCTGGACCGGGTTACGGTCGTCACATCGATCACTCAGGTTCGGAGAGATTGCAACCAGAATCTTTGGTGATCAGGGCTTTCGCGTTGGGGAAGAACGGAACTGGGGGGCTGGGTTCCTTTTTATATACCCGACAAAATGATTGGGCGCGTTCGATGATCAGCGGCACATTGGCGCTGTGAGCGACTTGAGCTACGGCTTCAATATCCAGCACATTCAACAGCGGGTTGCCGATCGTCTCGCCGTACAACACCCGCGTGCGCGGCGTGATGGCGCGTCAAAAATTCTCGGGATCTTCTGGATCAACGAAAACGGTATTGATCCTGGTAAGCCCACTCCGGGCAGTACCCCGCTTCCTTCTTTTTTTCTTCTGTGATGCCCTGCTCGCTTCCCACCTTTTCATGGAAGTTGTTCTCGCGCCGCGGTTTTTGCAACCGTTTCTCCCAAGGTTCTCCTAATGTTTCTGGAGCCGAGGAGCCTCCTCGGGTTCGAGCCTGGCAGTGAGGGCACTAGTCAATTGCTGACTGTTCAATTTGCTCGGTTTCAGTAGTTCTTGGCTGCGCCAAAACTTCCAGAAACATAACTCATCGTGGGAAGGGGTTGCTGGCAGATCCGGTACAGTACCAAAAAGGCATTCCGCCACTGGGATCGTAAGCGCACACCTGCGAGACGACTCGAAGCGGCGAAGAGTCCACATGTATCCACCAGTCGTTTCCAACGACCGTTGTGCCGGCGTAGTGGATGTCGTTTGATTCTTTGTCAGGATTGTTGCAGTTGACTAGCTCGCCGGGTTTCTTTGGCGGTTTCTTCTTCCCGACATTCGAATAGTGCGCGTCGAGAATGAAGGTGACGAACCGGACGAGAGTCCCTTCTCCAAGGGTGGTTCCAGAAACTGCTGTTGACAGTCCGTTCGCGTTGATGCCATCATTGTTCAAACATTGTGAAACTTCTGCAAGGTTGAAAGAAGAGATCAGGGGAGGTGTTATGAAAAACATGCACTTACGCTTGCGTATTCTGAGCGTTCTTCTGGTAGTTGGGCTGGTTAGCCCTCTGATGGGACAGACCGCTACCGGCACCATCGCCGGGCGAGTAACGGATGCCTCCGGGGCAATCATCGTAGGTGCCAGCGTGGAGCTGACCAGCAGCGAACGGGGAACAGTTTCAACCACGACGACCAACGACGCTGGTCTATATCTGTTTCCGACCGTTCAGCCCGGTCAATATCGCGTGGCGGTTCAAAGAGAGGGATTCAAGCTGGCGGAAGTGGTTAAGCTGACCGTCAACGTCGGCGATCAGCTTCAAAACAACTTCAAGCTGGAGGTGGGTTCGGTCAAGGAAGCGGTGACGGTGGAGAGTGAATCATCGCTGGTCGATACGCTATCTTCCACGGTCAGCTCGGTTGTCACGGGCGCCCCAATTGAGGATTTACCGCTGAACGGACGCGACACTTTGCAGTTGGCATTGACCCAACCTGGTGTAACGCCGTCGATCATCGGCATCAACGGTGGCAACGCCGCCGCCGGCGTCCCGGGAGGTGAGTTTACGATCGCGGGAGGACGGGACAACGCCATCACGTACCTTCTCGATGGCGGAAACAACACCTCGGTGACGTATGGCGTGCCGGTAGTGAATCCGAATCCGGATACGGTTGCCGAGTTTCGGATCATCGAAAACAACTATTCCGCCGAATATGGGCGGAGCAACGGAGGCGTGGTGAGCGTGGTGACCAAATCAGGCTCCAACCAAGTGCATGGAACCGCGTTCGACTATCTGCGGAACACCGATTTCAACGCCAATAATTTTTTCAATCAGAGCACCCCGGGCGCCTACCAGCCCCGGCCCATCTTGAGGCGCAATCAGTTCGGAGGGACCATCGGGGGGCCAATCACCATCCCCAAGGTCATTAAAGGCAAGGATCGTTTCTTCTTTTTCTTCGGCTATCAGGGCCAGCGCCAAAGCTCCATTCAGGTAAATCCGCAGGTTACCACCTACACCCCCTCGGAACTCACTGGTGATTTCTCCCACGCGGTGGGCGGCGGGCCCGACCAAGGCGTCGCCAGCTTCCTGTCGGCGCATCCGTACTTCCAGCCGAATCCGCAATTAGCCTCGCTCGGGATTATCGATCCCTCCAAGATCAATCCCGTGGTGCAAAAGTATATTTCGAACAACCTGATTCCGACCAGCCCATCGGGGACTCTGACTCCGAATGGTCCGGCCCTGGACAACCGGGACGAATTTACGATCAAAACGGACTTCAACATCACGTCCACGGATCGTCTCTCGATCACGTTGGTTCGGTTCCACAATCCATACGACTATCCATTCGTGCAGAGTGGCGCGCCGAACGTGGCCGGCTTTCCGGGAAACGACAAGTTCGACAATTACTTCGGCAACGTGGCCTACACCAAAGTGATTTCGCCCACCGTGGTGAATGAATTTCACTTTACCGCCCAGCGGGACTACAACTCGCTGAACAATCCGGCCATAAAGCTGCCGACGCCCGCCGCGTTAGGGATTCAGATCACGCCGGACGACGCCACCGGGCCGAGCCAGATGCTTTTGAATGCCAGCAATCTACAGCTCGGCTTCAATATCAACGGCCCTGCGTATTTCGCGGACACGACCTACGGCTATCAGGATTCCGTGACGTGGAATCGCGGAAAACACACCTGGAAGGCAGGTGCGTCGCTCACCTATGTCCAAAACAATGCATTCTTCGCATTCGCCCCCAATGGCGCATTCTCGTTCGACGGTCCAGCCGGAATTGGCTCCGGCAGCGATCTTGCCGACTTCCTGCTGGGAGTTCCGGATTACTACTATCAATACCCTGCTGCTTTTAGCGCAGTTCGCAGCCATCAGTTTGGCGCCTTCGTGCAAGACGAATGGAAGGTAACTCCCACCTTCACCGTGACGCTGGGCGTCAGATATGAATATTCCTCTCCCAAGCGCGATCCGCAAAACAGGAATTACATGATCATCCCCGGACACCAATCGACCGAATACCCCAATGCGCCTCTGGGTCTGCTATTCCCCGGCGACCCCGGCGCGCCGTCCACGGGCGTGAACTTTCCGGACCGCAACGACTGGGCGCCGCGGCTGGGATTTGCCTGGGATCCTTTCGGCAAAGGAAAAACGAGCGTTCGAGGCGGTTTCGGAGTGTTCTATGACGTTCTGCTGGCGCAAGACAACCAGAACCAGAACGGCACGCCTCCCTTCTACTCCGCGGCCTTCGTTCCCTTTTCACCGTCGGAAATCCCGGCCAACGGGCCGGCGACTTTTTTGTCGGATCCTTTCGGGACCACCGGCATCACGAATCCTTTCCCTTCCAGGCCGATATCGAAGAACATCAACTTCGCCACCGCCGGGTTCCTGCCGTTCGGGCCGAGCAGCGTTTTCATTCAGCCGAACATGCGAACGCCCTACACGCTGCAATACAACTTCAGCATCCAACAGCAGATCGCAAGGGGCTTGGGCTTCGAGATCGGTTACGTGGGCAGCCAGTCCCGCAAGCTGATCGCGCAGGAGGATATTGATCCCTTCATCATCGGCACAACAACTCGAGTGTTGAACGCGCAGCCTGGATTGCAAATACCCGGCGCCTACGGACAAATGCCCTATACGTTCGGGAATCACGCCAACGCGAATTACAACGGCTTGGTGGCTAGCTTAACGAAACGGACCGGCGAGTTGCGCGGCGTCGGGAAACTCTTCTTTACCGCTTCCTTCACTTGGGCGCATAACCTGAATGATGCCGATGGGTTTATCCGAAACAGCGGGTCTGTGTCCTATTACAATCAGAACGAAACCTATGCTTCCGCCGACTCCGATATTCGCACCCGCTTTGTCTTGAGCGGAGGATGGGAACTGCCTTTTGACAAGGCGTGGTCCAGCGGCCCGAAGCGTCTGACCCGCGGGTGGACTTTGGACCCGATCTTCACGGCTCAAGCGGGCTTGCCTGTGTCGGTCAACGCAGGTTTGTTCCAGGACGGTGTGACGCCCGGGCCCTCCGGCGACGGCGATCAAAACTTAGTCAAACCAAATTGGGCGGGCGGCGCCGTGCAGACCCTGGATCCTCACGGGACGCAGACATTCACCGTCAACGGAACGCCATTGACGGGCCACTTCTTCTTCAATCCCAGCGGCTTGTCCGTGCCTGCCTGCTTCTTCAGCTCACAACCGCCTGGAACGCCGGGAGGATGTCCAAGCGCGACGTACGGCACTTTGGGCCGCAATGTGTTCCGAGGCCCGGGGCTGATCAACTTCGACTTAGCGCTT
>Ga0209517_10010626_pt1 | contig 10193 bp, 6 predicted proteins | sample PeaSoiMetSII2010_FD_187695 | JGI IMG/M metagenome (GOLD analysis project Ga0209517, IMG submission 187695) | Peat soil microbial communities from Weissenstadt, Germany - SII-2010 (SPAdes) (version 2) | ecosystem: Environmental > Terrestrial > Soil > Wetlands > Peat | place: Germany: Weissenstadt... | reverse complement strand
GCGACGAGAGAGGCAGAACCAGCAGGATTGAAGGCAGAGTCGACGGTGCAAAGCCAACCAGTGGCCGTTCCAGTCCTAGATGATCCTTTTGCCGCTGGAACCACGTCCAATCATAGATTCGTTCGACCGGGAAGCCCTCGCGATAAACATGGGCGGCTAGATAGTAGTTGGCGAAATCGGGATCGAGGTGCCTCCATGCAGGAATGAATCCCCTGACAGCGAACAAGACGAGCAAAAGCGCCAGCAGGACTCTCTCAGCCCACACTTTCCAACGCGAGTGACCAGGCAACTTGAGAGTTTCGGGGCAAATCAGGGTGCTGGAGGCTTGCATTTCAGAAATCCAGTCTTAATGTCGATATGACCGAACGGGCCCGTTACACGTCATGACGAGTAAGCAAATGCGAAAAAAATGGCGCGGCGATTGCCGGATCTCTGCCATATGCAAGTCGATAAGCCGGCACCTCCGCCAACATCGTCAGAGTCTTCAACCGCTGCTCTCCGAATCTGTCGTCGTCTCGGAACGCGACGTACATCGAGAGAACATTGGAAAACTCACTCTTCGCGAGGCGCACCAGGCGCGGCACGGAACTGGAATCCCGTTCGAGAACAACACAACAGATCGGAATTACAAAGCCGGGCAGACTCGAACCGCGCTTATGCTTGTCCAGATAACAAAAACTGAAATCGCAATATGAAAACGCGCGCGTTCGAGACGCAAGCTCGGGCAAGAATTGAAGCGTCTCGGGCCGAAATGCGACGGGAACAAAGTCACCCCACGCGCGCAACTCGCCGCTTCCGATTTCCAGAAACACCGACTGATCGGAGTGGAACGTAAGCTCGCCCTGCGTGGCAAGGTAGCTTGCCGTCGTCTTGCCCTGATTTGGAGCCCCCATAACGAGAAGACCTTTGGTCCGCGACGAAACACAGGCCGCCGTGAGAGGAACCAGGCCCAGGCCGCCAGTCGTCATATAAAACAGCGTGTCAATAAAAGGGCTGGTGAATCCTGGCTCATCTTCGAGAAGTCCTTCTGCGATGAAAGCGACTGCTTCACGGGCTTCGAGATCCACTGCTATAAAGTTCCTTTGCCCGAACTGAGCAAAGCGAAGTCCGTCTTCGGAGAAAGTGGATCTTTGAGGCCAGGGCGGGCTCACCTCCACCGCGGAATCCACGACGATCCGCCAGTGGAAGCTTGGACTCCCGCTCACTGCTCCTTCATACTGGGCGAACAGTTTAACCAAGTGACTCAAGACCCTCGAACTGTTGGTTTCTAAGTGCACCAACCTACCCATCACCGGGAGAAGCGCAGTGTATGGAACGGGCACGAAGCGGCGCATAGGGTCGATTCTGGCGGCGCGCGCCTGCGTGTCTTCAACCCTAATCATCCCGGCACGCACATTCATTTCTGTCTGGATCGCTGTAGCCTCGACAATACGTTTCATGTTTGCGTTCCCTGATGGTGAGAAGCTCTATCGCGCGTTCATGTTTATCCGTCGTCATACTTCGGTAAGACAACGGTCAATCTGTTGCGCGATCAGGCGGGGTGAACCGCCATACTGCAAGAGCCAGCACGGAAGTTCGGCCGTTTTCTCGATAGTCTCCGAGCGTTTTTCGTCTGCTTCAGGCAGTTCCATCATCAGATCTCTGCTTAACCGGTTTCGCGCCTCCGAGGACGAGATCGAAGTCAACCGGAATTCCGGAGCTTCTTGTCGTTCCAGGAAGATCAGCGCAGTGGGCCGACACTGTCGAATGCGCTCGACGCCAGCAATGCGCTCAGGTGCAAGCCAAAAGGCCGGGCCTCCGCTCCGCGTATCGCTCAGTTGCTCTTTCCCTAGTTCGTCAAACCATTGGATGGCCCCGGGGCGCAATTTCAGCGGGGTTGGTAGCCCCCAGACGCGTGGTTCACCCCTCTCCATCGAATAGAACGTCCGGTCGTCGGATAGGAATCCGTAGCCCTGTTGGGCCAGTGCGAATGCCAGTGTCGACTTTCCTGCGCCAGATGGCCCGGCCAGAAGGACGCCGCGTCCGTGCTTTGCGACACAGGCGCAGTGCAACTCCGCAACGCCAATCGACGCACTCACGATGGTCAGCAGCATTGGTAAAATTACCGCCTGCCAATAGGCAAGGTCCGCCGCCATCCCAGGCGAGAATCGCCCGATTACGCGGTGCGACCGAAGGTCTGCGAGCATCGAACTAGCCTCGTCGAAACCTCCAAAAACCAGGCAGTCCCGCCCCCTCACATAAGGCTTCGGCCAAGGCGGCCGCGAATCGTCGGTGTCGTCAACCCAAAAGCGCAGGCGGAGATCGACAGGGCCGGACTCGGAATCGACTGCCTGGAACGTGCTGCGCGCCGCATCGAGTATCTGTTCGGAATTAGTAGACAGGCTACACAACGCACCGGCAGCGACGAAATGTTCGCACAGCTTGGTCTCGGCATCCTTGTGTAGAAGATCCGGCGGCGGCATAGAGTTAGGACTCTTCACGCAACGAAAATCCGCTGCCGCGAGAGCGTCACAATATTCGTCGAGGTGAGCCCAGGGCTTGTCACATTCTTGTCAACAACTTGTAACGTTTTGCTGCCATTTTCTGACTGGTACAGGCCGCTGCATCATCGTCGAGATGCTTTCGTCCTCATCGGACCGATCTGCATCAGACAGATCTAACCTTCACGCACGCATTCGAGAAAACCTCGGGTAGGTCGCCGCCGGAGAGTCCCTCGAACACTACTAGGTAGGGCGACTTCACATCGCGATTTATGACACTTTATTTACATTTTCAAGACAACTCCAGCACCGTGCCCGGAGTCTAATTCTCTCCGCAGACCAAACCTCAAAAAAGGCGTCGCATGTTGCTCCCGACCTCGAATCCCCGGACCCACTGCACCTCGGCAGAAAGCGGTGACAAAGGCTCGATTGCAGCTTTCGCGCTGAATAGCAGAAGGCAGAGGCCTGAGAAACTCTCGATAAGGACTTCTCCGGTTCGAGTGGCTTCTTGATCTCAAATAAGAAACAGTCGTGTACGGCACAAGTGCCCTCCGACTGCTTCAGGATGTGCAGGATTTTCGTAGCACGCAACTTTCGTTGGTGTGTCGCTCGGTTAGTGAATGCGAGTGAGAACGAAGGTCGAGTTAGTTGGACATTAGCTGAAAGCAAAGGGGTTTAGCTCACAGCATCCTGTAAGTGAGGGGGCGAAGCTTTGTCCAACAACGTCCGTCGGAGAATCTAAGGGCGCACTTGCAACTTCTGTCGATTCATTTAATCATGCGGTCGCTGGCAGTCGAAGTGGATGACGGTGATGTGGAGTTCATCGCTTGAATTCATTTCGAGCGCGTCGCTTAACCCGAACGGCAGCGCCCCGACCCGCCCCCCGAGGACCTAACCCGCCCGTGTCAGGGATTGCAAGTCGTAGCATTCGATGATGGCGAGGCGATCGGCCGCACCGACTTTCCGTAGCATGCGATGCACATGATTTTTCACGGTCTGTTCTGACAAGTTCAGTTTCGTAGCGATTTCCTTGTTGGTAAGCCGCTCACGCAGCAACGCTATCAGATCCTGTTCTCTTCGGCTCAATATTCGGGTGGCCCGGGAAGGGAGCAACCGATGCCGGACTACATGAAAAAGGGCCAACGAGAGAGGCGGTGGGCAAACGGCTTCCCCTGCGGCAATGGCACGGATCATGCCTGCCACTTCCGCGGCAGAAGCATCCTTCAGGACATATCCAACCACGCCCTCACGAACCGCCCTCAAGAATGTGCACTGATCCAGTTCCATGTCGATCATGGCGACCCGCACTGCGGGGATTGCAGCCTGCAGTGTAGCCACCAGGCGAGCTTCGGAAAAAATAGGAGCAACCGAATCCAGCAGAACAATGCCGGGGCGAGTAACGATGATTTGTTCCTGCGTGGCGGGAGAGTACGGGCCAGCTCCCACCACGCGGATATCACTCTTCTTGCTTAGGATCCGGATGAGCGATTCGCGCAGCAGCCGGTTTTCAGCTAGGAGGAAAACTTCAGCGATCGGTTGTGGCTCCATCGAGCACTCCCCTGGCCACTATGATGCTCCGTGACCGTCTCGAGACGTGGGCGTGCCCCCTAACACGCAACGTCGAATTCGTTCCTAACGATTCGTTGGGCTACGATTCGTCTAGATGATGCTGCAAAAACGATTTTCGAAAGCTCACTTCCCAGATCCGATGCCTTGCGGAGGTAGAGCCGCTACAGACATTGAACTCCATTCTCGAAATAAAGTTGTGCCAAGCAGTCGCTTAGTAAAGACAACGTCCCCGACACTTAAACCTTTAGAATCTAAGGATTTACAAGTTTACGCGACGGGTCGGTTGTGTCAAGCGATATTTGCGCCTTTTTTTAACGCGCAACCCTTCGTTCCCCAGAACCGGTCGTGCTGCCGTTGGTTCAGAGTTAGTGCGGCCTGGAAGGCCTGTTCCTCTAAAGTACGCGACTTGCTAGAGCAAGCTTCGCGTGCTCCGATCATGGAAAACGGAGCGCGGAGAAAGTTAGCAAGCTGAATTCGCACCAGATCAGGACCAGATCGGCTTAGGTGACAGAGACGACAGGATTGGTACTGACTTAGCACCGCGACGGTACTTCGTTAGTACCCGCACAGTGCCCTGAGGGGTACTAAGACATCCATCTGAGAAGTACGTAAAAGAGTGAACGGGGCCGACTCAGATAGCTCCGATTTGAACCTTGTCTCGGAGCGATTCTGGTTCTATGGTACGGCGGTACGTCGGCAACGCGACTGGAGTAACTATGAAGCGAGTCCGCGTCCTCGTCGCAAATCAGCCCCGCCTGATGAGGGAACTCATCATGACCACAATCACCGATCAGCCCGACATCGAGCTAGTTGGGGAAGTTGGGAACCAGGATGACCTTGCCGAGGTCATCGAACAAGTCCGGCCGGACGTGCTCATTCTAGCCATGGACAAACGAGAGGAGCACCGTGCTCAGTGCGGGTTCCTGCTCGGACGCTACCCCGAAATGAGGATTCTGGCGCTGGCTCCAGAACAAAATCGCGCCCTGTTTTACTGGGCAATCGTGGATATCCGGAGCAAGCCGCTCGAGAGTTCAGAGGTGAGCATCTTGAATGCAGTGCGGCAGCGGTCGCCTTTGGTCGGCTTAACTCCCGTTTAGATTCGCCGAGCTGGGCCGGCATCGACTGCTCGTTTCCACTTGTAAGTATTTGAAAATAGTTACCTTAGATGACAGTTCCCTGTGTAAGTCACGGGGCGAAGCTGCACTTAGCCGACGAAGGATCAGAACCGAATGCTGTTGACCACAGGAATGGATCTGCCGACAGCGGCGCCTCAGACGCCTGAATCAGAGAATTGGTATGCCCTTTACACTTACCCGCGCCACGAGAAGCTCGTAGCTGATCAGATCGAGAGGCGCAGCCTCCCGTGCTTCCTTCCCCTCTACCGCTCGGTGCGCCGCTGGAAGGACCGCCGCAAAGAGTTGGATCTGGCGCTGTTTCCCGGTTATGTGTTCGTGCGCATGGCACTCGCGAACCGGCTGCGGGTTCTGCAGTTGCCCGGCGTAGTACGACTCGTGTCATTCCGTGGGCAGCCCGCCGCGTTGCCCGCCGAAGAGATCGAAGCGTTGCAGGACCGATTATCTCGCGGCTTGAAGATCGAGCCCCATCCCTATCTGCGTGCGGGACGCCGTGTCCAGGTGCGCAGTGGGCCAATGCAGGGACTGGAAGGCATTATCGTGCGCACCAAAGACCGCTGCCGGGTTGTTCTCTCGATCGACCTGATCATGCGTTCCGTAGCCGTCGAAGTGGCCGAGGCCGACCTGGAGGCCATGTGAGTCTAACCTTTAATTTCCTAAACAAGCGACTGCTGGGAAAATCAGCTCGTTGCGTCGCATTGGCGGTGCTATGCCAGTTGGCGTACGGCCAAGCAAGCGAACGAGTCGACGGCCGTCCAGACGCGGCCCAAAACCGCATGCCCGATCTATCTGATCTCGCTACAGGCAACCTAGGCCACGTGGCAGCCTCTTCTGTTCAAATCAAGGCGGTACTTGTCAAAGACGCCGGCCTCCTCGTGGAACTGAAGCGCTGGGTGGCCAAGGAAGCTACCGATAATGGACAGGTCGTGGAAGACTCGAAGTTGTCGGACCAGGCGATCTTCGACCGCCTCGACCGTGATGTGGCATTTCGCTCGGTTGCGACTCGCCTGCTGCAGCGGTACGGATATTTGCTGCCGGCGACGAATCCGGATTCGAGTGTCGGCAAAGAGCAAGATCTTGTCTTGAAGGAGCGCGCACGGCGTCTGGTTCAGATTGAAGCGCAGGAAGACAACGAGTCGCTGCGGGCCCACGGAAATAATCAAGAGCGAACCGTGGAGCGCACCAACGGCTGCGACGCTCAACCGGACGCCGACTGCGAAAGGGCGGGTTCTCGGAACCGTCTCTCGAATCGTTCACTGGAAAACGAATCTTCGCCGGCTACAGACACAAATCCGCGATCGCCCGAGGCGCAGCCTTCGGTTCCCTCGAATCGAACACTCCGCACCGATCTTTCGACCGATGGGCTTGATCAACGCGTGCCGACCTCCGCTTCCCAGACTGAGTTGGCATCCAGTTCGATCAAGTCCCCTTCTCCTTTCAGCTATCCTGCCCTTCCCTCGCAGGATGAGCTGAATGCGGCGCGGAGCAATTCCATTTATCCCGAGAGGACCGACTCGCGCGAAGCCAGCGCTGGAAACATCATTCCGCAGCCCCCGCATTCAAGTTGGAAGCGGCCCGGCGCTGTCGAACCGGAAGAAGATGTCAACCCGGTGAAGATGGTGCGTCCGGCCAACCCGTATGCCGATGTTCCCTCGCTCTACGATTTGTACATGCAAGCCGCGGCCTGGCAGCGCCCGGCGCAGCGCTTCGGCTTGGATGTGTTTCGCAATACCACCAACCAACCGGATGTGATTCCCATGGACCTTCCCGTGGGGCCCGACTATGTGGTCGGAACAGGCGACAGTTTGGCCATCGATCTTTGGGGCAGTGTCTCCCAGCGCCTGGTGCGACTGGTCGATCGCGAAGGGCGTGTCTCACTGCCGGAAACCGGCCCGCTGCTGGTAAGCGGCAAGAATCTTGCGGAAGTACAGTTGGAAGTGCAGCGCGCCCTGAGAACTGAATTCAGAGATGTGTCTGCCGACATCTCAGTTTCGCGCCTGCGAACGGTACGGGTTTATGTGGTTGGAGAAGTCGCGCAACCAGGCGCATACGACATCAGTTCGCTCTCCACTCCGCTCAACGCGCTGTTTGCCGCTGGCGGAGTTACGGCCCGCGGATCGTTGCGCTACCTCAAGCACTTCCGCGGGAAGCAACTCGTCGAGCAGGTGGATGCCTACGATTTGCTTCTTCACGGTTTACGCAGCGACTTGAACCGACTGGAAAACGGCGACACTTTACTGGTGCCGCCCGTTGGGCCGCAGGCGACGGTCGAAGGGATGGTGCGCCGCCCGGCGGTGTATGAACTGCGGGATGAGACGTCGCTGGCGGAAGTTCTGGAACTCGCCGGGGGAATCCTGTCGACGGCAGCACTGCGTCATATCGAGGTACAACGGGTCGAAGCCCACGAAAAACGCACCATGTTGACGCTGGATCTCTCGGCGACCACCGATCCCGGGCATCTTAACCAGCAACTGCAAACTTTCAAGATTCGAGACGGCGATCAAGTCCATATCTTTCCCATCGCGGCCTACAACGAGGATGCCATTTATCTGCAGGGACACGTCTTGCGTCCCGGCCGTTATTCCTACAAGCAAGGCATGAAGTTGACCGACCTGATTTCGTCGTATGGCGACCTTCTGCCGGAGCCGGCTCCGCATTACGCGGAAATCATCCGCCTGAATGCGCCGGATTTTCATCCCAGCATCGAGAGCTTCGACATCTCGGCAGCTCTCGCCAACCCTGCCGCGGCCCCGACTCTGAAGCCTCTGGACACAGTTCGAATCTTCAGCCGCTACGATTTCGAGCATCCGCCCGAGGTCTGGGTCGGCGGTGAGGTGCGCTCCCCCGGATCGTACCGCACATCGGGTGAGGCTCACTTGCGAGATGCCATCTATTTGGCTGGCGGGATCACCCCAGATGCCGCGCTGGATTCCACGCAGCTGTTTCGCACTCAGGCCGACGGCACATTGCGGATTCTGAGCGTCGACTTACACGAAGCCCTGGCTGGAAATCCCGTGGACAACATCATCTTGCAGCCACGCGATCGTCTGCTGGTCCATCGCACGTTGGCGAAGGTGGACCCACCCACCGTCGACATCAAAGGGGAAGTCGTAAAGCCCGGGCGTTATCTCCTGACCAGCAACATGCGCGTGGAAGACCTGGTCCGGGTGGCCGGAGGACTCAAGCGCAGCGCCTTTGCCGACAGCGCCGACCTCACGCGTTTCGCGGCCGGCAACGGCTCCAGCGAACGGCTGCAAGTAAAGCTGGCAGCTGCGCTGTCGGGCGACGTCAATGAAGACGTTGCTCTGCACAATGGAGATGTTCTGGCGATTCGGCAGATTCCACAGTGGAATGACCTGGGAGCATCCGTCGCGGTGCGGGGCGAGGTGGAGCACCCTGCAACATACGGGATTGAGCCGGGTGAGCGACTGAGTTCCCTGCTGATGCGCTGCAATGGGTTCACTTCAGAAGCGTACCCTTACGGAGCCGTGCTGCTCCGTCAAGAAGTGCGCGAGTTGCAAATGAAGTCGCATCAGGAACTCGTGAGTCGCTTGAAGTCCGAGCAGGGTTATTTGAAGGCCCTGCCGGAAAATGATGCAGACCAGAAGGCCGCCAAACTGACTGCGGTTGCGCAGACTGACACGGCACTCCAGCAACTCGAGGCCATTGCACCGGCGGGACGGGTCGTGATTCACATTCCATCAAATCTGAATAAGCTGGCGAAGACGCCCGCGGACGTAGCTCTGCGAGACGGGGATATACTCATCATTCCCAAGAAAACGAATTACGTGGTGGTCAGCGGCCAGGTCTTCAATCCCACCGCAGTCAGCTATCTGCCGGGCAGGAGTGCGAAATGGTACCTGGGGCAGTCCGGAGGGTTGACCCAAGTCGCCGATAAGAGTGCTGTTTTTGTGGTGCGAGCCGATGGCTCAGTGCTCTCCGCCAAGAACAACTCGGGATTCTGGATGGGCGACCCCTTGAACGCTGTTTTACGGCCGGGAGACTCCATTGTCGTGCCCGAGAAGGCGGCCAAGGTTGCTCCTCGGAATTGGACTGCACTTTTGCAAGCCGCACAAGTTGCGTCGTCTGTCGCACTCACCGTTGCCTATATCCATCCATAGAACCGGGGCCGTGGTTTGCGGATAACAACAGGATTTCTGGCAGTTTTTCTGACCATTGGGATGGCCCTATTGCTAGCACCCACAGCGTGGCCGCAAGCCGATTCCGACTGCAAGGCGGGGGACTCGTCAACTACCGCTCCTCCCACTCCGAAAGCGCCGGAGGAGGCCATACGGCCTGGCACGCACGATGTCTCTTCCGGCGATTCACCAGGGGCTCGCTTCGCCGGGCATTTCGCGGATTTTCTCGGAGACCAGAAACAGATCTGGACCAGTCCCGCACGAGCTCGCTGGTCGGATGCAACCTGGCTGGTGCCGCTCGGCGGAATTGCGGCCGGCCTTTTCGTGACCGATCACCAGTACAGCGCATCGCTCTCGCAAAATCCGACGACCATCAGCCATTACAAGACGGTTTCCAATTACGGAGTTGCCGGCCTGATCGGCGCCGGTGCCGGACTCTATCTGTTCAGCTTTCCGACTCACAACGAGCATTGGCGCGAAACCGGATTTCTGGCCGGCGAGGCAGCGCTGAACAGCCTGGTGACCGTCGAGGCCCTGAAGTATTCGCTGGGGCGCGAGCGTCCTTATCAAGGCAACGGCAGCGGGCCGTTCTTTCAGGGAGGCACGTCGTTTCCCTCGGAGCACGCTGCTGCCGCCTGGTCGATTGCAGGTGTATTCGCTCATGAGTATCAAGGCACACTTCCCAAGCTGTTCGCTTACGGCATGGCTTCCGCGGTCAGTTTCTCCAGGGTTCGAGCCCGTCAGCATTTCCCTTCGGATGTTCTGGTGGGCAGTGTGCTGGGATTTCTGATCTCCGAGAGTGTCTATCGCAGGCGTCATGACCCCGAAATCGGCGGCGGATCTTGGGATCCGCCAAGCGAAATCGTGCAGAG
>Ga0209517_10010622_pt1 | contig 10196 bp, 8 predicted proteins | sample PeaSoiMetSII2010_FD_187695 | JGI IMG/M metagenome (GOLD analysis project Ga0209517, IMG submission 187695) | Peat soil microbial communities from Weissenstadt, Germany - SII-2010 (SPAdes) (version 2) | ecosystem: Environmental > Terrestrial > Soil > Wetlands > Peat | place: Germany: Weissenstadt... | reverse complement strand
TGGAGCAACTGTGCCTGCTGCTGGCTGGCCGAAAGGCTGCCGGTGGTGAAGGCGCTTGGGTCAGTGAAGAGCCCGGTGGCAAAACCCTGCACGCGCTCATCGGTAAACGGACTGCCGCCGCGAATGCCGTCGCGGATGCGGTCGTTGAAGGTTCCAATGCCGTAGCCGTAGAGATTGATCTGCGAAGCGTTGGGGCCGATCTGATTGTTGGCGGTGTCTCCGAAATTGAAGCCCTCTCCGTAGAGATAGATCTTCGACCCGTCTACGCCGTCTTTCTCGGGAGTCAGAGCCAGTAGCGCGTTCTGGATGTCCGTCATGCTGTAAGTGAACATGAAGCTCATGATGTCGAAGCGGAAGCCATCGATCTTATAGTCCCGCGCATTCAGGACCAGAGTATCGATGATCAGCTTTTCCATCATCTTGTGTTCGGCTGCCGTGTCGGCGCAACAAGAGCCGGTTTCCAGGTTGCCGTTTGCATCGAAGCGATGATAGTAACCGGGCACGACCTCATCGAGATTGGAGTTGGGGCCTTCACCGCTGGCGTTGGTGTGGTTGAACACCACATCCTGCACCACGCGAAGCCCAGCCCTGTGCAACCCCTCTACCATCATCCTGTATTCACGCACGCGGTTATCGGGATTGATGGCGTAACTGCCCTCTGGGGTCATGTAATGCACGGGATCGTAGCCCCAGTTATAGGCAGGACTCGTCTGGCTGGCGGTGACGACTGCCTGTTGCTGCTCACCATCCGGCGGATATTGCCCCAGTCCGGTGGGAATGATCCACGTGGATTTGTCTTCGTTCACGCTGGCGAAGTGGAAGGAAGGCAGGATATGCACTGCCTTGAGCCCGCTTGCGGCTAGTGAGCGCAGGTGTCTCATGCCGTCGGAGTTCTGGTCGTCGAAGGCCTCATACATGCCGCGATGAGCCAATGGAACTGTGGGATCGTCGATGCTGAAGTCGCGAACATGAAGCTCGTACAGGCTCATGTCACTGAAACTCCGCAACGGAGGCGAGCTATCCTCATCCCATCCCGCGGGCTTGGTTTCATCCGAATCGAGATCGGTGATCCTGCTCTTGGTTCCGTTCAATGCGATGTCGATGGAATAAGGATCGCTGGTTACATTCGTATCCACCGCCGAGTCGGATGGAACCCAGACCTTGACCGCGTAGAGGTAGTACTTATCCTTCCAACCGGACTCCCCGTCCGCGATCCACACGCCATTGTGCTCGTGCATCGGCAAAACGGCGGAGGGCGTAGTGTCGGTCTCGTGGTCGAAAAGCTGAAGCGAGACGCTCTGCGCTGTGGGCGCCCACAGCTTAAGCTTCACGGCATAGTGATCGTCGTCAGCCCAGTCATGCCATCCGCGATCGTCCCCGTGGTGAAAGACGACGCCGAGCTTGCCCGGATAGTAGTAGAGATCGTCGAGCACGCCCGCATCCTGAATGCCGGTTGCATACTGCAGCGAGCCGTTCGAGCCGACCGCTGAAAACGCCAGCTGTCCTTCGGGGGCTGTCTGCAAGGTGGAGACGGGTGTGTTCGCCGGCAGTTGAAGAACGGTGTAGCCGCTCAATTGTGGATAGCGCAGCAATTCATCCGCTGTCAGGCTTCCGCCAACCGTGAGCGGGATGCTGGTCCCGCCCACGATGCCTGTCGGAGTCACAGACAGGCCGCCGGTCTGGCTGGATGTTATCGCGTAAGTGTCGCCGCTCTGAGCAAACTGCGGCTGGATGGCCACTCGCTGGCGATCGAGCCAATAGGCCTGTTCTACATTCAACAGGCTATCCAGTATCTGAGTAGGAGTCGGGGTTGAGGTGAACACCGTCGCGTTGCCTGAAATCGCCCAGGCCTGGGTGTAGGTGGCGACATTCAGATACATGTTTGGCCCCGGGTCCTTGGTTCCGGTGGAGGTATTGTGAATGATGAATCCGAGGTTCTGCGCGTTGGGAATCAGGCTGATGTCGAAGTACGCGCCGTAGGAGTCATAGTTAGTCACGAAAGTAAGTCCGTCGTTGTAGTCGCCGGTATACTCCGCAGTGTCTTCAAAGGCATAGACGCTCCAGTTCGCGTAGTTCCCGTCCGGACGGTAGTAGTGAATGCGCGCGTATCCGGGCAGCAGCGCGTTTGGGTTGGTCAGGCTCGGCGCACTCTTGTACAGCTTGCCGATTCCCGTGTAGCCCCAGTACTCGAAGCCTTCTGTGGAAGGATCGACAAACTCGTTCGGCCCCGGGTCCTTTTGGTCGCCGCCCGGCGCTGAAGGATTGTGGATGATCAGCCCGAGATTCTGCGCGTTGGCGACGACTGCCACATCAAAATAGACCCCATATGCGTCGGAGTTCGTTACCGGCACAAGGCCGCTGTTATAGTCGCCGGGGTATTCTGTTGTGTCGTAGAAGGCATAAACTGTCCAGCCGCTGTAGTTGCCGTCAGTGCGATGGTAGTGAACGCGCACATATCCGGGCAGCAGCGCGGTGGGATTGGTCAGGCTGAGCGCGGTGTTGTACAGCTTGGCTATCCCTGAATAGGCCCAGTACTCCATGCCCTGCGTGGCAGGATCGACAAACAGATTGTTGGGAGTGTCCTTCTGATCGCCGCCCGGCGCCGTTGGGTCGTGAATGATGATCCCAACCTCCTGCGCGCCGGTGGTCACACCGACATCAAAATACACGCCATAGCTGTCCGTGCCAGTCACCTGGACGGGGCCGCCGCCATAGTTGCCGGTATTTTCCGTGGTGTTATCGAAAGCGTAGACCGTCCAACCGCTATAGTTGCCGTCCGACCGGAAGTAGTGGATGCGTATGTCGCCGGCTGGAATGGGTGGATCGGGTTGCGCAAAGATCTGGGATGAAGCGAAAACGCATAGCAGAAGCATGAGGACCTTGGACCCAGCTCTGCACAGAAGGCGAGGCATTCCAATCCAGAAATTCATGGGGATATCTCCAGAGCAATCTGTTGCCTTCGTTTTGTCGGGGCTCGGTTGTTTGGCGCCCGCCAGGGGTCGCTCATTCGAGCGCGGCGATAGTACTTCGACCGCACATCCGGTGTCAAGGAACCTGGAAACAGCGGCGCTGGCCTCAATCGGGCAGACCTGGCAGGCGAAGAAATTCTCCGGGTTCAGTGATTCAGGCAACCTGTTGAAGTTAGTGCAAATAGAAACACTTGTTGCATGTACAGCATTTGCATGTTGAGCGGGAGATTCCGCACCCGCATGTTATCGGCCATCCGCCGGCGAAGAGACGTTACCGGGGAACCCCTTTACGAGACGGAGTCCGCTGCAAGCATCCGCTTCAGATTCTCGCGAAAGAGTTCGTTCGGAAAGGATGGTAAGCAGGAAAGCTCAACCCGGCACGACGCTCGGCCACAGACTCTTGAGCTACCGACTATCACGAAGCGGGGTTGTCCTTATATGGTGTTTCTTCTCAGCGGTTGTACGGTTCCGGGCCAGGGGCAACCGGTTTGCTATACTCACGGGTTCGGCAGCCGCATTCCTCAATTGGATTCCAGCTGCGAGAGGAACCGTAATGAGCAAGTTCGTGTGTCTTCGTCGCGCTTTGATCCTTCTGGCGCTTGCATTGGGCGCATCGCAAGCAATCGCAACCGGGCAGGCAAATCCTCCCAGGCAAGCCGCGCCCAGGCCGGCCCTGCCGGCACTTCCGGAGATGTGGACGAAGCTGGAGACGCGGCTCGACTCCGCCAGGTTGAAGCCAGGCGATGCGGTCCGCGTTGCGGTCAGCCAGGGCTGGGTCTACGGCACCTGCGGCGTCCAGGGCAGCAGCACGCTGGAAGGCAACGTCATCGAAGTCACGGCAGCGACGGATCCCAAAGCGGCAACCGAAGTATCGCTGAGCTTCACGGCCGACTGCGGCAACGGCGCGAAGAAGCCGCTGATCCTGATCGCGGTTTACTATCCGATCGACGACGGCAAGAGCCAGATGGACCTTTACAACTCGATGCCCGCGGGCCTTGGACCGGGCGCCACCGGACGCCAATCCACGAATCTGGATTCGCTGCCATCGCCCGACGCGGGCACCGCCCAACAACCGCCGCTGGCGAAGATCGGCGAAGTGAAGGGGATGAAGCACCTCTCCCTTGCCGTGGCGAAGGGCGCAAAGGGAAGCACAGTGCTTTCGAGTACCGACAGGCGCATGCGGCTTGAGCCTGGTACGCGGCTGGTTCTGGTGCCGGTGCCGGAGGCGCACTGACCTCAGTCTGGCCGGCCCGTCCCAGATGCACCCTTGTCCCGGACGCTCTTACTTCCTGCCTGTCTTGCGCTTCTTTTTCGCGGCCTTGCCTGCGCCGTTGAAGGCGGCTTTCTCCCGCGCCCGCTTGCGGCGGCGGATCTCCTCAGGCGAGTACATGGTGCCGCGGCATTTTTTGGCGCCGCAGTTACAGATGGCTTCGTCGTCGCCGCCGTCGTAGAGGCAGTAGTCGTAGGTAATCTCTTCGCCGGCGGCGATGGGGCGGATGGACTTGATGAAGACGCGGCCACGGACTTCGCTGGTCTCGCAGTTGGCGTCGCAGCTGTGGTTGATGAACATGGCCATGGAGTGGCCGTCGATGACGATCTCGCCACTGCCCAGTCCAAACAGGTAGGTGATGGGCGAGTCCTCATAGGCCTGGTCGGCCTGCTCTTTGCTGAGTTTGGGGCCGGTGTATTCGGCCACGCGGCGGCCTTTGGGGATGGGGGTGGTGGTGTAGCAGCCGGCGGCGTGGATGGCGGAGGAGCGGATGATCAGGGCCATGCAGGTGTGCGATGCTTTCTTTGGGGTGAGGGAATTTGCTGTATACGCCGCATCGTACCATTGAAGGGGCAGGTTCGACGGAGATGAAACGGGGATTTCTGGCTGCGGTGGTTTTGACGGGTTGCCTGATGGCGGCGGCGCGGAGTCATGCGCAGGCTGCGCCAGCTCAGAATACGCCCCAGCAGCCGGCCGCAGCTCCCGCCAAACCGGCGGAGAGCAATCCGTTCCCGGAGGATACGACCAATGTTCCGGTGATGCCGTCCGCGGGTACGCCGGCCTTGCCGCCGGGAACCTATGGCGGCGAGGACAACGTGGCCGACAGCAGACGCGTTGCCGTTGCGGGCGACGATGTCGACCCGGTGCGCAGCCCCGACGATCCGGCTCCGGACCTCGATGCAGCCCCGTCGAGCGATTCGAGTTCCAGCCTATCCGGCCTGGACAAGCTGCTCCCCGGTCCGGACGACGACGATCAGCCGCAGGGGAAGAAGAGAAAACAGGTGGTGAAGGAGCCCGAGCACAAGGAGACATCGAGCGAGGACATCCAGGTGGGCGAGTACTACCTGCAGATAAAGAACTGGAAGGCAGCGCTGTCGCGCTTTGAGTCCGCGCTGGTGCTGGCGCCGGACGAGCCGGAGGTCTATTGGGGCCTGGCCGAGAGCGCGCGCCACCTGGGCAACTTTGCCGAGGCGCGCGGCTATTACCAGATGGTGGCCGAGTACGATCCCGACAGCAAGCACGGCAAGGAGGCGATCAAGGCGCTGAAGGACCCGGAGATTGCCAATGCCAAGGCCGCGGCAGCTGTTCTCCCAGCGAAATAGGCAGCGCCGAGGCTAGAGGCCGGACCAGCGGAGGTAGGCGGCGATGATGGGCTGGCCCCACAGCGAGCTGACGATTCCGCCGATGCAAAGAAACGTGCCGAAGGGAAGCTTGCTGGCGGCCCAAGATTCGGAGCTGCGGCGGGCGGCGGGGACGGCAAGGAGAGCGAGAGCGGCGAGGGACCCGAGGATGGCGCCCAGGGCGAAGGAGAGCAGCGCCCCGGGCAGGCCGAGCCACGCAGCCAGAAGGGCCATCAACTTGGCGTCACCCAGGCCCATGCCTTCTCGTTTGCGGATGAGCTTGTAGATCCAGCGGATGAGCAGGATGAGGAGGGCGGCGGCGAGAGCAGAAATCAGAGCTCGAATCGCCAAGCCCGCCACGGAGGCCCCTCGAATTCCAAGAAGCGGCAGACGGTCGATTACGTAGTAAGGCAGCAGCGAGAAAGCAACACCGACGACAATGCCGGGCCATGTAAGCCAATCCGGGAGCCAGAGGTATTCCGCATCGAGTACCGCGAGTGCAATGACAAGCCAATATTGGGCCATTTTTCCGGTCATGGCCAAGAGAGCCAAATGGGCAACTCTTGTCGACTCGTTCGGGTCCAGCGCCCATCCCACGTAGCGCCACGCAATCGCCGCCCAAAGCGCTCCCACCGCCAACTCCACCAGCGGATAGCGCCAGCCGATCCAGGTGCCGCACTTGCGGCAGCGCCCCCGCAACGCCAGCCAGCTTACGAGCGGAATATTCTCCCACCAGGCCAGAGTGTGATCGCAATTTCTGCAGTGGGAGCGCGGGTGGAGGACGCTCTCGCCCGCGGGCCAGCGGCTGAGGCACACGTTGAGGAAGCTGCCGAAGGCCAGGCCGAGCAGGCCCGCAAAGATCGTTCCCAGAATGCGAATCATGCGCGAGGTTGAGTATACGGCACCTGCGGTGCGGCAGACGCCGCTTGCGCGGCATGGGTTTCGTGGTCTCCCACCTTAGCCGCAAAAACGAAGACGCGGGGCCCAGAGGGCTCCCCGGTGGGGCACCCAGCTATACCCCGAACTGACGCAGGTGATGATCCAGGTGCTTATACATCAGGATCGCCCACTCGTCCGGCGTCATGCGCCCGAAGAAGCTGTGCGGATTCGTGGTGCAGCCCGCGGGACCGGCCGTGGCAAAGCGGTCGATCAGAGCGGACAAGCGCGCGCGTTCGGCGGCGAGGTCTCGCTGGTCCTGCACCACCAGATCCTTCGCCGTGGGCGAATTCCGGCGGAACGGCGCGTCGTCTCCAAGCACCTTGGGCTTGATGATTCGCCCCAGGATGCTGGCCAGGCCCATGCGCGGGGGAACGCGGTCGCCTACGGCCCATTCCATGCTCGCCGCGCAGTGAGCCACACCCTGCGCGACATTCATCTTGCCCCAATGGCGTGCGCTGTCCGGCCTGAGGCGCGCGATCCGTTCCTTGACCTCCTGCACGGCCGAGGGTTCATACAGATTTCTCATGGTTAAACTTTATACGTCGCAGTCATCCGCAGGCGCAAGACCTGTCCATCCCTGCGGAGAAGCGCATGCCGCGGGGTGCGGTAAACTTAGGGGGCATGGACGTTCCGCCGCAAGGCCACCCTACACATGCTCCTGCTGAAGAGACCGCGACGGATGCGGCGCGGGCCGCGGCCTTGTTTGAGCGGTCGGTGAGCATCATGGCGCGGCTCAGAGCCCCGGACGGCTGCCCGTGGGACCGCGAACAGTCCTTCGATTCCATTCGCAAATACACGCTGGAAGAGACCTACGAGGTCTTCGACGCCATTGAGCGGCGAGACTTTCCGCACCTGGCCGAGGAACTGGGCGATCTGCTGCTGCAGGTGTTGTTTTATGCGGAGATGGCGGCCAACGAGGGGCACTTCACCATTGCCGAAGTTCTGGAGCACCTGAACAAGAAGTTGGTCCGCCGGCATCCTCACGTCTTCGGCGAGGAGGCTTCGCGGGCGGCGGGGAACAAGGCGGATGTGGATGCGGCGGTCGAGGGGTCTTCGGCAGCGGTGTTGCGGAACTGGGAAGAGATCAAAGCGGCTGAAAAGCGGGGGGCTGCGGAGAAGAAAGCGGCGGGGAAGGCGGCGTCTTCGCGGCTGGATGCGGTCGCACGGGCGCTTCCGGCGCTGGCCGAGGCGACCAAACTGGGCGCCAAGGCCCAGAAGGCTGGATTCGACTGGCCGAACTGGCGCGATTTGCTGCCAAAGCTAGCGGAAGAGACGGCGGAACTGGAGGCCGAAGCTGCATCGGCCGACCCCTCGCGCAAGCCGCATGTGGAGGCGGAGCTGGGCGACCTGCTGTTTACCGCAGTGAACCTGGGGCGGCACCTGGGCGTGGATGCGGAGATGGCGCTCCGCGGCTGTAACCGGCGGTTTCGCGATCGCTTCCGCGAGATGGAACTGGCGGCGACTCGGCCATTGGAGGAGTTGTCGCCGGACGAGTTGGAGGGGCTGTGGGCGGAGGCGAAGAGGAAGCTGGCGGCAGGGGAGGGATTTTGAGCGCGATGGTCGAAATGCGCCCCTCAGGGGCTAAAGCCCAGGTTTATTTCCCGACTTTTTCGGCACGACTGAAGTCGTGCCCTTTCAAAGATTCATCGCTGGGGGCGCGGCGATGATCCTCATTCGCAGTTGCAAGGGGCACGACGAGCTGGAGGCCTGCGTCGAACTCCAGGTGGAGACGTGGGGTTACGACCCCACCGATGTGATTCCACGCAAGGCGTTTCTGGTGTGGCAGAAGGTGGGCGGGCAGGTGATTGGAGCCTTCGACACGGAGATTGCAGGCGCGGCTGCCGACGGCGGCCCGGAATCTTTGGTTGGCTTTCTGGTGTCGTTGCCGGGGGTGAAGACCGGAACTGGTGAACCACGGCCTTACCTGCACTCGCACATGCTGGCGGTCCGGCAAGGTTATCGCAATCGCGGCCTGGGCGTGCAACTCAAGCTGGAGCAGCGCAAGGAGGCGCTGGGGCGCGGTATTTGCCACATCGAGTGGACCTTCGATCCGCTGGAGATCAAGAACGCATTTTTGAATATTCATAAGCTGGGCGCGGTGGTCCGCCGCTACCAGGTGGATTTCTATGGTGTATCCTCATCTCGACTGCAAGGTGGGCTTCCGACCGATCGCCTGGTGGCGGAGTGGGAGCTCGATTCGGCGCATGTGCGGGCCATTCTTGAAGGCCGAAGCCCCGCCGCGGCGAAGATAGACGAGCGAATTCTGGTGCCGGCCCGTATCTACGAGTGGAAGGCTTCCGAGGCCGGGCGGGAGCGGGCGCTGGCCGTTCAGTTGGAGAACCGGCGCAGGTTTGAAGAGGCTTTTTCACGAGGGTTGGCCGTACTTGGTTTTGACCGGGATGCGGAAGGAAATGGAATCTTCCTGCTGGGCGATGCAGCCCAGGTGGATCTCGATTGATTTCCCCAAGGACGCGAAAATTTATGAAGATCGATGCAATTATCCTGCGCGAACTGCACCTGCCGCTGGTGCGCCCGTTTGAAACCAGCTTTGGCCTCACCACCAACCGGCGGATCATTCTGGCCGAAGTGCGGTCGGACGGGCTGACGGGCTGGGGCGAGTGCACGGTTGGGGAGCATCCGTATTTTTCGGCGGAGTCGACCGACAGCGCCTGGCAGGTGATAGTCAACGAACTAGGCCCGATGCTGGCTGGCGCCGCGCCGGAACATGGGGGCGAGTGCCCGAAGATCTTCCGGCTGGTGCGCGGCAACAGGATGGCCAAGGCAACGCTGGAAAACGCCATCTGGGACCTGGAGGCGCAGCGGGAAGGGATTTCGCTCTCGCAGCTGATCGGCGGGGTGCGCGATGTGATTCCTTGCGGTGTGTCGCTGGGGATTCAGGCGACGATTCCCGAGCTGTTGGCGATCATCGAGCGGGAACTGGCCGCGGGCTACCAGCGCATCAAGCTGAAGTGCAAGCCGGGCTGGGATGTAGAGGTCTTCGAGCGGGTGCGGCACAAGTGGCCGGAGATCATGCTGAGCTGCGACGCCAACTCGGCCTACAAGCTGAAGGATGCGGACCACCTGGTGGAGTTCGACGCCTTCGACCTGCTGATGATCGAGCAGCCGCTGTGGCACGACGATTTCTACTACCACTCGATGCTGCAAAAGCGCCTCGAGACTCCCGTCTGCCTGGACGAATCGATTCGCAACCGGCGCGACGCGTTGGCGGCCATCGAGATGGAGTCCTGCAAGATCATCAACATCAAGCTGGGGCGCGTGGGCGGCTTCTCCGAGGCGATCGCGGTGCACAACGCGGCGCAGGAGCGGGGCATTCCAGTGTGGTGCGGCGGCATGCTGGAGGCGGGCATCGGGCGCTCGCACAACATTGCGCTGTCGACGCTGGAGAACTTCTCGCTCCCAGGCGATGTGTCGGCTTCGGCGCGCTACTGGCGCGAGGAGATAGTGGAGCCCGAGATCACGGTTTCTTCAGCGGGCGAGATTGCCATTCCGGATACGCCGGGGCGCGGGTACGAGGTGAAGACCGACCTGGTGGAGCGGCTGACGGTGCGCAAGGAAGAGATTCGGGCGCTGGAGCTGGTGGGGTAGAGGGTTGGTCAATAGGAATGGGCCGCGACCCAGAAACAGATTCCAAACCCGGTGGCGATAACACAAGGAATG
>Ga0209517_10010621_pt1 | contig 10196 bp, 6 predicted proteins | sample PeaSoiMetSII2010_FD_187695 | JGI IMG/M metagenome (GOLD analysis project Ga0209517, IMG submission 187695) | Peat soil microbial communities from Weissenstadt, Germany - SII-2010 (SPAdes) (version 2) | ecosystem: Environmental > Terrestrial > Soil > Wetlands > Peat | place: Germany: Weissenstadt... | reverse complement strand
CGACGACCTCTTCACCACCGAAGTCCCAGGACTCGCGGCTGGGCGGGCCCCAATCGGGTTCGGTCCGCATCTCCGGATTGGACCCTCGGATCACTGGCGTCCGCGGTCTGCGGCTCCGGTCTAGGCGCCGGAGGACCCGGCCGCCGTATTCGCGGGGACGCAGATCTTAATGGAGCAGGGATGGACCCTGATCCGCGCCTTCTTGACCGCTGGGCGCGCACCGCCGTCAAGCTCGTATGGAAACCGCCGATCGAACCGGATCTGGAACTTCTTACCTCGCGTGACCTCGACGAACGGCGATTTCACTGCCTCGCCCAACGCGATCCGCCCCAGTGTGCGGGCCACCGCAAATGAGCGCTGAGGAAGCTGATGTTCACAGCGTGGGCGTTCTGGATGATGAAGATCAGCACCACGATGAGGGCGGCGACGGCGGCGATGATCAGCCCGGTGCGCATGCCGCTGATCCGGGTGCGCAGCCGACCGCGGACGGGCGCCTGCGGCGCCGATGAGGGCGGCGGGGCGGAGCCGTTGGCGGACGGCAGCGGCAGGGTGCTGGTTGCGGTGGGCGGTGCGGCTGGCTCGGTCAGAGCGATGCGTTCCTCACGAATGGCGACCGGGTTCGCAGTACCTTGACCGGGGTCCCCTTGCTGACACGACAGCCTGGCCGTGATCGGCCGCTATCTCCGCGCCTACCCTTACATCTGAAGCTAGAAAGCAGCAATATATTTCTAGAAAATGTGTTGGTTAATGTCCGTGGAGAACTGGCGGTTTCCTGACCAATCACGCACGGGTCCTGCTGCGCGCCCAGGATCCGGGTGCCCGGCTGCGCGACATCGCCGCCACCGGTGGGTATCACCGAGCGCAGCGCGTACGGCATCGTCACGGACCTGACCGCGGCCGGGTACGTCGTCAAGCACAAGATGGCAGGGACAACCGCTGCCAGATCTAGGCGCACCTCCCGCTGCCGGAGCCCGATAGCCACGAACCCGCCGTCGGCGACGTCTTGGCCGTCTTGATCGGTGACCGGGTGAGGCAGAACTGACCCGCGGCCAGCGGTCGGTGGGCTGGATGACTGGGTGCCTACTCGACGAAGGTCAGTCGTCCGACTTCGAAGCGGCAGTCTGGCAGGCGGCGGGACAGCATGGCGAAGCCGCTCGTCTAAAGGCCGAGATTGGGAAGCAGTCCCGCTCAGCGTCCCGCAACTGCGATTAGAGCCACATGGCAGGCTACCGAGATCGTCGCCGCCCTGCCATCAATGGGGCCTCAATGAGGCTACGTGACAGGTGAGCGAGGTTCTGATGAAAGGTTCCAGTTCGGCCCAGCTAGGTGCGTGGATGCCGTACTCGGGTACCGACCCCTCCCTGCGGCCCAAAGAAGTATTGGTGGTCTACGGTTCCGCAGATAGCACCATGGACCTCCGGATGGTCGTCGATGAAATGAGTAAGAGCAAGCTGCTGACAGTGGATGCGCTTGTCCGGGCGCGTCCGGCAGAACCGGACATGTTCGGGCGGCAGCCCGGTGCGCTGATAGAAGTCATGGCCTTCGAGCCAACGCAGGGTCCGGGCCTGCACCCGTGATCCGCATTTTGAGATCAGCCATACCCGCCCACTGAACAGGTTCGCCAGGCGCGTGATAGCTGCTAGAGCGCCGTTCATTTCGGGGGTCGCCAGCATCGTGGCCTCGTCGCCTTCGAAGAAGGCGGTGTCGCCACCGCCGGGGTGGGCTGGGCCGTTGATTATGACCCCGCCGATGTCGATGCCCAGGCGGGGTTCCCGCATGCAATGTTCAGTGCTCATGAGACTAGTGTGCCGACTAGGAAGTCGCACCGGAAGTACGGTTTCGCCACTTGTCTACAGCATCCTAATATGGCTGGCTGAGACATACTTGAACCCGTACAAGGTGGGGTCCACCAGCCCGTGGTTCGAGTCGGTCGACTCAGGGCACGGCTAACTCCTCGAAGCGGCATCTAAAGTCCACGGGTCCAACGGGGAGTCCGCCGTCCTCCATGTCGAGCACGACCATCTATCATGACATGCCTCCGCGGCCAAGCTATGAGGAAGATTAGCGGGCATTGCAGTCTCGCTATGTGTCTCGCCGAAGATGGGCTAATATGCACAAGCTGCAGTCCTTATTTCTCGAGCATTTCCAGCAACGCCTCTGCCAATCGACGACGGTCTGTTGACCGACTTATACGCCCCTCGGGTCCGAGCTGCTGCTGGACAACGTCGGACAGTTTTGATCGGCCGTGGTATCTAGTCGGGGAACGAGGTCGATGGCGGTGCGTAGCGCCTGACCCTGCTCGAATGCCGACCGCGAGCAGCGAATTGCGTCCAGAATGCAGTCGACATTACCGGCCTCAGGATCTTCCCGCATCAGCGCTAGCGCATATATGCGTTCGCCATCGCCTCCGGCAGAGAACATTGTTCGTACAGCCTCAGCTGATGGGCTGTTGGCTCTGGAATACTCCTTAGCATCATGGAGAATCTCGCTCAAATCCGCGATCCGCTTGGCCCCAAGGTTCGTCTGACTCGTAGATCTTCGTACGTCCGTGCGGCGGGCGAGGCCACTAGGAGCAGGTGCCGAGCCTCCTTCCGCAGGCCCTCCGCGGCCTCGCTGTCGCCATGAGCCTCGAGATCTACGGCGCGTTGCGCCAGCTCACGCGCAGCCTCCCGCAGATGGAACTCGAAGTTGCCCACTTTGAGTAGCTCAAGGCGGTCGCCTAGGAGAGCGAATAGCAGGAGTGCAATGCCACCGACCACCAGCGCAGCGCTACCTGCGCCGTTGGCTGACAGAAATGTTCCTACTGCCCCAGTCGACAAGGCAAGGACGCCGACTAGCGCAGCTAGCCCTTGACGGCCCCGCCCGGACGGCTGGCCGCGGCTCACATCCAGCGGAAGGCGCTCAACCGAGTTCACAAGTTCCCACACTCGCATAGTCGATCGAGTAGGTCACATCCCTTCGAGACGATGAGGTTCCTGGCTGAGATACCTCTTGACAACCATGCATCTCGAGTTGCCGGTCAAACCGGCACAAAACACGTACAGTACTCACTGTCCAATGCCTACCGCAGCCTCATATGTCTCAGGTACACCGAACAACGACACGCGATGGCAGCACGATGCCGACCGTAGTAGCATTCGCGCAGTTGCAACCGCTAAGGTGAGCTACAGCTTGGAAGTCACGCAGTTCGGACGTTCAGTACCGATTCACTATATATCAAGTATTTTCTCCAAAGTTATATCGGTAAAGATATCCGCGGTGCGAGGTTGAGGTTCAGCGTATCCGGGCGAAGACTCTGCAATGCCGTGCAACACGACAGGGGCGCATGTGGTATCGCTGACTTTTGGCAACCGACTCAGCAGTCAGTCGTGGGCTCGCGTCCTGTCAGATCTTCCTCGCCATATTGAATCCAGGCAGAACTGGGATGCCACCTTTTCCGAACAACAAGTTGAGATCGACCTGTCGTCCACGGGATTCGCCGACTTTGTATTGCTTGGGAGACTCCTTACCTTCGTTTATGCCGCGATCAATGTTGGCGCGACTGTCACTCTCCGACTACCGACCAGCGATCTGCAGCCAGGTGAAGAACCCTATTACGGCAACGAGCCACCAGGCCAGAATGCTGCTCACGCCACCTCTCTGGCTGCCCTCTCTCGCCGAAGACGCCAGCGCGACCACTGCCGACTCTTCATGCAGCAGTCCGGCTTCGAGGCTGCCCTCAGAACTGGACCGTGGCCAAGTTCAAGTGTGAGAATCGCTGAATCTGGACCGCCCGCTAGCGCCAATCGCGACGTTGCACCCTCGTCCGCGACAACAGACGGAGACGAGTCTCCACAGGCTCCCAGTAGACTACGGCAGATACTCCCCTATCAATGGATCGCGCCCCTGACCGCTGACGAACTCAGGTATTCTCAGGCTCTCGCGGACATCGAGATGTCCTTGACAGCGCTCGGGCTGCCTGCGGTCGACGCGGCTGCCATAGCGAACTGCATTCTCCTCGAGCTGATCGAGAACGTCGCAGAGCATGCAGGTGACTCCCGCTACCCGCCGCCTATGGCCCTTGTGGGCGGAATCCTAATTCAGCCCGAGAAATACAGTCTGCGTGTCGACGACTACGACCCCCAGCTGTCCGATCTTTTGATCTGGGGGGCCAAATGCCGGAGTCCACTTCTTCGACTTCTTGTTGCCGACGCGGGCCGAGGATTAATCACCTCACTTGCACCACGCAAACGAGCTCACCGCGAACGTCAGCTACGACCGCAGGACCGGCTCATAAGTGACGCACAAGACACAGTTCTCTACGCTCTCGATCGCTGGTCAACGTCAGCTACCGCACAGCCTCGCACCGGAGCATACGGTCTTTGGAAGGTCGAACGGCTAATCCGCAGTTACAGCGGCAGCATTTTGATATCTGCAGGCTCCGAGACGGCGGGAAATATCTTTGCCGGCATAGATAACCTCGCGAGAGTGGCGCATCAAGTACCTGCGTGGCTTCCAGGCACGGCCGTCGAGTGCAATGTACTCACTAGCGTGCCGGACATCCTCGGTCCGCAGGGGGGCATGGCGTCGCCGGTAACGCGCCTTGGGGTCGACCGGCCACGACTAGCGTGCATCGCCGCGCCCGTCGCCTCACGTGCTGGCTTCATGACTTCCGATCTGCAGCGAATTCAGGAGACACTACGCAGTCTGCCGGACGACAACAGGAGTGGTCTGGTCATCTTCGCTGATGCCCTTGCCACTTCGAGCCGACTTACAGACTCCGATCTGCTAGACGCGCTTCGCCACATCTTCTTAGTGGCCAGCGAATCAGCTAATCCGGCTACGGTCGCCTTGGTCTTCTCTGGCGTAAACCATAAGTTTCTGGCACTTGCAATTGAAGAATTCAACACTCAAAATGACGTGGACGAATTCGCCGATGTCTTGCATATTCCAAATCCGATTCTAATTATAACGCCCCACAATAGGCATTACTGGATTGGTGGAGGTCCCGAGCTTCGCCAACTTCTCGGCAGACTCTCTGAGTCATCGGCCTCGCCCCCAATCGGGGACATCTTCCCTTCAGAGTCCACATCGGCGCTGGACGCGGGACTCCGGCAGATTCGTGACCAGACGGCGTTGCTGCAGATGCACGGGGGGCACCTCGATCTGACGCTGCGACCACAGGATGCAATGGACGCACTGACGAATGACCTGGGCAGGAGGATCCGCAACGCATATGGGTCCGCGCCAGGACCCGGAGTTGACAAGGGGCTGTTCCTCACACCGAGCTTGCGGGTTACGACATGCTGGTCGGATCCCAACGAGATTCTGCGCAGTATCGGAAGCCAACGGCTTGCGGGCTTCTTGCTTGCATCTCTGCTTGAGCGTCGGCTATCGTCCGATCAGCGAACAGCCGCAGCTCCGCTGATCGTTAAGGCTGGTAACGCGGGCCGACGACTCCTCGAAAGTTTCAGCCTTTCGCTTGGCGGCTCTGGTGAGTACTTTGACTCAATTGATTATTTGCGACTTGAACTTGCTGGTTCGCAGATCCTGCCGGAACAACGTCTGATCTTGTGCACCGATCTCATCTCGTCGGGCTTCAGCCTGCATCATGCAATCTCTGAGCTGAGGAGACACGGCCTTACCGCAGATGCGGTGGCAACTGTAGTCGACGCACGCGAAGTTCAAGATTGGACAGACGAGCCCGGCGAGTTCTCTTTCGGCGACCTTAGACTGCCACTGGTTTGCCTCGCAACAGTCCCGATTGCTGACGTGCCAACCGCGAGTGCTGACCGCCACATCATTCCGATCGACACGATACTCGGTCGGCCGATCCGCGTGGCACCACCGCGGCCACGCCACCTCAAAGATCAAGGAAGCTATATCCGTGCGCTAGTTGCCACTCGCGCCGCGCGCCTCGGTCACATCATAAGACCCAGTGATCGTCACTATTCAGCCTATGTCGATCCAACAATGCTTTTTCGCGACAGAAAATGGGCTGAGGAGGTACTATGGAGTTCTCGGAATAGGGTGCTTGGTCGCCAGCGGTCGATCTTCGCGCAGTCCTCATCTGAGCCAGAGATATGCATTCTGTACCCGACTGGAAATAGCGACCAGATTTCGGATGTAGCTCGAGCTCTTGGGTCGGACCTACAAGATCACGGTGCGACGGTAACTGGCGTCGCCGGCATAAGGCGCGGCGCCCTGGGCTCGCGATGGATCTTCCCAACATCTATCGAGCTGACCAGTCCCGGGTCGCATGTGGTTATCGTAGATTCCGGTATGTCGAGTGGCTATACGGTACAGCAACTCACGCGGCTGGCCGTCGCCGCTGGCGCGCGGGCTGTCACGGCAATTATTTTGCTGGATGCGATGAGTGAGGCCGAGGCACTTGCCCTGCAGCAAGTACGGGCGGTGGGCCGTCAGGGCTCGGCGCAAGATCGCATAGACATTGGGCAGCACGTACCGTTCGCATTGTTCTTCGTGGCAGGCACGGCAGTAAATAGCAACAGCGCCAGGAAGTGCTCAGTCTGCTCACTTCGCAACAGGTATGCGAACGCGCGACACCCGATGCCAGAGCGACTCCAAGAACATCGCGCGTGGCTCATCAGAAGCCTTCATATTCGTACTAAGGAGCGAGTGTTCCAGGAGGAGGCTACCGATCTACTGGGTACGCCAATAGCGCAGGAAGACTGTGTAGAATATCTCCAATGGAAGGCTCGGCTACGTAGCGCTACATCCAATACTCTCGCGCGCCGAGAGATCGTCGATCTGATTAATCAACTTGTCGAGGACGTTAGCCTTACCACTAGTCGCGATGCGCTTATTCGTCTGCTCGTAGCGGAAAGCCATTGGCTAGAGACAGCACCGCTTTGGTTTCCGAAGATGAGATTCAATATTGCAGCGGTTACCATGAGACTTCTTCGCGGTGCGCAAGCGATGTCTCATGATCCTATGCTTCGCGTGCAAGCAGCAATTCTGCTTGCTCTCGCAGCTCCGGACAACTTTGCGGATGACATTAGCATTCTTGTCCGCGATGCCCAGGATCATGAGCACGTGATATACCAGATTTTGCTTGAGGCTCAAGTGCTACTAAGCAGACCAGAGAGCGGCTCATCAACGGAATCGACGAAACGACTCGTTGAAGGTCTCACCAGCCTAGAGGATGAGATTACGCAGGCACAGGCAGCTTGGCCGTGGCCGGAGTCGTCTCCGCTCGAAGAAATCCGATCGTTGGTGGCGCTCGGGCGTCGGCTGCTCAAGCCTTTGCCTGAATCGCCACAGGAAGCTTGGGCCGCACTACGTGCCTATAGGGCTGCGATCCGCGATCACACCTACGATGCGGCTATGTGGCGCGTACAGTTGCGGGTAGAGAATCTGGCGCGAGGCTTCGCTCCCAGAGATCCGGAGTCCGTACGTTTGGACTGGGGTCCATGCCGCGACTTCCTCTGTCTGGAAGTCCTTCCCAATCTGGAGCAACTCCGTCCTATCCTGCTGGCGCGACGGCCGCTTCGTGGATTCAGCAACGATGACCTGCTGACTTGGACCCGCGTGGTCGATGGCGAAGGACCCCTCCTTCTTGACGATATCACCAGGAGACTGGAAGGGGCGTTTGCCGTCGGAAATAGGGAAGTTCTAAAACAGGCTGGTCTATCTGGCCTCCAGGCCGATCTTCGCTGGTGGAACCAATTCTTTCTGGCCGCCAATGTCTCTGACGAAAACCAACCACGCAGCGCTTTTCTTGCGGAGCTTGTCGGGCAATGCCCGGCGTACCTGCTGCGAATCATTAGCGAGGTTTTCGATGGCAGCGACTCGAAGGTAGAAGCTCGGAACATTACCGACGATGAGGCTCTGCGTGTATTCTGCGATACAACACTGCTGCGAGATGCGCTGTCACATGTACGAATGAATGCCGAAGATCGTCATCGGCAGAGTGGTGTTGATCAAGAGTTTCTTATAGTACTTGAACGGCGTGAGCCGCGCCATGTGGTTGTAACTGTCCTCAATACGGGCAGCGTTGCGACGGCAGCTGGCGGCCGTCGCGGTCTGAAGCACACCAGTGCGGAGCTACGTCGCTTTGGCGCAACACTTGAGCGGTTTAATGACTTCGAGGCGCCGTGGACGTACGGAATCTCTATCTGTCTTGAGCGTTGGAGTCAGGTGTAAATGAGAAACTTGCGCGGCCTGCTCGTTGACAACGAACCCGGCAACAACCAAGTGATCGAGGAGTCGCTAGATTTGGCCTTTGGCGTGTTCGGCTGGAAGGTTGAGTGGTCACCTCATGTTAGTGCCGCCAGTGCGCGGAGGTGTGTGCGCGAAAGCGAGCCATTTGACTTTGCGATAATTGATCTCTATCTCGCTGCAAGTGAGCCTAATGGCCTGTCCATCGTGCCTGACGTTCACGACAAGCAGCCCGATACTTTTGTGCTAGTTGTCACTGCGTTTCCCGAGCTGGATTACAATTTTCGAGATCGCGCCCGTAAATCCGGCGCAGTAGCAGCTATTGTTCGTAACGACCTTTTGGCCGAATCTACGGACTGGAGCTTCCCGGCACTGGCGAGCAAGATCCGGGAGCATTTAGTATCTCGCGGCCTGATTACTCTTGGACATTTTTCGTATGATCAGGAAGACTCGCAGATTGTGTCTATGCTGGAACGTTTGGGTGGACAGGAAGGAAGTGAAGACCAGCGCGCAAGGCGCGGAGGGCGAATCTTGCACAATCTGGCGATGCGATGCCTTCAGAGATCGCGCATTGATGAGGGCGATTTTCGGTTGAGCTATCTTACGCCTGGCAGGTCAGGGGCGCAGGTCTGCCGTGTCGACCTATCTATGGTTGGTGAGCCGACGGAATCGTTTGTCTTGAAGTTCGGGCTCGATAGAGATGCGCTGGAGTGCGAGTACCGGAAGAACGTCGAAGCATCGAGAATCTTGACGCCGCAAGCGCTGGTGACCGCTACCGGAGTTCGTTTGGACGCGTCGGGGTACAGCGCCATTGCGGCTAGAGTCGCAGAGGACGCTGATACTCTCGCGAGATGGCTGCAGTCAGCGGAGCGGGCGGCGGCTCGTGATGTGGCGGATATTCTATTTGGTGAGCATCTGCGAAGCCTGTTCCGTCCGGAACTGCGCTCGCGTTGCATTTTGAGAGAGTGGATCCAGCCTTCGGTTCAGGAATGCGGGCGTACCCGTTTGACTCTCGATGCTTATCGCGAGGCGATCGGACATCGTGAAGCGGGGAACTTCGTGCAAGCGGAGCGCTTGCTTTCGGAGCTTGTGATGTATATTGAGGAGCGTCGCCTACCGGTGAAGCATCCGGAGCGTCTGGAGAATGAGGCAATATTCGTGAAGTCGTTTGGGGATTTGCACTCGTCGAATGTGCTTGTGCAAACGGGTGTTCACGCCCGACCAGTGCTTATCGATGCGTCACTGTTTGGCGCGGGTCATTGGGCGACTGATAGTTCGCGACTGCTTGTTGATCTCACACTGCGAGTGAGGGATCGTGGAGTTCCAGCCATGCTTTGGGGCGGGGTGAAGTCGTCTGCTCGCGCGAGCCGTGCGCTATGCCCTTATTACCCGGGGCAGTACCCGGACTCACATACGGCGGTGGATGCTTTCGTGTTGCGTATTATAGACAAACTGCCTTTGTTTCTTTACCTTGAGGAACTTCAGTTGGTAAAGGATCAATGGCACTGGCAGTGGCATGTTGCGCTGGCTCGGGAATTCTTGAGACAGTCTACACTTCGGGATATGACGCCTCCGCGGGCGGTGCTAGCTCTGGTTTCGGCGGCGACTCATCTTCGCTATGGCATTGAGCTTCTTGATGGCTTGAAATACAGATAGAGTGGTCTGGGGCGTGCGCACCCGTGGTGTACGAGATCAGCCGGGCTTCGTACGGCGGGCGTGGCGGCAATACGGACTCAAACAGGGGACCTGCCACTCGGCGAGGTGATCTGGCGGAGGTTGGCGCCGAAATTGTCTTCGACCCCGGGCCGACCATGGAGGCAGACATATCGAAACGGCGGCAGTAGCACGAATGATGGGCCGCATCATTTGGGTCGAGGCAGCTGAGGCGTCGCCGCTTCAAGGAAGAACCTAGCTCCCGTCGAGGGGGACGGCGGCGTTAAGCACATCGAGGGCCGAACTCTGTCGGCAGGCGTCCGCCCGGTCGAAGGGCCCGGCCCAGTGCAACCCGAATTGATTCTTGCCATTCCTGCCGTTCT
>Ga0209517_10010618_pt1 | contig 10198 bp, 6 predicted proteins | sample PeaSoiMetSII2010_FD_187695 | JGI IMG/M metagenome (GOLD analysis project Ga0209517, IMG submission 187695) | Peat soil microbial communities from Weissenstadt, Germany - SII-2010 (SPAdes) (version 2) | ecosystem: Environmental > Terrestrial > Soil > Wetlands > Peat | place: Germany: Weissenstadt... | reverse complement strand
AAGCCGGTCCGCTGGCCAGCGTGAACCTGTATCAATTTGAGAGCAAGCAGCTCGATCCCGACATGCTGATGAACTACTTCGGCTACCGCTGGTATGCGCCCCAGTTCCAAAGGTGGCCAAATAGGGATCCCGAGGCAGAAAGCGGCGATATCAACCTATACCGCGGCATGCTCAACACTCCACTGAACGTGGTAGACCGGAATGGGGGCGATAATCTCTACAACATGGGAGCTGGAAACAACAACGTCCCGGCAATGACCATTTCAGCGCCTGCTGCCGGGGGCGCAGCGAGCGTTAGCTATCCGGGCGGCGGGTTTGGTGACCCCATACTCGATCTTGCCGCTATGTTCGCTGGAAGCATGCTGCTTCCCGCCGTAGGTGAGGGAGGCGCGGCTACGGGTCTCGGTCCTGAGGAAGTTGCCCTTCTTGCTGCAATGTTGCTTGATGACGCAAACGCCGCGCACCAAAGTCCCTGCCCGCCAAAGAACCCGAAGCACCCATTACTGGGCATGGCAAAAGCAAATGGCGGTAGGGCCCCCAAGCATGGAGGCACCATCCATAACAAGATGATCGATGACTACATTAGGAACCTCCCTTCAAACGCCCAAAATATTCGGAAAAACCAACAGCAGGTGGATGTCAACGGCAATGCAGTGGGGAACAACCAGCCCGACGTTCAATATGATCTGAATGGACAACATTATAACGTTGAGTTTGACACAAACCCGCTCAACAGCATCGATCATTTCAATAAGATTTTTGGTAACGATGCGGTGAGTCCGATTGAACTTAATTTTTAAGTAAGTATGCCCCTATGGAAAGAATTTGAAGTTATTCCTCTCAACTGCCTATGGTGTGAACCGGATAGGCTGATTCAGATTCTTAAATTGATGAATGAACAAGACGAGGAGCGTTACTGGCAATATGGAAAACAGCCACTTGACTTGAAAAGCATCTATTTTCCAGCGCCACCCCAAGGCGGAGCGCATCTGCCGAAGTTTGCTGTTTGGCAGCCAGTTAAAATGTCTTTTGGCTCCGTGTTAATTCCAAACTACAGCGATGAGCTGATCCAGCTTATGCGTCACTTGAATAGAAGGTTTCACGTACGCTTTTTCTCCGCCCATCTTTCACGCGACCACAGAAAAGAAGGATTATGCAGGTTTGAACACGCCGACAAAACAGGAGCAGAGCGGGTAGCGCACGTTATTCGCGACGATGGATGGGAATTTTACCAGGAGGGGGACATTTTGCCTTTTGAAAATGTAGACCATTATCGAAAACGAGAAACGGCCGAACGGTTGACGCCTACTATTGTCATCCAATATTTGAAATCACTTGGATGGAATCTAGAAGATGAAGCGTTTTGGCAGAGCAACGGCGATGCATGGTTTGCAAACCAGACGAAGTTCGCCCAAGTATAAAATGTCCGCTCCTCACTCTTGACCGACGCACGCACGAAATTTTGTCGTCAGTGTTTCCTGGACGATTTCCCCCCCGATGCAATCAACCAATACCACTATCAGGTCACTTGCGTTATGATCCCAATCCCTCAGCCAACCTCCGCCTTGCGTGGGCTAAATGTCATAGTTTCCTCGCTGCTTTTAGGAGCATATCAAATTGGGCGTGGCAAGAAAGGCAATACTTGCCGGCTTGCTGGCGGCCTCAATCAAGCCTCCTTTCCGCGTTGCGCGGCTCCGTGGCGCGGATGAAAGGGGAGCCGTGCGAGTGCGGCCATGGGCAGCCGGGCCTGGAGGCGCGCCGCTGCTGGCCGGCGGCGCGGGCAAGGAGGCCAGTGACGGATTTCGCGGGAGCGTGTTTGAGCCCTGAACAAGCCGCTCCGAAGAGCGGCTCGTGAGAGTCACTTGGTATGAAAGTTACCAGCGGCGATGCCCGCCGCGAAAGCTTTCGCGGTGTGCCGCACGATACCCAGGGGCCCAGTGAGCCGGAGGACCGCAGTGCCCTCGTGTCCACACCCAATGGTTGCCGCTCCACCCCCCCAACTTCCGCCTACCCAGAGGTATCCCGGCACGGGACCGGCTGGGACGGCCTCAACCACAGGCGTAGGCATTGGCGGTGGCACGACGACCGGGGCCGGAGCCACCAACACCGGCGCTGGAACCGGGATTCCCAAGTTGATACCGACACTTACCCCGGCGCGTACACTGGTGATTCCCAGAGCCGCCAGGGCCAGAATTGCGATAGCCTTTTTCATGGCAGCGCGACGCTGCCGCGGAGCCATTCCTTTCTCCCCGCAAGGGCCCCATGGCGCGGCAGGTCCCCCCGAATGCGTCTGCTCGCGAACACTCCTGCTCGCGAAAGCCAGGGTATTCGGTCCCGTCTTCCGCTGTTTCGCTCCAGGGAGGTCCCGCTGCAGGCTAAATCAGGAAAGCACCCCATTGGCTCCGTCGGTTCATGCAGGTAAAGTTGGCACCATGTCCGTGAATTTGTTGGAAACACCCGGGCTGCGCTCGTACGGCATTCTCGGGCCGCATCGATTATTTGTGAAAGCCGGGGACACGGCGAGAGGAAAATCCAAGGAAAGGATCCAAACCCTCGGAAAGGGTGGAGGCCCGACCCAGAGAGGCCAGGCTGGGGCTCGAAAAGAGACCCACAGACGGGCCAAAAAGTGGCGACGCCCCGTCCATCTGATCCACCTCCCAAAAACCACCCGGATTGATGATTTATGCGGACTACGAAAAGGAACATGTCGGATTGGCTTATTGGCACGTGGCGATATGCTGAGGCAGTTAGACCCATGCTTTTCACGATAGCTAAGACCGCCCGTGGTTTTCGCGTAGCGGCCTCTGATGAAAGCGATGGCGAAGATCTCCTCGTTTCAAGGGTGAAGTGGGATGGTAAGGTGTTGTCATTTGAGACACTAACGCCATCAAACAACTGGAGGACAAGAAACCGCCTCAAGCCAATCTCCAAAACTAAGGCGATCCACGAACTCACCTTCTGGGAAGATTGGGAAAAGGTCGAGCCGCGGCAGCACCTGCGGTAACATTGTGCCAGCATTCCAGGCATTGGCCATAAGCTTACAGCTAACGGTATCCACAACAAATCTGTCTATGATGCCGAGATTCGCCTGCGATTTTATAGGACGTCGGAATGCACTCAAAAATGTTTTGGTGGCTCACGAACCGAATGATTGACCAGTTGTCAATCGAAGTGAAACATGCATGCTGTGGTTTGACTTCTTTTCCGACCTTTGCCTATGACTGCTTCGGCCGAATGCGCACCCGCACGGACTAGGTGTACAGCGAGGTGACCGGGCAGTGGAGCGTGGCCGAATTAGCCCAGAAGGGGTTGGAGTACCAGATCAAGTTCAAGACAGTTTTTGTAAAGTTGTTCGGGGCGGATCATGAAAGGTCAGTGAGCAGTTACGGCACTCATTACGTTCGTGGCTGGGACCACCTCGTCAATCGCCCGCAGCGCGTTGAGCGTTCGGGGATATCCGATGTATGGCAGCAATTGAGTGACGACATCAATCAAACGCGTGCGGTCGTTGCCAACCTTGAGATTGCCGGTCAAATGACCCTTGACCTGCGGATCGCAGCCGCCGAGCGAGATCAGCATGGCAAACGTCAGCAGCTCCCGCGTTTTGAGATCAATCCCGTTGCGAGCGCGGAGTAAAGAGTGCAGAATTTTTGGATTCTTGGGAATAAACATGCTTGACAATGGCGGCCTTTTCCGCTAAAAATGTCGCGCCTGGGACAAATTGGTTACCGGAATATGAAAGAAAATGGTCGAGTGCTGATCTTGTGGGTGCTGGTTATGGTTCTGTCGTCCGCTTCTGCCCGGGCGCAGTTCCAATGGGCCACACGCGTTGCGACCACCACCAGTTTTTCGGGGGGTGGCGGGCCTCTGATCGGCTTAAGCTTGGACAGCCAGGATGACTGCTATGTGACCGGATGGTTCGATGGCACAAACAATTTTGGCGGAGTCACCCTGACGAATCAAAGCTCTGGCGGCACGGACATCTTTGTGGCCAGATACAATTCTGCCGGCGCGCTCCAATGGGCCCAACGCGCCGGCGGCAGCCCCGGCAACCTGAACACCGGGCGGCAGGTTGGCGTGGATACCAACGGGGATGTTTATGTTGCGGGCCATGTCTATGGTCCGGCTTCTTTCGGCAGTATCAACCTCCCCGCTTCCGCGTATCAAAATTTTTTCCTCGCCAAGTATAACAGCGCAGGCGAGGTCCAGTGGGTCCAGCAGGCCGTGGCTGACTACAACATCCGCTGCAAGGGGGTCGCGGTGGATGCTGCCGGAAACTCCTACGCGCTGCTATACTTGATGGGCGCCGGAGACGTCACATTGGGGACGACGAATCTGAATAATCCGTCTGACGACGACTACAGCCTAGGGTTCGTCAAGTACGACAGTGCTGGAGCCGTGCAGTGGGCGCAGTTGCTTGGCGCTCCTGGCTCGAGCGACACCAGTGGCTGCGCGGTCGCCGTGGATACCGTCGGAAACGTCTTTGTATGCGGCCTCTTCCAGGGGAGCCTCACCATCGGTACCAACACTCTGACGGGCAGCGCCACATCGTGGAATATTTTCGTCGCCAAATTCAACAACTCGGGTGGCCTGATCTGGGCGCAGCAACCAGCCGGAGGAAATCCAAGCGCGGGGGTTGGAGCGGCAGTTGACAAAGCCGGAGGTGTATATGTAGCCGGCCAATTTACCGGTACCATTAGCTTTGGCGGCATTATGGTGACCAATGGGGGTGGTTTTCTCGCCAAATATAGCAGCACCGGGGTGATCCAGTGGGCAGACCAGGCGGCCGCTCAGTATGGGAATGTTGCTGTGGACGGGGAGACCAATGTCTATGCGGCGGGGGTTTTGAATTCCGACGCGGCGGTAGCCAAATACAATCCGGCAGGAACACTCCAGTGGACGTATTCGGCCAGCGGGCCGCCCGCGAGTCCGTATGCTTCAGTGGCAATGAAATGTGCGGCAGACTCGACCGGCAATTGTTATCTGGCCGGGTGGTACCAGGGAACCGCCAGCTTCGGCACAAACACCTTGCAACCACAGGAGACCTGGAATTTCTTCCTCGCTGAAGTTGCTTCGTCCATAACCAGTTCGCCTCCGCCAGTCGTTCTGTCAAAGCCACAAATTACCGCTAACAAAGCCGATTTCATCTTCCAGTTTTCCGGTCCCGCCGGAAGCAATTCTGTGCTGCAAGTATCCACCAACCTATTAACCTGGAGTTCGATCAGCACTTCCACCATCCCGGTCAGCGGGTCAATCACTTTGACCAACGCCACCGGCGGCTACAACCGGCGCTTTTACCGGGTTCTTTTACCGGAGTAGCGTAGTTGCTCGAAAAACAATCCGACCAAAGAAGGAAGACCATGAACTATCCACAACCCTCTCGACGGGATTCGTCGCGCCAACGCGTGGCGACTATCCCGCGCATTCCCAAGCGGGAATGTTCGATAAAACCTGCATCCAGTCTGATTCGAATGCTCTGGGCGGCTGCACTCGTGCTGCCCGTTTTTGCAGGCCAAGCCGGCGTCAGCTTTACCAGCCTTCATTCATTCCAGGTCCCCACTAATGGGGCAAACCCATACGCCGGGCTGGTGCAAGGCCGCGATGGCAACTTCTATGGCACGACTTACGGTGGCGGCACCAACAACGCTGGCACGGTGTTCAAAATCAGCACCAACGGGCTGTTGACCCCGCTATGTTTTTTCACCGGTGGCAATGACGGCGCAAATCCTATGGCTGGGCTGGTGCAGGGCCGCGACGGGAACTTATATGGCACGACCGGCGGCGGCGGCACGAATGACACCGGCACCGTGTTCAAAATCAGCACCAACGGGGCGTTGAGCAGTCTGTATTCGTTTACCGGCGGCGATGATGGCGCAACTCCATACGCGGGGCTCGTGCAGGGAAGCGATGGCGGCTTATATGGCACGACTTCCGAGGGCGGCACGAACGGGAACGGCACGGTATTCAGCATCACCACCAATGGGACACTGACGACGCTTTATGCTTTCGGCACGGTTACTGATGCAAACGGCGACCTGTTGGATGGCGCAAATCCATACGCGGGGCTGGTGCAGGGGAGCGACGGCAATTTATACGGCACGACTGAAAACGGCGGCACGAACGGCTGGGGCACCGTATTTAACATCAGCACCAATGGCACGCTGACGACGCTTTACGCTTTTGGCATGGTCACCGATGCGTACGGCAACCCGGTGGATGGCGCAAATCCGATTTCCGGGCTGGCGCAAGGCAAAGATGGCGATTTCTATGGCACGACAGAATATGGCGGCAACACGAACGGCTACGGCACGGTGTTCAAAATCAGCACCAACGGGACACTGACGACCCTTTATACTTTCGGTACGCTCGTCGATGCGTACGGCAACCCGCTTGATGGTGCAAATCCATCCGCTGGGCTGGTGCAGGCCAGCGACGGCTATCTCTATGGCACGATTGGGTACGGTGGCACGGACGGCAGCGGCGCGGTGTTCAAAATCAGCACCAATGGGGCGTTAACCACTTTGTATTCGTTCACCGGCGGTGAGGATGGCGCGGATCCCTATGCTGGGCTGGTGCAGGGCACCGATGGCTATTTCTATGGAACGACCGAATACGGTGGCGCGAACAACTGGGGCGCGGTGTTCAAAATCAACACTAACGGCGTACTAACCAGTTTGTATTCATTCCCCGCCGCCAATGATGGCGCGAATCCGTCCGCCGGGCTGGTGCAGGGCCGCGACGGCAATTTGTATGGAACGACTGAGTACAGCGGCCCGAGAGGCTATGGCACGGTGTTCAAGATCACCACTCAGGGGGCGCTGACAAGTCTTTGTGCATTCGGATATCCCGACGGCGGGGCTCCCGAGGGCGGGTTGGTGCAGGGCCGCGACGGCTATTTCTACGGCACGACTGAATACAGCGGCACATACAACTGGGGCACGGTGTTTAGAGTTAGCCTCAATGGGGAGCTAACCAGTTTGTATTCATTTATGGGCACCAATGATGGTGCATATCCACACGCCGGACTGGTGCAGGGGAACGACGGGAACCTCTATGGCACCACGCCCTCCGACATCGTCAGCATCGAAGGGCTGCCCACCATCGTTGGCGCCGGCGGCGTGTTCAAAATCAGCACCAACGGGGTGTTGCTCAATTTGCATTCATTCACCGGTGGCAGTGATGGGGGCTTTCCCGAGGCTGGGCTGGCGCAGGGCCGTGACGGCAATTTATATGGCACGACTGGCGGCGGCGGTACGGGGGACAATGGCACAGTGTTCAAAATCAGCACCAATGGGGTACTGACCAGTTTGTATTCATTTAGCGGCGGCAATGATGGCCGGTTTCCCTACGCCGCGTTGGTGCAAAGCAGCGATGCTAATTTATACGGCACGACTTTCGACGGCGGCACGAACGGCTACGGCACGGTGTTCAAAATCAGCACCAATGGGGCGTTCACCAGTTTGTATTCCTTTACTGGCGGCAACGATGGCGCGAATCCGTCCGCCGCGCTGGCGCAGGTCAGCGATGGCGATTTGTACGGGACGACCTACGCCGGTGGCACAAACAACTGGGGCACGGTGTTCAAAATCAGCACCAATGGGGCGCTGACCAGTTTGTATTCGTTTCGCGGCGGCAATGATGGCGGTCTTCCCGAGGCTGGGCTGGTGCAGGCCAGTGACGACAATTTATATGGCACGACCTACCACGGCGGCCAGGGTGAAGCGGGGACCGTTTTTCGGCTGACGCTCGTGATCGAGGTTGGACCGCCCGCCCCGGCGTTTCAGGGGGAGACGCTAGCCAACCGCTCGCTGAGCCTGACTTGGAGCACAGAAGCTGGAGAGAAGTATCAGTTGCAGTACAACACCAACTTGGGATCGACCAACTGGAGCAACCTGGGTGGTCCGGTCATGGCCGTTGGAGCGGCGCTCAGCGCCACAGACTCTATCACCAACGGCCCGCGGCGGTTCTACCGCGTTGTGCTGGTGCCGTAAGTGCTACGAACTGCCCGATTTACACCTTTATGAAAACCAGACTCCACTATTTTTTCGTCGCGTTGGCTTTGCTTGCCAGCCTCGCTCGAACTCCAATGGCTTGCGGGGCGGTCAATTTTACCGTCACGCCCGCCGCCGTCAGCAATACTTACATTGGCCCCGTTACTCTCCTCATCACGGGGTTGAACCCTGGCGAGACCGTCGTTGTTCAGGAATTCGCCGATGCGAACGCCAATGGCGTCATCGATGCGGGCGATTTTCTGACCTGCCAGTTTAATCTGACGGATGGGGCGAATTTTGTGATTGGCGGCGTGACGAATATCAACGTCCCCGGTGACACGGACACAACGCCTGGCCAAATCACGGCTCGCCTGAATTTTGGCGGCGCTTTTAAGCATATCGTGGCCGGCCAGTATTTGCTCAAGCTGTCGAGCCCGACAACCGGCTTCACGCCCGTTACGAATACTTTAGTAGTGACGAATTTCCCCTACCCCCAAGAATTCACGGGTACGGTGGTTAATAATGGGACGGGCGTTGCGAATGCCGGGGTCCTAATTGTTCAACCCTCTGGAAATGGCGGCTTCGAGCTGCATGGAGGCGCGATTGCGGATAATTTGGGGCGTTACGCTACTCCAGTGCCGGCCGGAACCTATACGCTGTTCGCTTTCAAAAGCAATTACATTGCCAGCACAACTGTGGCGGCCAATCTTGTTTTGGGCAGTGGCGCGACCATCAGTACCAATTTGAGCCTCATCGCCGCCACGCAAACGATTTCGGGAAGAATTTTTGACACCAACGATCCTAACGTCGGCTTGCCAGGGTTTTTAGTGGGGATCCAATCGCCGGACGGCCTGCTCGCAAGTAGTTTTACCGACGCCAACGGGAATTTCAGTGCGGGGGTCAACGCGGACCAATGGGCAATTGGACATAATAGCTTCGAGAACGGCCTTGCTCTGCACGGTTACGTTCGTTCGAGCGGCCAGTTGCAGGTGGATACCTCCGGGGGCAGTGTCTCGAACGCGAACCTCGCTGTGGCAAAAGCCACGGCGTTGTTTTACGGTACGGTCACCGACGCTTCAGGAAACCCGTTCCCGGTGGTCTTTGAGCTTTACGACAGCGACAGTACCTACAGTGGGAGCGGCTATACGGACACGAACGGTAACTACGTTGCCGCTGCCTTGGGGGGCTTGGGCACGAATGACTTCTGGGACGTCGGCGTTGACGACTTTACCAATTATATCTTTTCACAGGAAACCAGCAGCACGTCCTTCAACGCAGGGCAGGCGGTGCTCCAGGATTTCACCGCCACATTGCTGCACTTGCAGGTGACGACGTTTGCGCTCCCCAACGGCACGAACGGCTTGGCCTACCGCCAGCAATTATCCGCGATCTACGGACAACCTCCTTATAGTTGGGCGTTGCTATCCGGTTCTTTGCCTGCTGGTTTGACTCTGGCGACCAATGGTCTGTTATCCGGCACGCCAGCGACCGGCGGGACGTTCTATTTTACCGTCGAGGCGACCGATACATTGTCCGCGACCGCGACGCAGCCTTTGTCTATGACCGTGTTTGCTCCCCCAGTTATCATGCTCGAGCCGACGAATAACTCGATTTTGGTGCCGGTCGGAGGCAATGTGAATTTGACCGTCTCGGTTACGGGTGCCGGCCCCTTCACTTACCAATGGCAACTAAACGGAACTAACCTTCCCAACGGGATTATCACCACGGTAGCCGGCAGCGGGTCGCTCGATCTGGGTGATGGCGGCGCAGCGACCAATGCTCCGGTTTATCCTTTCTGCGTGGCGGTGGACAGCACGGGCGACCTGTTTATTGCGGACCGATATAATGACATCATCCGTGAAGTGGCAACCAACGGGATTATTACTACCGTGGCGGGCAACGGAGGCTGGGGTTACTCCGGCGACGGGAGTTCGGCAACCAATGCGGAGTTGAGCTATCCCTCCGGCGTGGCGGTGGACGCGAGCGGCAATCTGTTCATTGCGGATTCCGGTAACAACGTTATCCGCAAGGTGGACACCCACGGGATTATTACCACGATTGCAGGCAACGGGTACAAGAACCAGTACGGGGAAGGCGGCTATTCCGGTGACGGGGGCACAGCCACAAATGCGGAATTGAACGAACCCGTCCGAGTGGCGCTTGACTCGACTGGCAACCTGTTTATTGCGGATGCCGCTAATAGCGTG
>Ga0209517_10010616_pt1 | contig 10199 bp, 7 predicted proteins | sample PeaSoiMetSII2010_FD_187695 | JGI IMG/M metagenome (GOLD analysis project Ga0209517, IMG submission 187695) | Peat soil microbial communities from Weissenstadt, Germany - SII-2010 (SPAdes) (version 2) | ecosystem: Environmental > Terrestrial > Soil > Wetlands > Peat | place: Germany: Weissenstadt... | reverse complement strand
CAGAACAACAGTAAAAGCATGCACAAGCGCTGGCAGATTTGAGCGCAACTGTTCGCGAGCCATTGCTCTGGACGTAAAACCGTATCGCCACCGCACATCGATGCAAGCGCTTGCGATCTTGACCAGCGAAACCCGCCAACAGGCCTTCTATCGAAGGACTCGGCCGCGACTGTACCCTCGCTCCGCAGCGCCGCAGTCCGCCCGTGATAACCGTTGTCGCCCATGTTTAGAGAGTGTCCGCTCACCGTTGCTCCTCTTCCTCCCAATGCGCAATCACTTCGCGGCAATGTTCGAAGAACGTCGACATCTCCGTTCTAATTGCATTCCGTGTTGGCCGTCTTTCGTCCTTTCAGTGTATAGCCAGTACCACTCCAGGTGAGGACAGATCCCTGGACGACCCGCCGCCAGCAATAGCCACTAGTAACAGTCGTCCGCCGGCTTCGCCGACCCACGGGAGATGAAACGGGCGTCCCACGGTTTCCTTTGTTTTGTTGAACTTGCATTTCTGTTTCTTTTTAGGTATGTATTACCAATCGCCTGCCGGTCTTCACCAGCCGCTGCTGCAAACTGGTCAGCGACCACGTTCCGATTCCCTTCGACAGCACCAGTCGCCACCCCAGGTTGCCCAGCTTGTATGCGATCACGCTCAGCCAAAGCCGCACCTCGTTCGACCAGAACCGGTGGCAACTCAGCCGCGTCATCTTCACCGCCCGCTTTTCCCCTTTGATGCACTGCTCGGCCGCGCCCCTCTTGTTAAACAGCCGTACCAACGCCCGCCGCGGTGTCTCCAGATTAGTCACGATGAACCCGATGCTCGGGAACAACTTCCCGGCATGATGCTCAACCTTCGCCACCGCTCGCCTTGCTGTCGTCCAACTGGCGGCGTTCTAGAGAAAAAACTCTTGCACCACACACCCGGCTTGTGACTGGGACGCACCACCTGACACGCCAGCAGTTCGGCCACATCCCGTTCCAGCTTCTCATTGGCCGGGATGCCAATGGCGCACTTCACACCGCGCAGCTCCAGCGCATCGTAGACTTCCGGCTTGGCAAATGCGGCGTCGGAACGAAACACAACTTCCTTGCCCCGTCTCTGTTGCCGCACAATCTCCGGCAGCAGTAATTCTTCCCAGCCCTCTGCACTGTGCACGTTGCCTGGACGGAGCTTGGCAGCCACACATCGCCGCCCCGATAAAACATCAACAGAGGGTGGTAGCATGTCGATTCAGAATGCCCGTTGTTGGCGCTCTGCGCTTGCTCTCCGCACATCGGAAGGCCGGGAAGTTGGAGAGCCTCCGCCAAACGTTGAGGTCGTCCTAACCAGCCAGGCGACCATTGACTGATTCCCGCCGCAGGTCGGCGAATCCAGGTTGCGCCTTATTCCCCGGAAGTCTGTCAGATGCTGCGCGATCAATTCGCCAAACCCGAGCCGCGCGTCCAGATCACGCACCAGGAGCAGCCAGGCGTCGGAAGTAACGTGAGAATCTTGGAAGCCGGCCTTCAGAGAGGCACTGAAGAAAAGCTGAAAAGGCGGATCTGTTCCTCGCCATTGCGACGATCGGAGAACTCAGTATTACGAATCAACATGGAAATGCGGGTGAAGAGGACGCAAGGATGGCGACGTGCAAATCTCACCTGCGCTCCATGAATGGCAAAAGATCAACGCAAACACAATTCCAGCCGCGATGACGGGCAAGCTTCCGTAAGGCTTCGATCCTTTTTTGTCCGAAGATTGCATGCTCATTTCCCGGATCTTCCTGCGACTCCTCGGATGAATCGGAATCCGTGGGTTATCTCCCACCCTCGAAACTCCGGAATCACTGAATGACCGAAACAGCATTCAATTGCTCAGAGTTTCTTCTCGCCACCCCGTTCTTGTAACTTGCTTTGACAAACTCCCGGAACAGCGGGTGGGGCTCGAGTGGCTTGGACTTGAACTCGGGATGGAACTGGCAGCCCAGGAAGTAAGGATGGCCCGGAATCTCCACGATCTCCACATACGTTGCGTCAGGCGTAGTGCCGCTGATGCGCAGTCCTCCGCCCGTCAGCAACGCTTCGTACTCGCGGTTGAACTCATACCGGTGCCTGTGCCGCTCGCTGATCTCCGTCGCTCCGCCGTAGGCCTTCGCCGCCAGCGAGTCCTCCTGCAGAATACAAGTCCACGCCCCCAGCCTCATGGTCCCACCCATCTCTTCCACGCCCAGCAGTTCGCGCAGCTTGTAGATAATGCGGTGCTGACTGGCCGGATCGAATTCGCTTGAGTTAGCGTCCTTCAATCCGCAAACATTGCGCGCAAATTCGATGCACGCAGTCTGCATGCCCAGGCAAATCCCGAAGTAGGGCACCTGCTTCTCGCGCGCGTAGCGAATGGCGTTCAGCATGCCCTCAATGCCGCGCTTGCCAAATCCACCTGGAACCAGAATCCCGTCGAAACCTTCTAACTGCGTCTCATAACTCCTATCATCGGGAGTTTTCGATTCCAGCCCCTCCGCCTCGATCCAGATAACATTGAGTTTCAGGTTCTGCGACACAGCTCCGTGCGTCAGAGCTTCCTTCAATGACTTGTAACTATCCTCATACTCCACATACTTGCCCACTATCGCGATATTGACGTTGTCTTTTGGGTGGTAGCAGCGATCCACCAGATCCTTCCATGCAGTCAGGTTGGCCTCCGGCGCTTCCTTGTGAAGGTACTTCAGGATCAGCGCATCGAGCCCCTCCTCGGCAAAACGCAGCGGCACCTCGTAGATGGAGGGCACGGTGGTAGCGCCCACCACGGCCCGCTCCTCCACGTTGCAGAAGGCGGCAATCTTCTGCTTGATCTCGCGGCTCAGGTTGCGGTCGGAGCGGCAGAGCAGAATATCGGCCTGAATCCCGATCCCCAGCAGTTCCTTTACCGAGTGCTGCGTCGGCTTGGTCTTCAATTCCTGAGCAGCGGCAATCCACGGCACCAGCGTCAAGTGCACAAAAACCGTGTTCTCGCGCCCCAACTCCTGCCTCATCTGGCGGATGGCCTCCAAAAACGGCAGCGACTCAATGTCGCCCACTGTCCCGCCGATCTCCACAATCGTCACGTCCGCGCCGTTCGACGAAACCTTGCGCATGGCGTTCTTGATCTCGTTGGTCACGTGCGGAATCACCTGCACCGTCTTGCCCAGGTAGTCGCCCCGCCGCTCCTTCAGGATGATCTGTTCGTAGATGCGGCCAGTGGTCAGGTTGTTGTCGCGCGACAGCGGCGCGTGCGTGAACCGCTCGTAGTGACCCAGGTCCAGGTCCGTCTCCGCGCCGTCGTCTGTGACAAAAACCTCGCCGTGCTGAAACGGCGACATGGTCCCCGGGTCCACGTTCAGGTAGGGGTCAAACTTCATCAGGTTCACGTGCAAGCCTCGGCTCTCGAGCAGGCAGCCGATCGAGGCCGCCGCCAGGCCTTTACCTAAACTGGACACAACTCCGCCCGTCACAAAGACATACTTTGCCGACATCGATGCAACCTCATTCTTGGATTGTTGGGATTGGCCGTACCAGGTGGGCACAATCAAGTATGGCAGACTTCTGGATGGGAGTGAAACGAAAAATTCGCACGCGTGCCCCTGAAGACACCCATAGCAACTTTTAATCCTCTTTAATTGAGAAAGTTACAGCCACAACCTCCTGTGTAAAACCATCCCCTGAATCCCGCGCTTCAGGCCCGCTGCCCGCGCATTGAGGTCCCGTAAAACTCCTGCCTTGCCGCCGGGAGCCGCCGGGGCTACGATGCTGCATGAAAGGAACCGCACCCATGATCAGCACCCCCACTTTACGCCGCAAACTCGGCGCCACCGGCCCTGAAGTTTTTCCCATAGCCCTCGGCTGCATGGGCATGAGCGGCATGTACGGCGCAACCGACGATGCGGAGTCGCTCGCCACCATCCATGCGGCCATCGACGCTGGCGTCAACCTGCTCGATACCGGCGATTTCTACGGCATGGGCCACAACGAGATGCTCATTGGCCGCGCCCTCCATTTCCAGCGCGACCAGGTGTTGCTCTCCGTCAAATTCGGCGCCCAGCGCGGTCCAAACGGTGCCTGGATCGGCTACGACGCCCGCCCCGCCGCGGTAAAAACTGCCCTCGCCTATTCGCTCAACCGCCTCGGCGTGGACTATATCGACATCTACCGCCCCGCCCGCCTCGATCCCAACGTGCCCATTGAAGACACCATCGGCGCCATCGCGCAGATGGTCCAGGCCGGCTATGTGCGCCACATCGGCCTCTCCGAAGTGGGCCCGGAGACCATCCGCCGCGCCGCGGCCGTGCATCCCATTGTGGACCTGCAGATCGAATACGCCCTCATCAGCCGCAGCCCCGAGTCAAAGATCTTTCCCGTCCTCCAGGAGTTGGGCATCGCCGCCACCACTTACGGCACGCTCTCCCGCGGTCTCCTCTCCGGCTCGCACTTCACCGCGCCAGGAGACTTCCGCGCCCACCTGCCCCGCTTCAAAGGAGATAACCTGGCCCAAAACCGGCAACTCGCTGCCAAACTCAAGGAAGTCGCCGCCACCAAGGGCATCACGCAGTCGCAGCTGGCCATTGCCTGGGCGCTGGCCAAGCAGAGCTTCATCGTTCCCGTTGTTGGCGCACGCACGCGCGCGCAGTTGGCCGAAAGCCTCGGCGCGTTGGAAGTCGCATTCACACCGGATGAGATTGCCGAGATCGAAGCGGCCGTCCCCGCCGAAGCCGTCGCCGGAACCCGCTACGACGCCATGCAGATGAGGCATCTCGATAGCGAGAAGTGAAGAGCAATGATGGATAGGATTGCCATTCTCAAGACCGACATCACCACCCTGGCCGTCGACACCATCGTCAACGCCGCCAATAGTTCGTTACTGGGCGGCGGAGGCGTCGACGGAGCCATTCATCGCGCCGCCGGCCCCGAGCTCCTCGCTGAGTGCCGTCTGCTCGGGGGTTGCAAGACAGGGCAGGCCAAGCTCACCAAAGCCTATCGCCTTCCCGCGCGCTACATCATCCACACGGTCGGCCCCGTGTGGAACGGCGGCGGCCACAACGAGCCGGAGCTCCTGGCCAGTTGCTATCGCAGTTGCTTTGCACTCGCGCGTGATCACAACCTGCACACGTTGGCCTTCCCCGCCATCAGCTGCGGGATCTACCGCTTCCCCGTCGATCAAGCCGTAGAAATCGCTCTGCGCGAAACCACCGCCGAACTCAGCAGAAATGATTCCATTGAAAAAGTAATCTTTGCCTGCTTCGACGATGTCGTGTACTCGTGCTACCAACGCACTATGCAAGACATTCCGTAGACAGATACCGCCGCCCAATATTCTCAGGCACAAAAAGAGGCGAGCCGCTCAGGCTCGCCCATTCTTCTCCACCACCTAGAAGTTCAGCGTAATCTTCGCCGTCAACGCCCGCGGAGTTACATAGTGCGTTCCGCTGAACGTCGACAGGAAGTTATACAGCGCGTACTTGTTGGTAACATTGATCGCCGTCAGATCCAGGTCCACCTTGTAGCGTTCCTTGTGGAAGATATTCTGTTTGCCCAGCGACGCATCAAACAGGCTGCGCGGCGCAATGCGCTGAGGATTGTGGTCGTTGTCTCCCGTGCCCGGCGCGGGGACGTTGATCAGGCTCGAGCTGAACTCCGAGGCTGGGCAGACCGAGGGCAAGGGAGTTGTGGGCGTTGCCTTCACCCCGTTGCAGGCAAATCCCGCTTGAAATTCTTCGTCCGCGGTCAAGGGGAGGTACACATTGGCTCCAGTCACAGGGTTGATGGTAGGCGGTATGGCGGACACCATCGCGATCGCCGGGGTTCCATCGGGCAAGGTAGTTGAACTGTTTCCGCATGGTGTGTTTGGATCGGTCACGCCATAGCAAGGTGTCGAACCGGCCACCAGTCCGCTGTCGAATCGCCAATTGAATCCACCCCACAGGCCGCTTAACCACTTCCCGCGCGGGACCGTGTACTGCAGATGCGTGGTCTGGTTAAACTTTTCATCGTGATCGATGCGGAATGGCAGCCCGGTTTGCCCCACCGTTGCGCCCGCCCCCGCCACCTGCGGCGGATAGAACCGCGCGGCCACCGAAGACATCACCACATATGCGCTTATGCCGTGGAATTCCGGTACATCGGCGTGCAGCGCATAGCCGGGGATCTTCGAGTTATGCCAGTCGATGGGGAAGAATATGGGAGTGTTTCCCAAAATGCTGAAATCGAAGGCATTGTGCGTGTACTTCCAGATGTACTCGCCGCTGACCACCACGCGCTTGCCGAATGCCTGCTGCAGGGCGGCGTGGAACTCATTGCGATAACCGGGGTCCAGGGTTCCCGATACGCCGGGCGTGCAGAGAAGCAGAGGTGCCATCACCGCATTCGAGCACCCGCTGCTGGAAAGAACCAGGTTCTCATTGAACGGCGTCTCCAGTGTGCGCGCGTAGGAGACGCTCAGTACAGTGCTGGTGGGCTGGATGTGGTATCCAATCCCCACGCGGGGTTCGGCCTGTCGCGCCGACGTGAGGCCGTTATAGATGTCCCCGCGCATGCCCAGGTTAAAGAGCCAGTTGCCGGCCTTGATCTGGTCTTCGATGTACATGGCAAGCTCTTTTACATCGGTGTGGCCGAAATAGCTATACGAGGCTCCGCCCCGTGTAAGGTCGTATGGCGCGAGAACGGGGAGGTAATCGGGGTTCTGGAGCGCCACGACACCGTCGCAAGCCGTGGGATCGGAGTAGCCTGGCAAGGGGTTGCCGTTGACGTCCATGCATGGGGCGGTGAGGGGATACGTCGAATCCACGACGCCCAGGCTGTCGTTCTCTCGGAGGAAAGTCTGCCCGTAAACCACCCCGGCCTTGAAGGTGTGGACTCCCTTGGAGTAGTCGAAGTCCGAGTGGACGGCGGCGTTGGTGAGCGTACGGCTCTGGGAGATCGACGACGTTTGCAGGGTCACCGGCCCAAGATCGGCAAGAGGATTGCCGCTTGGGAAGTAATTGTAGAAGTCCTTGCGGACATAGCCGCCCAGGTTGAGAACAGAATCCGTGCTCAGCACCCGCGTATAGGTGGGCGAGATATTGATCGTCTGGATCTTGGAGCGCTGGTCTGTGTTCCCGACGCTGGCGAAGACGGGGCTGGCGCTTGTGCCGCCGCTGACGACATTCTGCACGTTCAGGTTGTCGAAAGAGTTGGGGGTCTGGAACCAGGAGCGGCTGTAATTCAAATCGAGGTGGATGGAATTGGCCGCGTTAATGCTGTAGTCCACGCGATCGAATACGTTCTGCTCGTTGCCCTTGTCGTGGAACACAGTAAACTCCGGAGGATCCAGGAATCGTCCCGTGTTCAGTCCGTCCGCCTCCACAAAGTTCCCCCAGTTCTTGCCGCCAAAGGCCAGGTCGAAGCCGGCCGTAGCCGAACCGAACGCCCCATACGAACTGCTGATGCTGCCGGTAGGCCTCGTGACGCCCTGGCCGGAGCGCGTGGTGGCCACAATCACCAGGCTGGTCTTACCGCCGAACTCGGCCGGCGGCGCGCCGCTTATAACCTCGATCGACTGAATCGAGTTGGCGGGAAGCTGATTCGAGAAGACCTTGCTCTGCTGGTCAGTAATGGATTGGCCGTCCACCGAGAATGAATTGGAGGCGTGATCGCCTAGCCCGTGAAAAAGCCCATTGGAATCGGCCGAAACGCCGGGTGTGGTCAACGTGATCAGGGAGCTGAGCGTAGAAGACTGGCTCTCCAGCGGCACCTTGATAAAAGCGTCGCGGTCCACGTCGGTGTGGAACGTGGGATCGTCTTCTACCAGGTCCCCCTGCGCCTCCACGGTGACGGTTGAACTGGCGCCGGCAATCGGCAACGCAAGCTTCAAGCTCGTTCCCACCGATGAACGTATCTCGACGTTCCGGATCAACGATCCGAATCCGTTGGCGGAGACGGCGATTTGGTATGGGTTGAAGGGAATGTTGGAGAAGGTGAATTGGCCCAGGGCGTCTGTGGTCGTGCTCCTGTCCAGGCCGCTTTCGGGGTTGGTCAGATGGACAGCGGCATTGGGAATCACGGCGCCGGATGGATCGGTGACCGTGCCGCGAATGGCGCCTGCGTTGCCGCTTTGGGCAGACACGCTGAACGCCGCAAGGGCCAAAACGAGAATCGGAAGAATTTGAAGAATCGTGCCGCGTTTGAACGGCATAGAAAGCCTCCTCAAAATGGCTGAATGATGCGGAAACAAGGCCGCGGGGAATGCCGCGGAGTCCGTTGCGCATGAGGGGCGTCTGTCCGTCTTTCGTTCAGCTGTGAAGGATGCGCAGCATCCTCGCCCATCGAACGGGGCGAATTGCGATCGATCAATTGACTGAAAAAAGCCGGAGATTAGCCCAGGAAGCCGTTTGGAGGGGGGCGGGTGAAGAGCTTGGGATGCCAATGCCGGGTAACCGTGTGCGCCTCAAAGACCGGCGCGCATCTCTCGATATGCACCAAAACCACCACGGCAGCAGTCACCGCCACCGGCGCTGCCGTGTGCATTACGATGCACAGCGGGCAATGGTCGGCATCGGTGTCCACCTGGTGCACGTGCACCACTTGCACCACGGCCAGCAGCGTCAACAAGACCAGACACACCACGGTGAGCACCGGCAAAGCTCCACGCTTTGCGCCGCGATTCCCGCTCAGAAATGTCCTGAATCCTGCCAACACACCATCCCTTGCTCTAAGAATACACACTAATTGGATGCATTGGACCTAAAAACGGTTACGTTTGGGCTGCGGTTTCACCCCGATCCACAGGCCAACCCTCCCTCGCGCCGTCCGTCTAATCCCTGTTGATCTACACTTGGAGCGGGGCATCCACGCAAGGTCTATGAAATCTGTTCCCCATCTGCGCCGCTGGCTCACAGGCTTTCTGGCGATCCTGCTGCTGGCCGGGGCGGCCGCATCCCTGCCCGCGCAGAAGACCCTCCCACTCAAGCCCGACGTCCCCGGCACCTCCACCAACCACCGCCTCATCCTCAAGGACGGAACCTACCAACTGGTTCGGAAATATGAGGTTGTGGGCGACCGCGTGCGCTACATCTCCATTGAGCGCAGCGGCGAGTGGGAAGAGCTGCCCTTCGATCTGGTGGACTGGGACGCCACACGCAAGTGGGAGCGCGACCACACCACCCGGGTGGAAGAAGCGTCCGATGCCATGAAAGAGGCCTCGGAGATCGACAAGGAAGAGGCCGCCGAGCGGGACGAGGCCAAGGCCCGCCGTCCCGAGGTAGCCAAGGGCCTGGAACTGCCTGACGAGGATGGCGTCTTTGGCCTGGACACCTTTCAAGGCACGCCGGAGCTTGTGGAACTGGTGCCCAGCGAAATGGCCGCGAACGCCAAGACCAAGCACGGCCTCAGCACGCTCAATCCCATGGCCGGCGCAAAGGCGAGCCTCGAGCTCGACGGCGCGCACGCCAAGGTGCACTTCCACGTCAATGACCCGGCTATCTACCTCTCACTCAACGCCCGCGACGACGCCGAGCAGGTGGTCTCCCACGCCATGACGGTGAACACGGGCGGCGCCAGAGAAGTGGCTGGTGCCAAGCACGGCGCGCACTCGGCCCGCTCGGGCTTTGCCATCGTGCGCGTGGATGAGCGGCGGGCCATCCGCATCGTCGGCGCCATCCACATGAGTCCCAGCGGCGCCGTCACCCAGGACGAAGACGTGATCCCCACCAAGATCGAAGTATTGCCGGGCAAGCACTGGCTCAAGATCACGCCCGCGCAGCAGCTCACCATCGGCGAATACGCGCTGGTCGAAATCCTCTCCGCCTCCGACATCAACCAGTCCGTGTGGGACTTCCGCGTCGACCCGCAACTGGGCGATAACCCGGCTTCGCTGGGACCCATCCTGAAGTGATGCGGTCAGGGCGATCCGAAGTGGAAATCCGGATGTTTTGTTTTCGACGAGCTGTTGATAAGACGAGAGTTAGATGAGCCGAAGATCGGCGGTTTTCAGGCCGCCCAGCGCCTAAGTTCTTTGTTTTCGTTGGGCGGAAAATGCAGATTTTGCGTAAGTCCTTTATTTCGATAGGGTAAAACGGGTCATTCTTGAAGTAACCTATTTATTTTCATTGGCTTGGGACGAAAAGGGGGGAGGGGTGGGTATCATAAGCGCTAAGATAACCAGTTGGTAACCCCATGTGTTGTGCAGTTTCTAGTTTGATTACCCCACCCGTACCGTACCA
>Ga0209517_10010614_pt1 | contig 10201 bp, 9 predicted proteins | sample PeaSoiMetSII2010_FD_187695 | JGI IMG/M metagenome (GOLD analysis project Ga0209517, IMG submission 187695) | Peat soil microbial communities from Weissenstadt, Germany - SII-2010 (SPAdes) (version 2) | ecosystem: Environmental > Terrestrial > Soil > Wetlands > Peat | place: Germany: Weissenstadt... | reverse complement strand
CAGGCTCATCGCTCCCTGCATGGCGGTGAACATCAGGAACAGAATGCTGACCGCGCCCGCGTAATAGATCACTAACGGGTCGCCGCCGGGCAGGATCCGCTGCGCCGCAAACGGGGGCGGCGAGTCGAGTCCGAACGGCGATTTGGTTGCACGGCGGACCTGTTCGGGCGTCAGCGCCAAGATCGGGTCAAGGACCGCGACCTCCCGGCGAAGCATTAGGTCGGGCAGATCCTGGCCCGCAGCAACGTTGACCTGCGCCGTGAGAACCTCGCCAGCGGCCCGTCGGCCAGGATGGATCAGCACCGTGGCCGGCGTCGGCGTGGCGGCCAGATCGTCGCGCAGCACCAGTCCGGCGTCCGCCCGCCCCGATGCGATCGCATCCTCCAGGGCAGCGATGTCCGGCAACCGCGTCAGCCGGCCGCTCAACCTCTGTTGCAGGCTGTAGAGCAGCCGGCGGCTGTCGGCGCTGTCGGTCAGGTCCACGACCCCCGCCCGTATATCGAGCCTGCCGGTGGCGCCCGCGCTGAACACGGAGGCGAAGACGATGAAGACCAGCGGCGGCAGTACGAAGACCAGCACGAGGCCGGCGCGGTCGCGCCACAGGCTCAGCGCCATCACCCGCAGCATCACCAGGATCATGCCTCGACCGATCCGGTCGCCCAACCGATAAGGGCGTCGAGCCCCGGGGTATGCACCGTTAGCTCTCGCAACTCCACGTCGACCCGACGCAGCGCCACTTCGATTTCGTGCGCTTGCGCCACAGCGTCCACGACCATGCCGCTCCAGCATGATCCCCGATCGGATGGCGTCAGGCCCCGCGCCGCGAGGATCGGATCGGCGGACGGCGAGGCGGCGGACAACCGCACGACGAGCTCGGTCCGGTCGCCGAAAGCCTGCGCCATCAGCTCGCCGGGACGCCCCTCCACCACCAGCCGGCCGGCCTCCAGGATGCCTAGCCGGTCCGCCAAAATGGCGACGTCCTCGGCATTGTGGCTGATGAGCAGAACGGCGGTCCGATCCCTGCGCAATCCGTCGATCAGGCTGCGCAGGACGAGCCGCGTCTCGGCGTCCAGCCCCTCTGTCGGCTCGTCCAGCACCAGCAGGCGGGGCCGATGGACGATGGCCGCCGCCAGGTTGGCGCGCCGACGCCAGCCGCTCGACAAATGGTCCAGGCGCTCGCCCGCTCGTTCGGCGCAGACCGTCGCGTCCATGGCGCGGGCGACTGCGGATGGCCGCTCGGCGCGAGACACGCCGGCCAGAGCGGCGAAAACGTCCAAGTTCTCGCTCACGGTCAGATGGGGATAGAGCGCGATCTCCTGCGGTGCGATACCGATTTCGCGGCGGACATTACGGTCACGACTTGGATCCGCCCCGAGCACCCGCACCGAGCCTTCGTCCAGTGCGAGCGCGCCGATCGCAGCCTTGGCGAGGGTCGATTTGCCCGCGCCATTGCGTCCGATCAGTGCATAGACCGCGCCTTCGGTTAGCTCCAGGTCGACCCGGTCGAGGGCTGCCTTGTTTCCGTAGCGACGCGCGGCCTTGGCGAGACGGAGGACGACCTCTGCCTGCTCAGCCGCCATAGCCTGCCTGGTGGAACAAGGCCAGCACGTAAAGCGCCAGAGGGCAGCTCGGATCGCCGAAGTTCGTCAGCGCCTCGTCGATCGTCTCTGCGATCGCCGCGCGCGTTCGCTCCTCGCCCCACAGGGTGACGAAGGTGACCCGACGGTCATCCTTGCGGACGTCCTTCCCAATGGCGTCGGAGGTCGAAACGGAATCCTGTAGATCGTCCCACATTTGGAAAGCGAGCCCGAGACCGTTGGCGAATAGGCGGGCTCGCATCTGCGCGGCGTGGTCTGCGCCTGCGATCATCGCGCCCCCGACCATGGCGGCCGCGAACAGCACGCCGGTCTTTTGATGGTTCAGGCTGGTGAGCGTCAGCTCGTCCCGGAGGCTTTCCGGGTCGCGTAGGTCGCGGAATTGACCGGATACCAGCCCGCGAAACCCCACCGTCTCACTGAGCAGGAAGAGCAAGGCCAGGCGGGTATCGGAATCCACCGCGCGGTCGCTGGCGATGACCCCGTACGCGTGGTTGAGTAACGCGACAGCGGAAAGGACAGCGGTGTCCTCGCCAAAGCGGCGGTGCAGGGTCAACTTACCCCGGCGCAACTCGGCGTCGTCCATGCAGGGCAGGTCGTCAAGAACCAGAGACGCTGTATGGATCAGCTCGAGCGCACAGCCGAAATCGAGGGCGGCGAGTTCTCGCCCGCCGAAATGAGCCGAGGACAGCATGGCCAGGAGGGGGCGAACCCGCTTTCCCGGTCCCAGGCAGATGTCACGCACCGCGTTAGTGAGAGGCCTGGGCTCCGAGTCTGCTGGCGGCAGCAGTTCCTTGAGGCGCAGGTCGACGCGGGTCCGCCGCGCGTCCGCCGCATCGACGCTGCAGACGGAGGCGCTTTCACGCAGAACCCTCACGATGGTCATCGCTTCACCGGACCTCCGGCCGCAGAAAAGTTCCCGATTCCTCGGTCATCCGCAAAATGGGCTTTCGACAGCCCCATCCACCGGCGCGAAAACATAGTCGCTGTATTCGGACCAACTCGACCGTCGGCGCAACCTCGATGGTGCCGCGACCGGGCCAGACGGGGGTGCCAATCAGCTGCGCGCCGTCGAAAGCGTCACCTTGAGCTCGCGAATCGGGCGGACCCACAGGAAGCCGAACGAGACGCACCCTTCCCGGGTGGTGACGGCGTGGTGGATGCGGTGAGCCTGCACACGCGCCCGCCAAAAGCCGCGCCGACCGTCCAGAGGGACCGGAAAGCGCTGATGGACTAGGCCATCGTGGAAGATCGCATAGGCGGCGCCATACGCCGTGATCCCCAGTCCCAGCGGCAGCCACCACGACGACACGTTGACACCGAGCCAGATGAATAAGATGGCCGGCATCGCAAAAATCACGCCGAAAAGATCGTTGAGCTCGAATACGCCATCGCGAGGTTCATGATGGCTGCGGTGCCAACACCACAACGCGCCATGCATGACATATCGATGCATCGCCCAGGCAAACGCCTCCATGCCGGCGAACGCAGCGAGGAAAATGACGACCTTGGCAGCGAGGGCGACCATCGGCAAAGTCTATGCCGTTCTTGTACGATTGCGAACCCTCAAATCTCGATCCGCCATCCCGAGCCGATCCCCATCCATACCTCCATTTAGCGGGGCAGCCAGTTGCCATGGAACCCGGGCGGGATCCGGTGCGGTATGTGGATGTTCGCCACGGGCGCACCCTCGAAATCATGCGCATCAATGATCACCAAATCGGTCGTCAGTTCGATCGGATTAAGGACGAGGCCGATCAACCAGCCCTCGTCCTCGGCAGCCTGCGCATGGGCGGGGACAAAGACGAATTCGCCCGGATAACGGTGCGCCCCGAAGCTATGCACCTGCCTGACACCAGCTTGGAGATCGTGCTTAAACAGGCTGTGGGCGCCGATAAACGCCGGGTCGGCTGTTTCAGGCAGCATCACCGAATACGCATAGCGGTAGGGCCGGCCGGACCGGCGTTCGTCGATGCGCGGAAAATCCTGTGGATGTCGATCGATCACGTCACGGCGCACGCACCGCTCGATCGGATCGATCGTCCAGCGTTCAAACCTGCCGCGCGGTGAGTCGGTCCCATCCCTATTCCCCGCGAACATGCTGTCGTAGGCGACCACGTCCAGGATCACGCCACCGCCGTCCGTGTCGTAGGCGTTCGCCACGTGAAAGACATAGCAAGGATCGACCTTGCACCACATCACCTCGCTGCCGGCACCTTCGCGGGGAAGTAAGCCCACCCGAGCAGCATGAGAGGGATTCCAGCGAAACGGGAAGGTTTGCCCGGCAATCAGCGCACCTATTGAAAAGGTCACTGGCAGATCGAGGATCACCGCGAAGCGGGCGGTGATCCCGCAGTCGTGCATCATCGGACCATGGCTCACCCGCACCGGCTCCTCCCGGCGCACGCGGCCATCGGCTGTAACCACGACATGATGAACCGCGGTTGGATCCCGAGGATTATAGGCGATCGCATGCATCTCGCCGGTCAGCGGATCGAGATGCGGGTGGGCGCTGAAGGCGCCGCGCAGCGTACCGCCGAAATCGTCATAGGCCAGCGTTCCGAGCATATCGTCGAGCAAGACAGGCGTGCTCCCCGCTTCGACCAGCGCCCAGGTCTTTCCCGCGAACCCGATCACGTTGGTGTTGACGGTGTCAAAATCGCCGTGGCGGGGGCCCGGTGCCGGCGGCTCGCCGAGGGCGGCGGTGATCTGGGTCGAGCGGACCCAGCGATTGCGATACCAAAGCGCGCGCCCGCGCTCGATGCGAAGACCGTGGACCATGCCGTCGCCGAGGAACCATTGGTAGGTTCTCGGATCGGCGGCGATCGGGTTCGGGCCGATGCGCAAATAGCGCCCGTCGAGAGCCGGTGGGATCGAGCCGCTAACGGCCAAATCCTCGATCGTCACTTCTTCCCTGATCGGCGCGTGAATTCCGGTGAGGAACGGGTGCGGACCGTCCGGAGCGCGCATGCGCCCCCGATTGAAGGTTGCGAGCGCCGTCACGCCCTTGTTTACAACGCTGCGGATCGCGGTTTCAACGACGCTCGTCATAAGTGGGTTCTAACCTCTTGAGGCCGCCGGGGTAGCTCGCGGGAGTCGCGTTCGTGTTGATCCGCGGTCACAGCCGCCGGCGCCCTTGCAGCTAAGATGTTCGGCCACCGGTCTGTCCTCATCCAAATGTCCCACAAGCGAAAGTACAAAGCGAAATTGCAGTTGAAGTGCCGGTGATGCCAGTTGTGATGAGTCACCGAAATGAACCAGCGGCCTACGCCTCGATCCACCAAAAAACGCGGATAAATTTCGTAGCCGAGATGATTGACGACGCCGAAAATCGTCATCGACGTCAGTACAAAGAGTAAACCCGCCACATGAATCGGCAGCACGAACACCAGTGCAGGAATAAACCAGGCTTCAATCGCCGACTCCAGGGGATGAAAGGAAAACGACGCCCACGGCGACGGGCTCAGGGATTGATGATGAACGTAATGTGCATGACGAAACCACCACGGCTGATGAAGCAGCCGATGCGTCCAATAAAAATATGTGTCGTGCAGAGCCATGTAGAGCAGCGGGCTCAGTACGAAATAAGCCCAGCCGTAGCGAGCAGGTTCAAGGTAGATCTGCGTCCACCCGAATTTCCAGCCCACGAGCATGAATGTGCCGGGCACGGCAAAAATCAAGGTCGCCGAAATCGACCACAGGATCTCCCGCCTGATCGCGGAGGGGCTCGGTTTGTCTGAGTTCAACTCGTGCTTGCGCCACCGCAAAGGGCGCTTCCAAACGAGCAAATAAAACAGTCCAGCGACTAAAAAATACCTCATCAGCATGATGAGGAATAAAAAGAACCCCGTAAGGGCAACAGATATCACCGGCATCCAAGGTCCCTACACTCTTGGCGCCTTCGCCTGCTCTCACCTCGGCCGAACATGCAATTATGAGAAGCGCGGTATCGTCGGCCGCGCCTCCGGAGAGGATCCGTATCTCCGGTATCGAATTTGGCGGTCTGCATCGCAATGATCTCTTTTTGTGGCCGATATCCAGATTAAGTACCAACCTAATTCACCGCGGACTCGTCCGGTTGTCGCGAGGCCAGGATGGTCCGTTCGGATGTCTCGGGCAACGGCGAATCGCGATTGGCGCGCGTCGCCCGCGATCGAAACCGCCAGGCACGACGGAGGACGCGACAAAACAACAGAGTAGATAGGTGCGCCGCTCGGCTGAGTGCGTTTGCGCCCGTAGTCCTCTTGCCGAGGAGGAGGCGGTTCGGTACGGCGCTGAACGAAATCGGGTGCCGTTACGGCGCGATCCGGCGGTCACGTGGGCCAAACCGAGTGAATGCGCTTCGCGCAACTGCCCAGGGTTGCCCCACAATGACCGCTTCGGGGCATGACCCGTCGAGCGGATCGATAGCGGTGAACGGCCGCGTTGGGTCGACAGTCGTCGCTGAGGCCAGTCAATCTGAACGGCCGCTTCTGGCACGACGTTGCCGTTCAAACCGGGCCGAATGAACGGCAGTCTTCCATCCATCTCGGCCAACCAGGCCTCGGGATGCTTTGTCGGCTTTCGGGAAGTCGACCACAGTATGCCGGTGGCCGACATGGGCGCAAAACGGAAGCGATTGGCCGAGAGCCGCCTGTCTGCTCTCGGGGCGCAATGCCCCCGACCGGACGCTAATGGCGGGCAGCTGTTTCGGCAGCCGTCGACCCACTGCGGACAATCGGAAGGGTTGCTCTGGCGTCCGCTAGTCGCCAGAATCGCGCCTGCGAGATTAGTAGGCTTAGTACGGGCCCGGATCCGAGAAAGTTGCGAGGCGCCGTGGGCGGTCTTAAGGGCGAACGCGTTCGTCAATTCTTCGAGCTCGAGGCGCGAACGCTGCTGGAACGTGTTCGCGTCATGGAGACGCTGATCCCGCACTCCAGCGAGCGCGGATCGGCGCATCGGGGTGAGGAGGGCCGGCATATCGAGGCGCTGGTGCGCGATTTCCTGAACAAGCACTTGCCCAGCGACATTCGCGCGATTTCCGGGTTCATCCTGAGGCCCTCGACCAAGATCGGGGAAGACGACCTGAGCCGCGTCGCGACCGTCGTCGACGAGCATTCCAGGCAGTTGGACATCATCGTGTACGATTTCGCAGCGTTCCCTGTGTACGAGCGCTTCGAAGAGTTCGCGATCGTGCCACCCGAGGGGGTGATCGCCGTCATCTCGGTCAAAAAAACGCTCTACAAGGCAAATGTCCGGCCGGACCGCCCTTCGCGAGGCGATCGGCCTATGCCGGGTACCGGGCCGCAGGTCACCGTTCAGCGCACTCTTCGCTTTTTCGCTTGGTGCAGAGCTGACGAAGAACGGGGCTGAAGCATGTTTTAAGGCGGTGGAAGCCGAGCATGGCGGTGACGCCTTCGATAGTATGGTGACCGAGATCTGTGCGGTTCAGGCCTTCACTGTCTTCAAGTTCCGGGAGGGCGACAGCGATCAGCCGCGACACGCGAAGTACGTGCGAGTCGACACGGCCGGCAAATCGCATGTCGCGCTACAGCGTCTGATCAACAGTATCCTGTCGGTCTATTACGACCCGACCCGTGCGGCAGGACACAAGCGCCCCGGTTTCGTGAGCTTCGAAAAAGGAACCTTCAAGAGAGCCCCTGCGCTTGGCTACGTCGCGATTGGCGAAGCGGGCGGTGAGTAATGGCCTTCGAAGAAGATGATTACAAGGAGAGGTACGTTGCGTTTCTAGATCTGCTTGGCTTCAGACGGCAGGTCGAGCGTGCAGAAAATGATCACGCCGAACGAGACAAACTCCGAGAAATTTTGGAAACCGTCCGTGACTGTCTGTGCGAAAGTCCCCGCGTCGGATCGCATTTGACCTGCTTCTCAGATTGCATGGTATTCTCTGCGGATCGGACTGAGGAAGGATTGGCCGAACTCTTTCAATCCGTGAGGTTACTCACCGACAACCTTCTGCAACGCGACATATTGCTACGCGGTGGGTTGACGGCCGGAGGTGCGCACCATGGAGAGACCTTTCTCTACGGAACGGCGGTGAGTAGGGCCTATGTGCTGGAGAGCGAGTCTGCGAACAATCCGATTGTCTTGCTTTCTGAGGAAGTCGTCAGAGACATCGCGGGCTATAATAAAGGTTTTATGGCTTGGCTACGGGAGGACGGGCCGGGGCGCCACTTTTTGCATTATCTGATCTCCTATGAGACGTATCGATCCGAGCCCCGGATTGCGGGAATGCAGGTACTCAACGAACCCGCAGCGCGCATCATCGCCTACATCTGGAAGCGCTTGAATAGCGATACAGGCCGAGTTCTGGAAAAGGCCCGATGGTTCCAGTCATATTGGAACGAGACCGTTGCTGTTAACGGAGAGTTCGGACGCATCGAGGCGGGGGTAACTCCAAGCCATTTTCCGAGCGGGCCGCCTGCGACAGGATATCGCCGCATAGTCGGTTGAGTTCCACTACTGCACCGTCTGCTGAACCTCTTGACTCGCATTCGAGGACTCGTTGCCAGTGACCTCACCGGCCGATAACCACGCGACGGCATCATGAGTGCGGATCGTCGCAACTGGAAGCCGCTGGCGCCGGTATTCAAGGAGGCCGTTGGTCGAGTTGACTAGGGCCGATCAGCTGCGAAAATGCTGTCCCGCTATACCTCCGTTCTTTCGGCGAGGAGTAGTGCATCCTCAATATCGACGCCGAGGTAGCGGACAGCGCATAATTCTACTTCGACCAAATTTCTTTTAGGACAGAGATCGCCGGCGGCCATGCCACGCGGCCCCGCCGAAACTGTTGCAATTAAACTCTCGTTCTACGAGTATAACTTCGCGATCGAGAGGGGGGAATGGTTGACATCTGGCCAACGAAGCGGCTCAAGGTCGCGAGCCTGCACCTTGACCCGAAAAATCCTCGGCTCGGGCGCGAAAGATCGGCGCGGGCACCCAAAGAGATCATTCAGTACCTGTTCGATCACGACAAGGCCATGGAAGTCGCGGACAGCATCGCGAAGCGTGGCTTCTTTCCAAATGAGCCACTCCTGGCGATCAGTGTGGGTGATCGTCTCGTCGTCGTCGAAGGTAATAGACGCCTAGCCGCTCTCAAAGCGCTGAAAGAACCCGGACTGCTGGAGGGAGCGAAGCAACGGCAGGTCGAGCGACTGTCGCGAAGGCTGGCTTCTCAGGACCTCATCTCAGAAGTACCGGTCACAATTGCTCCGAGCCGTAAAGCCACTGACCGGCAGATTGCGGGGCGGCACGTCGGAACGCCCGTATTGGCGTGGCAGGCGGAGAACAGGGCCAGCTTCATCCTCGACAAACTACAGGAGGGCTACGACAACGACGACTTGAGAGACGAGCTGGGGTTCAGCCTCGCTGATATCCAGGCGGCTCGGCAGACGAGAGCGATTGCCGACATGGCTCGATCATTGGACCTGCCCGAAGAGGTCAAGGCGAAGCTGGATAATCCACGGGCGAAGGTCTTCACGACTGTGGAACGTGTGTTCGACTCGACGGTCGGTCGGGAATATCTCCACGTGGAGCCGGATCCTGAGCATGGAATCAAGGGAACAACGTCAAAAACAGAATTCTTGAAGGGACTCAAGAAGCTCGTCACGGATGTGGCGCTAGGCCACCAATCGTCCCGCACACTTAACAAAAACGAAGACATCAAAAAGTACTTCGAGAGCTGGAAGCCTGCGGACCGACCGCAGAAAGCGCACGGAACGTTCGTCCCGGCGGATGTGATTTCCGGGAGATCGGTCGCCTCAAGCAACAAGCACGCAACCACGTCACGGGCCAAGCGCTCAAAGCCGGCGACGACTACGGTTCTTCCGCGCGACCTGCACGTTCGCTTCGGCAATGACCGGCTCACCGATATTCGAGGAGAACTTGTTCGCCTCAAACGCGATAAGTTCCCGAACGCAGGCGCCGTGCTGCTGCGGGTGTTCTTTGAACTGGCGGTCACGCACTATCTAGACCGCATTGGTGAATTGTCGAAGCTGACCGAAAAACTCAAGGAGCAGAATAAGCTTCGGTACGGCGCACCCGAGACGAAGCACCTGATTGGCGCAGTGGTGGCCATCGCCAAGAAGAAGCTCCCCGAGGCTGCGGCGATAAGGGTTGAGAAAGCCCTTCGTCATGATGCGGCGGCCCCGTTCACTGTAAGCGACCTCCACTCGTTCGTACATCAAGCAGCCGACCTGCCCAGCGCAAGAGACATCTGGCAGTTCTGGCTGCGTACCGAGCCCCTTTTCCGTTTGATGCTCGAAGTCGACGAAACTCCCGAACAATGAACAACGCTAGCCCTTTACGTTATCCCGGCGGGAAATCCACCATGGCCGGGCTCCTCGGCCAGCTGCGAAAACTGAACGGTCTTGGTGACCACTCAATTGCAGAACCGTTCGCGGGAGGAGCCGGGGCTTCTCTTGGCCTGCTATTCGATGAGGAAACGCCCTCAATTACGATCAATGATGCCGACCCGGCGATCTACGATTTCTGGTGGACACTGCTTAATGAGGAAGAAGACTTCGCGAAGATGCTCTCATCGACGCGTGCCAGCATGGCTGAGTGGCGGCGCCAACGCGACACCTACAGGAGCACAACGTCCCGAT
>Ga0209517_10010612_pt1 | contig 10202 bp, 9 predicted proteins | sample PeaSoiMetSII2010_FD_187695 | JGI IMG/M metagenome (GOLD analysis project Ga0209517, IMG submission 187695) | Peat soil microbial communities from Weissenstadt, Germany - SII-2010 (SPAdes) (version 2) | ecosystem: Environmental > Terrestrial > Soil > Wetlands > Peat | place: Germany: Weissenstadt... | reverse complement strand
GGAAGCCAGCCGGATCCTGCGGCGGGCCCGCGCCGCACGCACCCTGCCGCTGACCGACATCACCTCCCGCGCCACGGACACGGCATGACCGCCGCCGCCACGCGCACCCAGGCCATGCTGGCCGCCCGCGCGAAAGCCAGCCACGACAAGCGCCAGCGCGTACTGGCCGCGATCCAGGCCCTCGAAGCTGCCGGGACACCAGTCACCGCGACCGCAGTCGCCACCGCCGCCAGGGTGTCCACCTGGCTGGTCTACGCCCACGGCATCCACGAGCACGTGGAAGCCGCCCGGCGCCGCCGTCCAGTGCACCAGCCCCAGCGCCCAGGCGATGCCGGTGATGGAGAGCACGCCGATCAGGATTGCCCCGCGCACCTTCTTCACCTCGAGGACGACCATGAGGATCAGGCCCAGCAGGGCCAGCGCAGCGGTGGGGTTGCGGATGTTGCCCAGCCCAACGAGCGTCGCCGGATCGCCCACCACCAGGCCCGCGTTGCGAAAACCGATGAAGGCGATGAACAGGCCGATGCCGCTGGCGACCGCCGCGTACAATTCGTGGGGAATGGAGCGCAGAATCATCTGCCGGATCCCCGCCGCGGTGAGCGCCAGAAAGATGATGCCGGAAAGAAACACCGCGCCCAGCGCGGTCTGCCACGGGATGTGCATCTTCAGGCAGACGGTGTAGGTGAAGTAGGCGTTGAGGCCCATGCCGGGGGCCAGCGCGATGGGGTAGCGCGCCACAACGCCCATGAGAATCGAGCCGAACGCCGCCGACAGGCAAGTGGCCGCCGTGACCGCGGCCAGGGGCATGCCGGAGGCCGACAGAATCGCCGGATTCACCAGCACGATGTAGGCCATGGTCAGGAAAGTCGTGACGCCGGCCAGAATCTCGGTACGCCAGTTAGTCCCCAGGCGCGCGAATTCAAAATAGGATTCCAGGATCTTGAGCATAGGCGGGTGGGTAGAGTCGCGAAAAGCGAGGTCTTGTATCAGGGCACGACTTCAGTCGTGCCGAAAAACGCAGCAGAGAGGATTGCGGGCTTCAGCCCCTGAGGGGCTGTCCGGTCAAAACGCGACCTGTTCGAAGGTTCATTAGTAGAAAAACACAAACCGGCCTGGATACAAAGCGATTTGTGCGGCTACTCTCCGCTTCCGAACTTTTCCAGGCCGCAATGGACGCATTTGCGGGCAATTAAACTGGCGAGCACGCTCAGGCTTTACCACCGAGCCATCGCAAAAAACTTGCCGCACCGCGGACAACGGAACGTCTCAAAACGGATCATGACTACGGCCCAGGGCAGGACGTACAGAGGGATCAAAGGGCCGACGACCTTATGCAATTTGGGAACTTGGCTGAAGAAATACCAGATCCAAACGAAGGGCAGAAACCCTAACCAGAGCAGAATGTGGGTCATTCTCAGCCGCCGATACTTCCTCCACATCGCGTCATAGAGGTCCACATTGCTACCCCAGCAGCTTCGCAGCATCCTTGGCGAAGTAAGTGACGGCAAAGTCGGCCCCGGCGCGCCGGATGCCGACCAGCGACTCAAGAATCACCCGGTCGCGATCCAGCCAGCCCTTCGCGATCGCCGCCTGCAGCATCGAGTACTCGCCGGAGACCTGGTAAGCGCCGATCGGCACATCCACCCGCTCCCGCGCCGCGCGAACCACGTCGAGATACGGCATGGCGGGCTTCATCAGGATCATGTCCGCGCCCTCGCCCAGGTCCAGGTCGATCTCCCGCATCGCCTCGCGCAGGTTGGCGCCATCCATCTGGTAGGTCTTGCGGTCGCCGAACTGCGGCGCCGAGTCGGCCGCCTCACGGAACGGCCCGTAGAACGCCGAGGCGAACTTCGAGGCATAGCTGAGGATTGGCGTATCGGTGCTCCCTTGCGCGTCGAGCGCCCGCCGAATGGCCGCCACCCGCCCGTCCATCATGTCGCTGGGGGCCACCACATCGGCGCCGGCCAGCGCCAGGCTCGCGGCGGTGCGGGCCAGAAGCTCCAGAGTTGGATCGTTCTCTACCGTCCAGCCGTCCCGGGTTTCCGCCACAATGCCGCAGTGACCGTGGCTGGTGTACTCGCACAGGCAGACGTCGGCAATCAGCACCAGCTTCTTTGCCGCGGCCGACTGGCTGATGGCGCGCAATCCCTGCTGCACAATGCCGTTTTCGTCCCACGCGCCCGTGCCTTGCTCATCCTTCGACTCCGGCAGCCCGAACAGCAGCAACCCGCCCACTCCCAGGCTTGCGGCCTCCTCGGCCTCGCGCACCGCCTCATCCACGGAGACGTTGAAGACGCCGGGCATGGACCCGACCGGCTTCCTTATGCCCTGGCCGGGACAAATAAAGAGTGGATAGATCAGGTCGCCGGGCTCCAGCGTCGTCTCGCGCACCAGCGCGCGCATGGACTCACTGCGCCGCAGCCGGCGCATCCGCATCTCAGGAAAACTCATGGTCTAGATTGTAGGCCATGAGGAGCCTGCCTTTCACTGATTGGGGCCAGTTTGGGGACCCCAGTTCAACTGCTCATAGAGCGTCGTATTGCGGTAGCCCAGCAGAACCACCAGCGTCCAGATGCCCAGCGCCGTGCCGAAGGGGAAGCGTATGAGGCTCAGGATGGCGGCGATAATCGCTACAATCCGCCCCCATTGGGTCCGTTCGTACAGACCCCACGCGGCCACCAGGGCCAACCCTGCGCGGATCAGCACCGTCACCCAGACAAAATGGAAGATCGCCGGCCCAAGCCACATGGGCGGCATCGGCCCGTCGGCCCAGGGACCATGACCCCAGTTGCCGAAGTGATTGAAGAAAAAGGCATGCGCGAAGGTCAGCCCGGCCACTCCCACCAGCACGGAGTAAGCCGAGTAAACAAACCACACCACGCTCAGCGCTTTCACCTTGCCTGCGTAGCTCTCCAGTTGGAACTGCAGCCCGGGCACGGCCGGAACCACAGGCGCAACCGGACGGCCGCATTGCGCGCAAACCGGCTGACCCGGCATGAGAGCCTGACCACATCCGCTGCAATACATGGCGCCTCCTCATCGGACGTATTGAGGTTACTACGGAACCTCGCCAGATTTCGTTCCAGCAAGGTTGCGTTCCTGCAGTTTGCCTTGAATCTGAATCACGATCCTGGCCCTCTTAGGATTAAGGTCCTGAATCGAAGATTCCTGAGGGTTCGCCCAATTACCGGAAATGAGGAAAGCATGGTTTATGCAGAGCAAATAGTAAAAACCCTGAAGGATGCGGGTTGCACCCCAGAACGAGCGAAGTTTCTGATAGACACAGCTCCTTCATACGGGGTAGCGCCCGCTATACACGATTTGAAAGACATTCCTCCAGGCGCGGATGCTCTAGCTGGCGCATTCGAGGCGTCCAGAATCCCGTGGACCCGAGAAACCTCGGAAATTATAGAAAGCGGAATTGTTTACGTGATGGTAGGCCTAAACGATTCCAAGCCGAAGTGAGTTTCTTGTATTCCTGCAACAACATTATTCATCGAACTCTGCTATTGGCATCCAGGAATGCAGCCGCCGTTAGGCAGGGCATCTCCGCAGTGTCCGGCAGCGAGATCGCCGCGAAAAGCGCCCTTGGCTCTTGCATGGCTTTGGCGGGCCTATTCAAGCCCCAGATTGCCCAATCTGGAGGCCCCGGATATTTCCCGCATGAGGGGCGCAACCCCCCATATTGTAGGTGTTACCTGAGTCAAATGGATAACCAGCTGGATCCAAAACTGAAGAAAATCCTGGACCAATACAGACGCTCCGATATTCATTTGGATTCAGGGGAAATGGCTGCGTGATCGATGCTGCGAACTCAGCACTGTCCAGTTGCTTTAGTCGATCAAGCAATTCGTCGTCTGAGAGAAAATTGAGGAACTCGGGAGAGAAGCGGGATTTCATTGTCTTTACCTCACTGAGGGTAAGTCGATATCACCACGATACGGGGTGAGAAAGATGGTGAACATCGGCGAAAACTGTGATTGAAGTAGGCTTTGCCGCCTGAACTGTGTAGGGTTTTCCTTAAGCCGAAAGAACAATTGAAAAGACTAAGTTATGCGTTGTAGCGTAGCGGAATAATTCGACGTTGCAAGTTATCTAGATTCTTACCGCGCTGTTTCGCTTTACGCTTATCGCTTTTGGATAGTCTTTAACTGGAGAGTGACAAGTTCTCCGAGCGTTTCAGGTTTGATCTCGTTTGAGCCGAAGGTTGGATAGTTCGGTGGCAAGCTCGATCCATGTATCTACGAGCAGCTTCATAGATTCTTTATATTTGAATCGAAACGCGGACCCGCCACAACTCTTCTGCTCCCTGCTCCCTGCTCTCAATAGAACAGGTACTTGCGCCAGCGGTCGTCGCCGCGGCCGAGCATGCGCATGATCTGGCGGCTGGTGTGGAGGGAGAAGGGGCGCGGGTCGCGCATCAGGATCATGTCGTCGATCTCGTGGAGGATGCGGTTGCCTTTGCGGCGGTTGCAAGCGTGGCAGCAGGCGACGAGATTCTCCCAGGTGGAGTTGCCGCCGCGGGAGCGGGGCACAACGTGATCCAGGGTGAGTTCGCTTGAGGGCAGCACGACGCCGCAGTACTGGCAGGTGTTGCGGTCGCGCAGCAGGATGTTCTTGCGCGAGAGGGCGCGCGTCTGGTGAGGGATGCGGCGATATTCAAGCAGGCGAATCACCGAGGGCATGGCGATGCGGCTCCGCTGGGCGTGGAGCATGAGGCCGTGCTCCTCCTCGGTGCGCGCGATGCCCTTGAGCACCAGGACCAGGGCGCGGCGGGCGCCGCAGATGTTGATGGGCTCGTAGGATGCGTTGAGCACCAGGACGGGCAGCTGCAGCAGGTGCATCGGCTGCACTGCGTATTGTCCAGAAGCTTGCTCGGCGGCCAGGGCTGCGGCCCGGGCAATGGACTTTTGCTTGCGTGCATGAATCATGGCTTTTCCCAGCGACATCCTTTATCCCCTCTTCAAAAAGGTGGTTGGCGGTGCGATGAAAAGTTGATTGCGTGCTCGAGTTCAGCGGTGAAAACGTGACTGGAGAGTGCGGGGTTTTCCTCGAATTTCTCCACGGGTGCGGGGCGATGGTCCGATACGCGGCGGGCCCTGGCCAGGGTGGCGACCCACACGGAGGCTGCCCCGGCCCGGGCCAGCGTGTGCGCGGCGGCGCGGGCGGTTGCGCCGGTGGTGAAGATGTCGTCGATGAGCAGAATGTGCTTAAGAGTAACGGCGGCCGGATCGGAGACCGTGAAGGCGCCACGGACATTCAGGCGGCGCTGCCTGGAGGTGAGGCCGGCCTGACTCTCGGTGGCGCGAAGGCGCATCAGGGTGCTGGAGGCCAGCGTGAGCCGCCACTCCGGATGCGATTTGCGCAGAAAACTGAGCGCGTGCTCGGCCAGGGAGCGGGCCTGGTTGAATCCGCGGTCCGAGAGCTTGGAGCGGTGCAGCGGAACGGGGACGACCAGCATCTCGGCCGGGGCTTCGCCGGCGAGCTGGGCGATGGCGCGGGCCAGCATTTGCCCCAAGGGGCGGGCGGCGGGATGGAGCCGGTCGTACTTGAGGGCGTGGATGGCGGCCTTCATTCGGTCCTGGTAGAGACCGTATGAAACAGCGCGGACAAAGGGCGGCGGCGCAAGGCGGCAAACGCGGCAGAGCGAAGCATTCAACGGGCTTGAGGCGGACGCAGGACTATCGAGGGTATCGCCGCAGCGGGCGCAGGCCTGGCCAGTCTGGAGCGGAAACTCAGACCAGCAAACAGCGCAGATTGGCACGTGTGAAAGCTGCGGCAGAGGGGAGCCGCAGAGAGTACAGGAGGCAGGAAGGAGGGCGCAACTCAGGGCGTCCATGGGACTTCGGAGCACGCGGGCTACGGCGCGCCAACGGGAAGTCTCCGATGGCGGAACGTCGAACGTCAGTGAACCGGAGTCCCTGCGGAAGACGCACCTCACTTGGGTTGGCGGGGCTGCGTGCCCGCCGCCCTGCGGACAGTATACCCGGATGGGGTAAAGGGTTCCAGAGCATTTCGTGAATTGCCTGGAAAACACGGCAAGGAGCGCATTCCCCCTGGTCCTGGTCCCCGAGTTCACAAGAGTGCGTGGAATTGGTGGAGGGAGCAACACGCTGCCGTCAGCGGCCCGCCTTTCCCCCGGAATAGACCAGAAAGGCGCCTCCAGCGATGGCTATGACGCCCAGGACAGGCGAGATTGGCACCGAATGGCGTTCTGTTGTGTCGATTTGAATCGGACCCAGATCAACGGCCTTCTTTTGGCTCGTATAGGAGAATCCTCCATAGATAAGGGCCACCACTCCTGCAATGATCAAAAGTATCCCAGCGATCTTCATCATTGCTCCTTGTGATTCTCCGCGAGCAGGGCTTAACGCTTCTCGCGTTGTACTTCTTCGTCCGCTTCGTTTCGTGCAGTGGCCTTGTCGCTGGCTTCGCGGACGCCATCCTTCAGCTTGCCCACGGCCGTCTCAACTTTGCCCTTGATCTGTTGAGCGGCGCCTCCGACCTGCGTTCCTGTGTCGCCGGTCAAGTTCCCGATATGACGTTTGGCGCTTCCTACCGCCTCGTCGATCGCGCCTTTCACTCTTTGCTTATCCATCGTTTCACGCTCCTGACATTCAGTTACTCACACGGATTCCTCAGGCGGATGTATCGAAAGGACCACAGGCCATGTGCAGAATGCGGGCGCGATCTCCTGCTTCACTTCTCCTTCACTTTTCCGCGGGGGGAGTGCCAGGGGTTCGCGGCTGGCGCTTGGTCCAGGCGGTCTTCAATTGCCCGTAGGTCGCCTGCATCGCGTCGAGTTCGAGATCGGTGAGTCTCTCGATATCGATCATTTGATTGCGTGCGCTATCCATGGCCCGGATCAGCTCGTTCAACTTCAGGTTGATGGCGCGGGCATCGCGATTCTGTGTGCTCTGGATGAGGAAGACCATGAGAAAGGTCATGAGGGCCGTGGCGGTGCTGATGACTTGCGCCCAACGGTCGGAGAAATGAAAGATTGGGCCGGTGGCAGCCCACGCGGCGATCACCAGGCCAGCGACTACGAAGGCCCATGTGGAACCGAGCCAGGCGGAAGCAGCGGCGGCGAATCGGCCGAAGTGGTCGTGGACGGTTGGGGTCTGCGCTTCGATTGCTGGTCTGATCATGGGTCCGGTCTCCGTTGCCCGGGTATTCCCTGACAATACGATGGAACCGATGGCGGGCGCTGTTCGCAATTGGGCTATGGCCGCGGCCGACGAGGCCAGCGCCGGTTACGATACACTGCAAGCCGTGGAGGACTTCCGTTGCTGTCAGGTTTTCGTGGATTCTTTTCCTGCATTCTGATTGCGGTTTTATCCATTCCCGGCGATTGCCTGGCGCTGCCGGCGCAACAGCAGAGCAGCGGAACCGGCAGCAGACCTGCCACCAGCGTTCTGGTCGCGACCGTGGTCGCGCCTGCCTCGTCCCCGGCGAATCCGGGCGCTCCGGCGGGGGCGCAAGCAGCTCCGCAGCAAGCCCCTCCCGCTCAAAACGGCATGGGCGGCATTGCTGGAGGGCTGGGCGCTGCGGCGGTCTACGACGAGCAGAAGCGCCCCATTACCGCGGGCGGCTTTGTGGACACCGGGACCGTGGTTTTTGAGGACATCACCAAGCAGGCGGGGCTCTCCGGCTGGGTTCACAAGATGGGTGTTCCGGAGAAGAAGTTCATTGTCGAGACCAACGGCTCGGGCGTGGGCCTGATCGACTACGACCATAGCGGCTGGCTCTCGATCTACCTGGTGAACGGCTCAACCTTTGACGCGCTGGACGGCAAGGAACCGCCGCCGCACGCAGCCTTGTTCCGCAACAACCACGACGGGACTTTTACCGATGTGGCCGCACAGGCCGGCGTGACCAACGACCGCTGGGGCTACGGAGTAAGCATCGCCGACTACGACAACGACGGCTGGGCTGACATTTACGTGGGCAACTACGGCAAGAACCGGCTCTACCACAACAACCACGACGGGACCTTTACCGACGTTGCCGAAAAGGCTGGAGTGGCGCTGGGCAACTGGTCGCCGGGCTCGGCGTGGGGCGACTTCGACGGCGACGGGCGGCTGGACCTCTACGTCACGGGCTACGTCCACTTCGACCGCGACAACCTACCCATAGCCGGGACCAAGGCCGTGGGCTACGCCTTCTGCCAGTATCGCGGCGCGTCGGTCAACTGCGGGCCGAGAGGGCTGCAGGGCGAACCCGATCATCTCTTCCACAACAACGGCGATGGTACCTTCACGGATGTAACGGTGAAGGCAGGCGTGGAAGACAAGGACAAGTACTACGGGTTTACCTCGATCTTTGTCTCGCTGAACGGCAATGGCAAGCCGGACCTGGTTGTGGGTAACGACTCGGAGCCCAATTTTCTTTACATCAATAAAGGCGACGGCACCTTCGACGACCAGAGCTATGTTTCGGGCTTCGCGCTCAACAAGGACGGGCGCGAGATTGCCTCCATGGGCATTGCCGCCGGCGACTATGAGAACAACGGGCAGGTGGATTTCTTTGTCACCGACTTTGGCGACGACTACAAGGTGCTCTACCACAACGACGGCGACGCCAGCTTTACCGACGTGAGCTACAAGGCGGGGATTGCGCAGACCACGATCCCCTTTGTGGGCTGGGGCGACGGTTTCCTCGACTTCGACAACGACGGCTGGCTCGACCTGTTTGAGGTTAACGGCCACGTGTACCCGGAGGTGGATCAGCACGACTGGGGCACTACCTTTGCCGAGCGTCCGCTGCTGTTCCACAACGTTCCGGATGCGAGCGGGAAGGGACGCAAGTTCGAATATGTGCCGCCGGTGAAGGGCTCCGGGCTGGCCGTCGTGATCCCGGGGCGCGGAGCGGCCTTCGGCGACCTGTTCAACGACGGCAAGATCGACGTGATCATCAGCCCCATCGACGGGCCGCCGGTGCTGCTCAGGAACGTGAATCCCGACCACCATCACTGGGTGGAACTGGCGCTCGTGGGAGGGCCGAAGAGCCCGCGCGACGCCACCTGCGCCACGGTCTTCCTGAAGGCCAATGGGATGCGCATGCGCCAGGACGTGCTGGCCAGCGGCAGCTACATCTCATCCAATGACCGGCGGCTGCACTTCGGGCTGGGCGATGCGACCGATGCCGGGACGGCCGAGATTCACTGGCCATCCGGGGCGAAGGAGACGGTGAAGCTGCCCGCGCAGGACAGGATCTTCACGATCACCGAGGGCCAGGGAATTACCGGCGCGCTTTGCGGGGGCACGGCCTGTGCATCCGGACCAGAGCCTGCTGCGGCAAGCAAACCATAGGGAAAGAGCGCGGTTGCCGCGAGCGGGCTCCGCGGCGCCAGGGATGGACCCTCAAATGGGAGTCCATCCCCGGTGGCGTGGCTCACTAAAACACGCCGGCCATGTAGACTTCCGACGCGTGGTGCTTCTCGCCCAGGACACCGGCAGCGGCGAGCACAGCGGGCGAAAGCGTGATGACCGGGCAGTGGGCGTGGGCCAGCACTTTGTAGACCACGCCGTGGCGGGTAATGGCGGCAAAGGCCGACGCTCCCTGCGCGCCAAGGACGATCAGATCCGCAAGCTGCGCGCGTGCCTGGTAGAGCAGCTCCTCGGTTGGATCGCCGGGGACCACGATGGTCTGCACCGCGATCTTGTCCTTCAGCTCCTCGGGAACCAGCGCCAGCAGGTCGGCTTCGATCTGGTCGATCGACCGGCCGGCCAGAACCTCGTGCCGCTCCTGGGGCCGGATGACATGCTGCAGAATCAGGCGGGCATTGTGCTGGGCGGCCAGATCGGCGGCAAACTCGGCAACCGTGTGGCTGGCTTCCTGGAGGCTGACGGCGCAGAGGATGGTGCGGGTGGCAAACTTGCGGTATTCGCCATCCACCGTATCAGGTCCGACGATGTACACCGGCACTTTCGAGGTGCGGAGCACGGCCTCGGCCACCGAGCCCACCAGCAGTTTGCCGATGGGGCCCGGAGAGTGGGTCCCCATGACCACGCGGTCGATCTCGCGCTCACGGAGGAAGGAGAGAATCTGGTCGGCGGGTAACCCGGGCCGGACGACGATTTCGCAACGGATGCCCGCATCGCGCACCATTTTGGCCAGAGGTTCAAGGCTCTGCATTTCGGTGCGCGCGGCGGCCGCGTAGTCGTAGTAGCGGATGCCGGAGGTCTCCGATGCGGCGACGA
>Ga0209517_10010611_pt1 | contig 10202 bp, 7 predicted proteins | sample PeaSoiMetSII2010_FD_187695 | JGI IMG/M metagenome (GOLD analysis project Ga0209517, IMG submission 187695) | Peat soil microbial communities from Weissenstadt, Germany - SII-2010 (SPAdes) (version 2) | ecosystem: Environmental > Terrestrial > Soil > Wetlands > Peat | place: Germany: Weissenstadt... | reverse complement strand
ACAAAGCGTTGTCCGACGGGCCCCAGAGCCTTTATCCGGAACAGTTCGAGCAGCTCATGAGAGACCTGTACGTAATTGCTCCGGTTGTAGGAAAACAGCTCGATTACGCTTACCTCGACAAAGCGGCTGTCCTGCGACCGCGCCGAGGCGAGGGCAGGGCGCCTGCAACGGTTGTCTACAGCGGCGTGCCCGGTTCTTTTTCTCACAAAGCATGCACGCAGTTTTTCGGCAATGAGGTCCCTTTGCGGAACAGTTCCTCATTCAGAGAGGTCTTCGATCTGGTGGACAGCGAACAGGCGGCTTTCGGCGTTGTTCCAGTCGAAAACAGCCTTACGGGCAGCATTCATGAGAACTATGACCTGCTGCTCGAATTTGACCTCAAAATAGTGGGCGAGTTGACCTTGAGGATCAAGCATAATCTATTAGGGCAGCCAGACGCGTCGATTGAAGGATTGGAAAGAATCTACTCCCATCCTCAGGCTTTTCAGCAGTGCAGGGAATATCTTGAAAAAAATCCCGGCTGGGACTTGATAGCATGTAAAGATACTGCCACAGCCGTTGGAAGGGTAAAAGAGGGCTCCGATCCCAAAGAGGCTGCCATAGCCGGCGAAGGGGCAGATCAGGTTGTGCGGCTGGCGATTCTCAAGGAGGGCATAGAGACCAATCCCCGGAATTTCACTCGATTCGTGGTTATATCCCGGAATGAATCTCTTCCGGGCCCTCAAAACAAATCCTCCCTGATCTATTCGGTAAGCGACAAGCCGGGGGCATTGTTCGAGACGCTCCGGATTTTTGCACTAAACGATATAAACATTGTCAAACTAGAATCGAGGCCGATCCACAGCAGGCCCTGGGAGTACCTGTTCTATGTGGATTTGGAAACCGACGTGAGCGAAGAGAGCCGGAGGCACATTCTAGCCGAATTGGTGGAAAAGACCGAGTTTTTCAAATTCCTCGGAAGCTATAACAAGGGCTCCTAAGCGAGTCATTGAGTACAAGTTCACAACAGAGACGGGGCATAGTCCGGTCAAGGAGAGAGCAGAGAGAAAAGCTTTTCAGACAGGATTAACAGGATTAGCAGGATTAACAGGAATGGCTATTTTTGAGTCCTGAGACGCGTGTTGATCATGTTGAATTTTGGTTTTTTCTGTTCCCTCTCCTTGACCGGACTATGCCCCGTCTCTGTCTACGAAAAGACCTGATGGGTTGCGCTTCGCTCCACCCATGCTACGGATCTTTTCATGGTTTGGGGTGTCACGATGGGACATGAGCAACTGTGGTGAACGTTTACGAAACTAGGTTCGCTCCTTTCCGAGCACGGCAATCGTTGCGCCCCAGCCACCTGCCTCAGGGCCGGCCTCGCTGAACGAAGTCACCATGGGATGGCTCTTCAATACCGCATGGACTGTCCGGCGCAGGATCCCCATGCCCTTCCCGTGAATTATTCGAACTTCTTCGAATCCCTTCTCTCTCGCCGCTTCCAGGTAGTCGTTCAAAAGGTCTTTCACTTCGTTTGGCCTGAAGGTGTGGAGGTCGATCGAGTCTTCGATGGGGTAGGGGATTATTTCGTCTTCTTTCATCGTTTAGTCTATTCCTGAATGGCTGTTTGGAAGAATGTTGTGGTAATTTGCGCCGAAATCTGTTTTGAATACCGGGCCTGATCGGTTGGTGTTGACTCACTGACCGGAAAAAAAGAGGAAAGAATTGGATGCTGACAAACCTGATATCGAATTGCGCAATATCGTGTCTTCATGGGGCCGGATATTTTGGCGCGGCCTTCATGATGGCGCTTGAGAGCATGATCGCCCCGGTTCCAAGCGAGGCGGTGATGCCTTTCGTCGGATTTATGGTTGCGGATGGCAAATGGAACCTCTGGGCGGCTATTGTTGCAACCAGCACCGGTTCGGTAGCCGGGTCCGCAATCTCGTATGCAATGGGCTACTACGGAGGGAGGCCCTTCGTGCTCAAGGTCGGCAGATACCTGCTTCTCAACCCGCACGACCTTGAGTGGACAGAGGATTTTTTCAGCCGCCGCAAAGGGACCCTGACTCTTTTCATCAGCCGGTTCATACCCGTTGTCAGACATCTTATCTCCGTTCCCGCCGGGACAGGTAAAATGAAGCTTTTTCCCTTCCTCATGGCGACCCTTGCCGGTGCGACCATGTGGAATTCTTTCCTCCTTATCTGCGGGATGTACCTCCGTGAAAGATGGGACCTTGTTCTGCTCTATTCACATCAGGTCGATATTGTGATAGGGGTGGCCCTGCTTGCCGGACTGGTATTTTTTGTGAAGTTCCGCTGCAAGAGCCAAGTGAAGGTTTAATCAATCCCCAACTTCCTGCTCCTTTAAGATCGCGCTGCTTTCAATTTCGGAAAGAACGCGAATGAGGTTCTGCGCCACCGTCTGGGGTAGGCCGGCTCTTTCGAGTTCCTGGGCCGGGGCTTCCTGGATAGCCTCAAGGCTGCCGAAGCGTTCGAGGAGCATCTGCCTTCTGGCGGGGCCTATTCCCGGAATGGTGTCCAGCGCCGAGGTGAGAAGCGAGACCCTGTGCACGTTCTGATAGTGAGATATGGCGAACCGGTGGGCCTCGTCGCGTATTCGCTGGAGCAGGTGTAGAATGTCCTGATTGCGGTGCAGGAAAAGCGGGTTCTTCCGACCGGGCAGATAGATTTTCTCGTATAGCCCTTTTCCCTTCTCGCCTATGTCTGATTCGCGCTCCTTGGCGATGGAGGCGACCGGGAGCGGCTCAGAAGTCCCGATTTGCTCCAGCAGGCGCACGATCTTGTTCAACTGCCCCTTCCCGCCGTCGAGAAGAAGCAGATCAAGGGTTGCTGAAAGTTCGCGGTCGTTTTCAATAAGCCTGCCTATTACTTCGGCCATCATGGCCGGATCGTCTGGTTCGCTCTTTAGTCTTATGCGGTAGCGCCTGTAGGAATTCTTATCCGGGCGTCCATGTTCAAAAACAACAAGCGCCCCGACAGCGTGGTGTCCCTGGATGTTGGAGATGTCCACGCACGCGATTCGGGCTGGGGTTCTCGGTAGCTTGAGGAGGCGCTGAAGACCGTCTATGAGCGCCGCATCCCGCCTCCGCCAGCGGCTGCGGCTGATAAATCCCTCACGGGCGTTGGCTTGCGCCATATCGAGCAGATGCTTACGGGCGCCTCTTTTTGCCGCCCAGATCCTCACGCGTTTTCCTTTCTTCTCCGATAGCCATTCTGATAGGACCGTTTCGGAATCGAGCGAAATGGGAACGAGCACCTCATCGGGAATGACGGCGCCTTCATAGTAGTATTGATGAATGAAGGCCGACAATAGCTCGTGGCGATCCCCCCGGGCCTCCTTGAGGTCGAACGCCCTCTGGCCTGAATGTACTCCCTGCCGGATAAAGAGAACCACCAGTTCGCTCCGGTCTTCCTCCTGGTGGATGCCCAGCACGTCCTGGTCGCGGAAGCGGTCGGATACGACATGCTGCTTTTCGATTGTGGCGGCGACATTTCGCAGCCGGTCGCGGTAGAAGGCGGCCAGTTCGAACTGCAGAGCTTCGGAGGCCTCTTGCATCCTTTTTTGGAGCTGTTTCTGAAGTATGTCGGTCTTTCCTTGCAGGAAGAGCACCACTTCCTCGACCATCTTCATGTACTGTTCACGGGAAACTTTGCCTGCACAGGCGGCGAGACATTGACCCATCGAAAAGTTGAGGCACGGACGTTCCCGCGGAAGGAGCTTTTTGCCTTTGCAAAGCCTTAGCGGGAAAAGCTGATGCAGGTATTTAAGGGTATCGCGGGCCGCTCGAGCCGATGTATAGGGCCCGAAGTATGCCGCTCCGTCTTTTTGAAATCGCCGTACTATGTCCAGCCTGGGGTAGGGGTCACGAGGGTCGATCCGTATCGAGAGGTAATTTTTGTCGTCGCGAAGAACTACATTGTAGCGCGGGCGGTGTTTCTTTATGAGGCTTGCCTCGAGCAGCAGCGCCTCTTTCTCGGAGGATGTAATGGCGTATTCGACATCGGCGGCCTTGGCGAGCATGATCCTGGTCTTGATATCTATCGCGTCGCCACCCCGGAAGTAATTGGCGATCCGTTTCCTCAGATCCCGGGCCTTTCCTATGTAAAGGATAGTCCCGCCTGCGTCCTTGAACATGTATATGCCGGGCAGGTGCGGAAATGTGGATATCCGGTCCGGAAGGGCGGGGGGGCGGCCGGACCGGTCGCCGGGTTGGCCATTCAAACCTTCGTCGGCGTCTGAGGCCGCTGTTTTCCCGGATTGGGCGAGCTTATCGTCGGTATCAGGCCCAGCGGGTGCGTTTTGGTTTTCAACTTCAAGTTCGAGCATGTTTGTATCTATTTCCAGATTGCCGGAATCTTGATTATCACGATCTGGATTATAGCACACATGCCCGGATAGGCCATAATCCCAGGTTCATCGAGGTGCTTAATGATCTGACGGAGAAGCCCATAGGGCCATCCGCAGATAGCCCGCCGCGTCTTGAGGTGGACCGGTTAAGGGGAGGACTAAAAGTGGCCCTCACCCCTTCTGCGTGGCAGGATAGTCCTCATCCAGCCACGTTCCGGAGTCGATACGCCGGCCTGCCAGTTGTCGGCAACGGCGGATTCAGGGACCCACGGCGGAAGAGGCAGACGAAAATGCGTTGAGAGGGCAAAGATAAAAGGTTCGTACATGGTGCGCAGTTCCATTAACCTTTGATCGGCTTCATCTCCCGCCTTGGGGCGCAAACCTGCCGCAATTAATCTGGATCTCAAGTTCGTCAGTTGAGCGGGTGGGAGGCGGTCAGGTTCCGGCCATCGGGGCGTGACTCCGAAAATCAGGGAAAGATCCACAACAGCGTGTCTCGCCATGGCGAAAGTCAGTTGTGCCTGGCGCACGCAGGCCCCTTCCAGGCCAACCATTACCAACGCGCTTGTATCCAGAATAGACGTGAGCGCAGCGAGCCATGACTGGTTATCGTGTTGAGACCTGAAAAAGGCGAGTACCGGATAAGACAGGTGGCTTTCGAGCAATTCCGCAGACCATCTTTCCCACTCACGCAATAGCTGCCGGATCGATTCCATACCATGCTCGTCATTATGCCTGTGCAGTATTTCGGCTGCGGTGGGCGGCGACCCGGCGCGGGCATCCAGAAGAGAAATGTTGACCTCACGCCTGGAGAAGGAGTTATTCAGACCCGGCAGGTAGCCGATTACTATCGCCAGAAAACCAAGCCCCGTTCCCGCCTCTGCTACCGTCAGCAGCCGTGCGAAAGCCGAGAGCGGCCGCACATCGCCCAACCCCAGCGTGAAAAAAGTTGTTCCGCTGTAATAGAGGTTTGTGATGAAGCTTTTCCTGTCTTCCGATATGGCTGCCGACCCCCAATGCAGAAGCCCAAAACCCACGATTAGCGTGAATGCCCACAAACACAGGAGCACTATCAGGGAAAGCGGTCCGTAAATGCTCAACAAGTTTTCCCTCAGGTGTTTGGCTGAAATCATGTATACAATCCGTCTCCAGGCCCGCCACGTCACGCGGTAAAAAATCCGGGTCAGCCGCACCCGCCGGGTGACCCGTCTTGGGAAAATAATGGTTTCGAACGCCTCCCACAGCACAAGGACTATCAGAAAAGCGCCGGCAAAAGCGATAGCAACGGACACATTCATCTCCCTGCTTCGAAGTGTTATTATTATATAAGTGGAAGATAATGATCCGTTGAGCCCCAAGCACGGCTTGAATCCAGAATTGCCCTAATGTTAAAATACTTATTAAAGATCCAAAGGGGAATGGACATGTGTTTCTGAAGTTAAAAGCGGAGCTTATGCAATGGCCATCAGGTTAATGCTCTCGGCCACCTTGAGGAGATATGTCCCCGGCTACAACGGTGAGACCGGATATGAAGTGAGCGTCGAGCCGGCTTCGACAGTGCGCGATTTGTGCCGGCAGCTTCGAGTTCCGGAAAATGAAGTAAAGCTGATCATGATCGAGGGCGTTGCCGCCGATTGGGATTCCATTCTTACCGGAAACGAGCGGGTTGCTCTGTTCCCTCCGATTGGAGGCGGCTAGCCGCCCGCGCGGGGTGGATAACAAAATACAGGACTGAGGACTGAGCAAAAGCGGCGACCGAGCGCGGAGGGCGGTCGCTCACTCCCGACAGAGCGCCCACCCACCCGCGCGGGACGGGGTGCGAGCGGGTGGCCTCATAATAAATGCTCAGCGATCAGGTTGACGTATTATTTGGATATAAATAGTCAGCCGTCCCTGGGGAGCGGCGCGACGACCTTTTGGATTAACGACTTGCTTGGATCTGTCCAACATCTTTGCTTAAAATTGAAGCCCGGTCAGGAGCAGGGGTTCCTTGCGATTTTTCATAAGGGGGTTTATCTCAGGAGCAGGGCGGGATTGCCCCTGTCTGAGGTTTTGGAGGAGGCCGGTTTTTCACGTAAATACCTCGAAGAGAAGGTGCAGACCGTTTTCCTCGATGGGAGCGCTGTTGACGATCTGGATTGTGCAATTGTCGAAGGCGACTCCGTGATAGCCCTTTCTGCCGCAATGCCGGGGCTTGCAGGAGCAATTCTTCGGAAAGGAAGCCCTATTTTAGCTCTCCGATCGAGGACCTCCCAGGTAATGGTCCCTCACCGTACCGATGATACTATACACGCGCTCAGGCTGAAGCTCTTTAACACGATTGCGAATGAAATGGGGCCCGGACTTCTGCATAGAGGGATACTTGTTAAGAGGCCGGATTTGGAGGACTTCCTGTCGAACAGGCGCAAACTGCTGGAAGACGCGGTACTGGAAGCAAAACTGGACGGTGTCCCGCTACCCTCGGCCGAACTGCTGGGTGGTAAATCGATTAGTTCAACCTATATTGTTCTTCAAATCATTAGTCCTGCCCCTTCGGTTTGAGATCCTTCCTGTAAGCGCCGGGCGAACCCCATTGATTGATCGCTTGACTGTTTCATTATGTTAAATTATATTATTGATTAGTCTTGCTGGGTGTTCCACGAACTTTTTCTACACAATCCAACTCAATAGTGTACTTCGGCATGTGAAGCGCCCAGCGGAACTTATTATTCCGAATGAGAGGCTTTGCCGTAGTGTCATAATAAGCATAACGTTACAGCTTTTGTAATAGTGCAATTCGGCATATATAGCGCCCAGAGTAATTTACTAGTCTGGTAAGAAGTCTCACCGTAGTGTCATTAGGAGCATAACGTCGTAACTTATAGAGGTGTTTTTAACTAGCGTCCATCTGGTTCAAGGGAGAAAACTTATGATTAAGATTCTAAGGATCGACTCGGGAGCTGCTGGAGGGCCGAAGGCAACTGAGGTCCCAACTGGAGAGTACACGGGACTGGGAGGGCGCGCGCTAACGTCCACTCTAGTGGCCAAAGAGGTGCCGCCCCTTTGCCATCCTTTGGGCGCCGAGAACAAGCTCGTAATTGCCCCCGGTATTTTGAGCGGCACTATCGCCGCCATGTCCGGACGGATTTCGGTTGGCGCCAAGAGTCCACTCACAGGCGGCATCAAGGAAGCCAACTCAGGCGGCCAGGCAGCACAGGTGATGGCAAGACTCGGCTATGCGGCCATCGTTCTGGAGGGCAAGCCGGAAACTGACGATCTCTATAAGGTTTACGTGAATAAAGACGGGGTAAAGATCATCAAGGACAACAGTCTTAAGATGCTGCCCAACTACGATCTGGCAGAAAAGATGAAAGCGGAGTACGGCGACGGCGTAGCTATGATCTCGATCGGACCTGCCGGAGAAATGAAACTGGGCGCGGCTACCGTCGCATGCACCGACATGGAGTTTCGGCCCACCCGTCATGCGGGACGTGGAGGATTGGGTGCTGTAATGGGATCCAAGGGGATAAAGGTCATAATTTTGGACGATGCAGGAATGAAGATGCGCCCCCCCAAAGACCCGGAGAAATACAAGGAAGCCAACAAGAAATTCGTTGAGGGATTAGCGAAACATCCCGTGACGGGACAAGGTCTCCCCGCCTACGGTACCAACGTTTTGACCAACATTATCAATGAAGCTGGAGGCTATCCCACCTACAACTTCAAGCAGGGCCGTTTCGACGGGGCCAACCAGATCAGCGGCGAGACAACGGCCGAGACGGAAACGGCTAGAGGGGGTTTAGCCACCCACGGCTGCCACCGTGGATGTGTCATCAGGTGTTCGGGAACCTATAACGATAAGGACGGCCATTATCTGACAAAGCAGCCGGAGTATGAAACCGTCTGGGCTCACGGCGGCAACTGCGGCATCTGCGACCTGGATGCGATAGCGATGCTCGATTTTCTGGACGACAACTACGGTCTGGATACGATCGAAATGGGGGCAGCCATTGGGGTTGCCATGGATGCGGGTCTTCTTAAGTTCGGAGACGCCGAAGGCGCCATCAGGCTTATGAAGGAAGTGGGCCAGGGCACGCCTCTCGGACGCATTCTGGGCAGCGGAGCGGCGGTGACCGGCAGGGTCTTCGGCGTGGAACGGGTGCCGGTAGTTAAGGGGCAGGCCCTTCCGGCTTACGATCCCAGGGCTGTGCAGGGCATGGGGGTAACCTACGCCACAAGCACCATGGGGGCCGATCACACCGCAGGGTACGCGGTGACCGCAAACGTTCTGGGGGTGGGAGGCAAAGTCGATCCGCTCAAACCCGAAGGGCAGATCGAACTCTCGCGCAATCTCCAGATAGCTACTGCGGCGGTTGACTCAACCGGCATGTGCCTTTTCATCGCCTTTGCGGTTCTGGATCAACCTGAGACTTTTCAGGCGCTCATCGATCTGATCAATGCCTTCTATGGGCTGAACATGACCGGCGATGACGTAGCGGCGCTGGGCAAGCAGGTCTTAAAGACCGAGCGGGACTTCAACGCGAGGGCAGGTTTTACCAAGGAGGACGATCGCTTGCCTGGTTTTTTCAAAACTGAGCGGCTGGCGCCGCATAACGTAGTATTTACTGTACCGGACGAAGAGCTGGACAAGGTTTTTAACTGGTAGCAGTATTGACGCATAGAGTCCGGGAAGCTTGATAGCGGAGGGGGGATATCGAAATCTCCACCCTCCGCGATCTCAGTATCGGGAAGTGAAGGCATCCGCGGTTCGGTATTAATCCCTCGAATACATCCCACGGATTTAAATTATCGTGGGGCGCCCCGTATGAAGCGCCGTACCTAAAAAGACAATTTGAACCGTCACCAATGCTCACCTGACTTTAAGGAATACCGCGTGATACGGGCAACCGCTTCGGGCGTTTTTCTCATAACTGTACTTATTTGCAAAAACTCCAGGAACTTGTTATGAAGTTGAGCATCAGGAACGTTATAATACCACGTCGCGTTCAAGATCGGGCGGGGATTAACCCCGCCGCTACCGATCTGTCCCAAGGTATGCCGTAAAGGAGGGCTTAATGCCCTCTCAAATCACCTTATCTTGAAAGCAACTTTGAATAAAAGGGCGGGTCGTTGAGATGTAAGAAGGTGCTGTCGCGGCAAGAGTCAGATTTGTTTGAGCGAGTGAGATTTTTACGTTTCATTATGTCAGTTATGATACAATGCTTCTTCTTCCATACCTTCTGTAAGTCGGGTAGGAGAACTTTATGAAGATGGTTCCGGTCCAGAGCGCCATAGGGATGGTGCTCTGTCATGATGTGACTCAGATTATCCCTGGCCGGATGAAGGGACCTGCCTTCAGAAAGGGCCACATCCTCCGGGAGGAGGACATTCCGCAACTGCTCAGCATGGGAAAAGAGCATATCTTTGCCTGGGATATCCAACCCGATAGCGGTCTTTTGCATGAAAATGAGGCTGCTGTCCGCATTGCCCGCGCCGCTGCCGGGAGAAACATCGCGCTCTCGGCGCCCAGGGAAGGCAAGGTAGATCTTACCGCGACTGTTGAAGGGCTGCTGAAGATCGACTTAGAGGCCCTCTTTGAAATCAACGTCGAAGAGATCGTTTTCGCAAGCCTTCACACTCATCAAAGGGTTGCCGGGGGCAAGGTGCTTGCTGGAACGCGCGTGATTCCGCTCGTCATCGAAGGGCACAAGATCGAACGTGTCGAGCGTATCTGCTCCGAACATCAACCTCTGATCGAAGTCCTGCCGTTCAGGAGTTTTAAAGCCGGAATCATTACGACTGGGAGCGAGGTTTACCACGGCCGTATCAAGGACGGGTTCGGTCCCATCGTGCGGGAAAAACTCGGTGAATT
>Ga0209517_10010610_pt1 | contig 10204 bp, 6 predicted proteins | sample PeaSoiMetSII2010_FD_187695 | JGI IMG/M metagenome (GOLD analysis project Ga0209517, IMG submission 187695) | Peat soil microbial communities from Weissenstadt, Germany - SII-2010 (SPAdes) (version 2) | ecosystem: Environmental > Terrestrial > Soil > Wetlands > Peat | place: Germany: Weissenstadt... | reverse complement strand
CTTGAAGGCGACATTGAAAGCATTTCATCAAGAAAAATTCTGAAGGCTGCCGGGCTAAAACCCGGCGAGGCTGACGTGCTGATCGGAGGCCCGCCGTGCCAGCCATTCTCGAAATCAGGCTATTGGGCGAATGGCGACGCAAAGCGCCTTGACGATCCGCGCGCGCAAACCCTGAGAGAATACCTACGTGTGTTGCGCGACACGCGCCCGCGCGTCTTTCTACTGGAGAATGTCCATGGCTTCGTTTTCAGGGGGAAAGACGAAGCGCTACATCACATTCAGGAAGGCGTCGCCGAGGTCAACCGAAAGGCACGCACGAACTACCGGCTCTATTGGCAAAAACTGAACGCCGCGAGCTACGGCGTGCCGCAGATGCGCGACCGCGTCTTTCTCGTGGCCAGCCGCGATGGTCGGCCGTTCACGTTTCCTGCTGCCACACACCGGCCGGCGGAGGAGATTGATGCCGATCTTGAGCCTTACCGCACGGCATGGGACGCTATCGGTGACCTGCCGGCACGTCCGAACGATCCGGCCGTCGCGGTTGGCGGCAAGTGGGCAGACTTGCTGCCGACCATTCCCGAAGGCGAGAATTATCTCTGGCATACGAACCGGGGCGGCGGCGAGCCGCTGTTCGGCTGGCGCACACGGTTCTGGAGCTTCCTTTTGAAGCTCAAAAAGGATCAACCGTCGTGGACCATACAAGCGCAGCCTGGTCCCGCGACGGGACCGTTCCATTGGTGCAATCGCCGGCTAACCGTACACGAGCTTTGCCGGCTGCAAACCTTCCCAGATGGCCTCCTGTTCGAGTGCGGACAGAACGCCGTTCAAAAGCTTCTCGGCAACGCCGTGCCGTCGCTTCTTGCCGAGGTGCTCGCGCGTGAAATTCGCGCGCAGCTTCTCGATGCGCCGTGCCGGAACAAAGCTTTGCGCCTCATACCACCTGTGAGGACGCCCGTTCCGCGCGCGGAACCGGTCAAGACACTGCCCCGCAAATACCGAGAGCTTGTGGGCAACCACGCCGACCATCCCGGCGAAGGGCTTGGCGCACGGGCGCAGTTGCGCGGCGCGGCCCGATACCCTGTCCACGCCGGAACCCCGAATTAACCCGGGCGGCAGCGCCGGGAAGGGATCGTGCGATCGAGCGCGAGTTGACGAAGCACGAAATTGTAATGGAGAGAGCGCAGCGCCATCGCGTGGTTGGCGACCTTTTTAGAGAAGGAATCGATCAACCGTGTTCGGCGACTGTGCAACTTGAATGAAAGTCGTGAACAGACGAATATCGCCCGCATGGGGCTGAGATTCGCGGACCTATTTGCAGGCCTGGGGGGCTTTAATGTCGCGCTGTCCAGCCTTGGGCATGAGTGCGTTTTCGCCTGCGAAATCGATCCTGCGCTCCGGGCCCTCTATTTCGAAAACTTTAACCTACTGCCCGCCGCTGACATACGCTCGGTGCGCGCAAAAGACTTGCCCCAATTCGATGTATTGTGCGCTGGCTTCCCATGCCAACCATTTTCAAAAGCCGGCCGACAAGCAGGTTTAGCCGATCCCTCTCTGGGGGACCTCATCTGGATCGTCACAGACATCGCAAGACTGACAAAGCCTGCCTACCTAATTCTCGAAAACGTTCCCAACCTGCTACGACATGCAGACGGAATGACATGGCGGTCAATCTCCCGAGAGCTACGCCATGCCGGCTACCACATTGATTGCCGCGTGCTGTCGCCACACCAGTTCGGCGTGCCTCAGGTGCGCGAGCGCCTCTATGTTGTCGCTTCGCGGGTCTCACTAGACCGATTTGAATGGCCGCAGCCCACCGGCTCAAGGACGGATCTTCGCGAACTTCTTGATGTAATGCCGGCCGACGCTAAGCGTTTGCCTTCGAAGGTCGAACGAGCAATCGATGCGTGGCAGACATTTGTGGACGAGTACGGTGATCCTTTGCAGAAGCCATCGTTTCCCATTTGGGGAATGGAATTCGGAGCCACCTATCCGTTCCAAACAACCACCCCTTGGGCTATCGGGCTGAAGCGTCTGCGATCTTTCAAGGGCACGCTTGGTCAACCCTTGGCTGACGCGTCAACGCTTAACGGTGCGCTCGAATTGATCCCACGCTACGCACGAGCTCGCAGCACACAGTTTCCACGTTGGAAAATTGTCTTCATCGAGCAGAATCGCGATCTATACGAGTCCCATCGGACTTGGATCGAGCGTTGGAAGGAATGTCTCTTAGAGTTTGACCCGAGCTATCAGAAGTTTGAGTGGAATTTCTTTGATCGGCATCCCAACCTCTGGAACACCGTGATCCAACTGCGAGGATCCGGCATCCGCGCCCGCCTGCCCGACGCGGCGCCATCGCTGGTTTCTCTTACCGATTCCCAGGTCCCAATCATCGCGTGGGAGCGACGCTACCTTACCGTTCGTGAGGGCGCTCGGCTTCAGCATTTAGACTCATTGAAACACTTGCCCAACAGCCCGGCCGCGGCATTTCGAGCTTTGGGCAACGCTGTCAGCTCAGAAGTCGCTCGGATGATCGCGACGAAACTTTTCGGTACGAGGACCCGCGCAAGATCTGTTGCTAAGAACTCCCGTCACGTGATGGCCGGAAAAAGCACCAACCCTGAGGCATTCGTATGAGGGACCTATCCACCATCAACATCCGGCCAGGTATGAGCATCTTGTCGGTGCTTCACCACCTAAACTACAAACCCTGGTTTGCGCTTGCTGAGTTCGTCGATAACGCATTCCAAAGCTATCTCGATGATGCGAAGGCTATACGGAGCGTCGAAGGGCGTGGCTACGTTCTACAAGTGGATATTGAACTGGATCCCAATCTGGAGCGCATCAGCATTTTGGACAATGCTGGCGGAATTCACGCAGCGGACTATCAGCGAGCTTTCCGGCCGGCAGAACTCCCACCGGACGCCACTGGCCTTTGCGAATTTGGAATGGGGATGAAAAGCGCTGCATGCTGGTTTTGCCCAACATGGAGCGTCCGCTCAAAAGCCATCGGAGAGCGCGAAGAGCGGTTAGTTGAGTTTGACATCGACAAAATCGTGGAAGACAGCATTGAGGAGCTATCTGTTACCTCAGTGCCGAAGCCGAAAGATGCGCACTACACCGAAGTACGGCTCGAAGGCGTGCGGCACTTCCCCAAAGGGAAGACTATCGCCAAGATTCGGGATCATCTTGCTAGCATTTATCGGATTTTCATTAGAGAAGGTCGCATCCACCTCCACTTCAATGGCGAACGGCTGAGCTTTGAAGATCCTGCGATTCTGGTCGCTCCCTACTATCGCGAGCCATCATCTCGACCGAAGAAATGGGCTACCGAAGTTGACATCAAACTGTCCGACCGCCGCCGAGTCCAAGGCTTCGTCGCACTTCGCGAAAAGGGCAGCACGGCCGAAGCCGGGCTTGCCTTATTTAGACGTAGCCGACTAGTGATGGGGAGTAGTGACGACACCTATCGACCTGAGGAAATTTTCGGCCGCTCAAATTCGTTCTCTTACCAAAGAATATTCGGCGAACTTCACCTTACTGGCTTTGATGTCAGCCACACCAAGGATGGTATCCGATGGGACGACAGCGAAGAGGACTTCATCCAAGCGCTGCGCGAGCAAATCTCTACGAAAAGGCTGCCACTGGCACAGCAGGCCGAGGGTTACCGCGCAAAGGCGCCGCCGCATGAGAGCAAGGAGGGGGCACGCGCGGCTCTAGGTCGCGCTGCGGCTGCGATTGAAGAGTCTACCGGCGCCGTGATTGAGAAGCTCGAGGAGGAGCGCTCTCAGCCGGAGAAGCCCATTCCAAAAACTTTGCCGATTGCGCGCGGCGCTCTCCAAAAGAATCTGCGGGTCACCGTTGGTGGGACTCCCTGGGATGTCAGCATAAGCCTGATCTATGACGACTCCACCACAGATTGGCTGACGGTTAGCAACTACCCTTCCACTGGCCATGAGTCTCCGCGGCGACTCGGAATTGGCGTGCTCATGACTCATCCATTCATGCTGCAATTTTGCGGACCGGATGCGGCGGAACTTGAAGCGATAATTAGACTTGCCGCTGGTATTGCTCTCTCGGAGATGATCGCGCGCGATGCGGGTTTGCCACGTCCTGGAACTGTTCGGCGCAATCTGAATGAGCTGCTCAACCTCTCACTAAGCAAAGTCGCCTAGGAGTGTAGCAACTATGACCACCGTCGAAAGCATTGAGCTGACTCGGGATCGAGTACCCGATCAAACTCGCTGGCCTAACGAAATGGTGGTCGGTCCAGCAGCTCATGGCGTGGTAGGCAGGACCCAGGGTCTCTCATATGAGAGCCAACAGCGCATTCTGGACGAGACGAGTGAAATCCTAAAAAAGTGCCTGCCGCCGGGCTGTGAGGAAGGCCGCCGAACGGGCTTGGTTATCGGCTATGTGCAAAGCGGTAAGACACTTTCGTTCACGACCCTCGCCGCCATGGCGCGGGACAATGGCTATCAGTTAGTCATCGTGCTAGCCGGCACGACAACCAATCTCGTCGATCAATGCGCGGATCGTTTACGACGGGATTTGGATATTGGCAGAACGCGCGACTGGCGCTTACTCAGGCAGCCCCGCGAGGGCGTTGATGCGGATTACCAACGCCTTGATATTGTGCTGCGCCAGTGGCGAAGGAGGCCGGGCCAAATTACACGCAACGCTACTGCCTTGATCGTGACGATGAAGCAGCACGACAACCTTCGACATTTGCGAGGGTTGCTTTCCAGATGCGACGTCAACGGTATCACGACGCTCGTCGTGGACGACGAAGGTGATCAGGTTGGTTTGAACACGCGGGTGCGACGCAGGGATGAGAGTCCTACCTACCGAGAACTTCGGTTACTTAGAGAAGCATTACCTCGCCACAGCTACATCCTGTATACGGCAACACCTCAAGCACCGTTGCTCATCAGTCGCATCGATATGCTTTCTCCGGACTTCGCCGGACTCCTGACGCCAGGCGAAGGTTACGTAGGCGGCCGTGACTATTTTTTTGAAGGCTCTGCATATGTGGAGACAATTCCGTCAAGCGAGGTGCCGGAGGCTGATGCACCCGAACAACCGCCCCCATCGCTCATTCGCGCAATGCGCCTCTTCATACTGGGTGTGGCCGCGGGTTTGCTACAAGGTGGACCGAACAATCGCTCGATGATGGTCCATCCATCGAGACTCCAAGAATTTCATGCCACCTACCTCTATTGGACACAGAGAATCTTGGCAGATTGGGCTCAGGTTCTTGAAGAGCCCCCTGGAAGCCCTGATAGAGACGACTTGTGGGAGGAATTCCGCGAAGCGTACTTGGATTTGGCGCGAACTATTGAGCTACCGAGTTTCGAGCAACTTGCCGAGGAATTAAAGGATGCTATCGGGGACACGCTCGTCAGTGAGATGAACACTCGCGACGGGAACCCGATAGCTGCGCCAGATTGGACGGAGCAATATGGAAATATCTTGGTCGGCGGCATAGCCCTCGATCGGGGCTTCACTGTCGAGGGGCTCACCGTCACTTATATGCCGCGGTCAACCGGCACCGGAAACGCGGACACAATACAGCAGCGAGGACGATTCTTCGGGTACAAGCGGTCGTATCTTGGTTATTGCCGACTTTATCTTGAGGCCGATACGGAAGCGGCGTTCCGAGCCTACATTGATCACGAGGAGCAAATGAGAGCTTCTCTCCGCCGCTTCATCGAAGCGGGTCTCCCCCTGCAAGATTGGCGACGTGCCTTTTTCTTGGACAGCACACTCCGACCTACCCGAAATTCTGTATTGTCAACTGACTACGTGCGGCCCCTGCTCTTCCGCAATTGGTCCTATCCCCGATCGCCCCAGCTAACGCTGGAACTTGTCGCAAAGAATCGGGCACCAGTTGACAGCTTCCTCGAAGGGATTCCGCACAGCCCGTATCGAGGGAATCCGAATTGGACTAACGAGCAAACGCCTCCAAGGCATGTCCAAGAAATGCCGCTTGCGGCTGTCTACGAGGGACTGCTGGCACAGATGATCTATCCAGAAGAGGGTGACAGCCTTAATCTAACTCTTCTGCTGCTTCAATTGGAGCGGCTTTTGGAGAGTGATCCGGCACAAACTTGTGACCTCTACCTGATGTCAGAAGCTGGTGACCACCGATATCGCAAGCTGCATCGAGAAAGAAATGATCGCATTCGCTTAGAGGGGTTTTTCCAAGGACGAAACGAACCTACTGGCTACCCCGGAGCTGCCGAAATTAGATCGGCCGTTCGCCCAACTATCCAAATTCATCGCTACGACCTTACGTTGGATGGCGAGCCTGTCGCCCAGGATGTACCGATAGTCGCAGTTCACCTCCCACGTAGATTGCAGGCTCCGATGATATTTCAGCCCCACAATTAGTTAGATGCCTCGATCCGCTAACACGCCGACGATAAGTGACATAATAGCTGAAGTTTCGAGGAGCCCGCTCCTTTCCGATAATGCTGAGTTTTCCGCGAGCGGCATTCCATGGGCAGCTTGCCACCGCGCTGGCATCTCCACTACTGGGTCTCCCGTGATTTTGTTGGCAAGCGAGGATGTGGATGCACGGGGCCGTCCTCCTGACTTGGTCCTTGAGAATATTCGAGTTCGATACTCCGCAAGCTGCACGGTGGCGCAGCCGGGCGGTCTTCCTGATCATCAGTGTCTCACGATCGTAGAGTGTTTGTCCGACCAAGTGACATTACGCCAACTGTTCGGCGATCTGATGCAGGACGTCGTTAATGAGATTGGACCTCACAAGGTAACCGATCAAAGGATCGCGGGTTTAATTGGCGGGCTCGTTGAGCTTTTCCGTCGACTTTCCCAGCCGGGCCGGCGGGCACTCCTTGGCCTTTGGGGTGAGTTGGTAGCAATCGAGTTACTCGGTGCCAGTCATGGAATCATAGGGTCCTGGAGAAATGATGCCCGTGATCGCTTCGACTTTCTCAGGGGACACAACGCGTTAGAGGTTAAGACTACACAGGGGCCCAACCGCACACATAGATTTGGTCTCGAGCAGGTCCGCACGTCGCCGGATATAACATGTGTCGTTGCCTCTCTAATCGCGCGCGAAGATGCATCTGGGATGTCTGTAATCGAGCTCGCACGCCATCTCGCCTCTAATATTGATGCTTCGTCGATCCAGAGGAGCTTCTGGCGAAAGGTTTTCGATGTGGGAGGCAACGGGCTGGAAGGCGACGACGACTTGAGATTTGATTTGGCGTCAAGCCTTGAGAGTTTGCGCTTCTTGAAGGCTGAGGATGTTCCTGCGCCCGCGACACCACCAACGGGTGTTTCAAACGTAAAATTCGATGCCAACTGCAGCCTCATCAAACAATCTCTAGACGTCCAAACAATGATTGCCCGTTTGGCCCCTGTTTAGATGTGCCCTTTCGGGTCAGCTTGGCCGATCTCACAAAGAGTGGGCCCATGGTGCGCATTGTTTCTTATGGCGCGCTAGCAGCGTCTGATTTGATCGTCGACGCCGTCTATGAAGGTAAGACGGGTAGTCAACTATCGGGGGAGGCTCTTTCCAAGCCGTTGCCGGGAGTAGGCAATCAGGGCGGATTCCGAGCTTCGGGCCGGGGCAACGACAAGAAGTTTGTTGCACTGTATACGAGTGGTGAAGACAAGGACTGCCCCGACACGTTGGACCTAAACACGGGCCAATTTGTCTATTATGGCGACAGCAAAACGCCCGGTCACGATCTCCATGCTACGCAGCGCAGTGGCAATCGAATTTTACGGCACGTATTCGATCTACTACACGGAAGTCCTCCGCAACGTATAAGAATCCCACCATTCCTAGTTTTTTAGAAATCCCCTACCTCCGTCAGCTCCAGGTCTTTCCAATTTAAGCGAGTTGCGGCCCCAGGCTTCCCTGGGTTGCCGGCGACCTCTGACCTAGTAGCCGTATGGAAGACGACCGATGGTCAGCGCTTTCAAAACTACCGTGCTACTTTCACACTCTTAGATATTCCAATTGTAAGAAGGGCATGGATCACCGATATCGAAGCGGGAGATCCCCTGAGCGAGACCGCACCGGGCTCTTGGATTGATTGGGTCCGTCGCGGCAAGTATCGAGCCCTGACTGCGGAGAGCACGACAGTTATCCGCAGCCAAGAGGCGCAACGAGCTGATACACCGGTGAAGAAGGCGATTCTTCTCGCGGTCTGGGCGCATTTCAAGGATGCACCTCATGCGTTCGAAGCCCTCGCCGCACGCATTTTTCAAATGCATGATCAGCGCGTTATCATTGATAAAATCACCCAAGCGGTAGCCGACGGGGGGCGGGACGCGATCGGTCGGTACTTGCTCCGTCTGAGTGAAGATCCCGTTTATGCCGAATTCGCCTTGGAAGCGAAATGCTATCGCCCACCTTTGGAAGGCACGAGCGCAAACGCAGTCGGTGTTAAAGACGTTTCACGTTTGATTTCTCGTATCAGGCATCGGCAATTCGGTGTCTTGGTGACGACCTCTACGATTGGTCGCCAAGCCTATCAGGAGGTGCGGGAGGATCGCCATCCAATCATCTTTTTTAGCGGGAAGGACATGCTGACATTCTTATGGCCAACGGCTTCAACACACCGGAACTGGTCAAAGACATGCTAGAAAACGAGTACGCCCACAGTAGATCTTAACGGGGGACGTTCGCGCTAATCCAGAACGAGGATCATCTCTCGCCGACCGCCAGTTCTGGCGAATAGGAAGGACAAGCTTTATGCGTATGTCCGCCAACGCGATGGAGCTTTCCGCTTCTGACCTCTCCGGTTTTCTAAGTTGCACTCATCTTACCGCCTTGGATCTGGCCGTCGCTCGAGGGGATCGCAAGCCCCCCACTTGGACCGACCCGGTCCTCATCGTTCTCCGAGAGCGCGGTCTCGAGCATGAACACGGCTACGTCGAGGAGTTGCGCGCGCAGGGGCTGTCCGTCACCGACCTCGACGGCATTGAGGGCGAAGATGCCGTCGCCCGTTGCATTGCGGCGATTCGAACAGGTGCTGACGTCATCCTTCAGCCCGCACTTCGCAATGGCCGCTGGTTTGGCAGGCCAGACGTGCTCCGCCGCAATGGCATGCCGAGCGCACTTGGCGCTTGGTCTTATGAGGTGGTCGACACCAAGCTCGCGAAAGAAACCCGCGGCGGTACGATCTTACAGCTGGAGCTTTATTCAGAGCTCCTAGGTGACGTTCAGGGCAGGACGCCTGAGTGCTTCCACGTCGTGACCCCCGATCCGGTCACACCAGTGCATACATATCGGGTGGACGATTTCGTCGCTTATTTCCGGTTGATCCGTAATCGCCTGGAAGCAACCTCACTTCAGGACCACGCATTACTGGCCGCCGAGAATTACCCCGAGCGAGTGGACCATTGCGAAATCTGCCGTTGGGAAAAGGTCTGCGATACGAAAAGAAGGTCCGACGACCACCTGTCTCTGGTCGCCGGGATGCGGCGACTCCAGAGTCGAGAACTCGAGGCAGCAGGCATTAGCACGCTTGCGCGGTTAGGAGCGCTGCCCTTGCCCCTGCCCTTCACGCCTCGACGCGGGTCGGAAGAAACTTACATCCGCCTCCGGGAACAGGCTCGCGTACAGCTTGAGGGGCGCATCAAGGGAGAGCCCATCCATGAATTGTTGCTACCAATAGAAGCAGACCAAGGCCTGGCTCGCCTACCAGCTCCATCCGTTGGCGACGTGTTTCTTGATCTCGAAGGCGCTCGGTTCGCACGCGACGGCGGACGTGAATACCTCTTCGGCTTTGTCATCCTCGAAGCTGATGGGTCCCTTCCGAACCGAAGCTATTGGGCGCACTCCGATGCAGAGGAACGCGTCACGTTCGAGACTGTGGTGGACGAGATCCTCGCGCTCTGGGAGGCAAATCCCGGAATGCACATCTACCATTACGCCCCCTATGAGCCGTCGGCATTCAAGCGCCTAATGGGGCGTTATGCCGCGCGCGAGGCGGAAGTCGATCGCATGTTGCGGGCCGGCTTGTTTGTGGACCTCCACGCCGTCGTAAGGCGAGCCCTTCGGGCAAGCGTGGAACGGTATTCGATCAAGGACCTTGAACAATTTTACGGCTTCAGTCGTGCTGTCGAACTTGCAGACGCGAACATTAATTTGCGCGTGGTTGAGCGAGCGCTCGAGGCCAATGCAGTCGATGCCATAACACCTGATGTCCGCAGTGCGGTCGAA
>Ga0209517_10010606_pt1 | contig 10207 bp, 9 predicted proteins | sample PeaSoiMetSII2010_FD_187695 | JGI IMG/M metagenome (GOLD analysis project Ga0209517, IMG submission 187695) | Peat soil microbial communities from Weissenstadt, Germany - SII-2010 (SPAdes) (version 2) | ecosystem: Environmental > Terrestrial > Soil > Wetlands > Peat | place: Germany: Weissenstadt... | reverse complement strand
TCAGCCCGCGCAGGGCGGGCGGCAAGTAATCGCGCAGCACCATGACGTAGCCCTGCTCGGGATTCTGCGCAAAGGCGGCGCTGGGATGGAGCCCGCCATTGGGTGAATACACCGCCATGGCCACGAGGCCGGTAACAATCCAAGGCCAGGGACGCAGCGCATAGTGCGCAATGTTGAACCACAAGGTCGCACCCAGGGAATTTTTCTCGTCCTTGGCGCTGAACATGCGCTGTGCAACGTAGCCGCCGCCACCGGGCTCCGCGCCCGGATACCAAGCCAGCCACCACTGCATGCACAGATACACAAAGAACGTCAGCAGTGGCAGGGTCCAGATGGCGCTGGTCGTCCATCCCAGATGGAAGTCAGGTAAGAAGGCAACGGGGTCCGCAGCCTGTATTCCCGTTTGTCGGACATTGTTCTCGACTACCTGTAGTTGCACCTGGAGCGCATGCATGCCACCGATCTTTGCGACGGCCACCCAGGCCAGCACCACGATCATGGTCATCTTCAACGCAAACTGAAATAGGTCGGTGACCAGCACTCCCCAAAGTCCGCCGATAAAGGTGTAAATCCCGGTGAAGGGAATCAAAACAAAAATGCAGATCAGCAAAGAGGTGGTATGCGGGTCGCTCAGCGTGTGCTGAAAAGTATGGCCGGCGAAAGAGAGTTGCAACACGCGACCTTGGGCGATAGCTGGGCCCAGCAGGACGGTGATGATGTTGATCATGGCCTGGGTTACCCATCCCAGGATGAAGCAGTTCATGAACAGCCCGAGATACACCGCTTTGAATCCGCGGAGAAAAGCGGCGGGCTTGCCGCTATAGCGAATCTCGACAAACTGCACGTCGGTCAGGATTTCTGCACGGCGCCAGTAGCGCGCGAAGAAAAACACCGTCAACATGCCACCGACGCACAGACCCCACCAGATCCAGTTGCCGGCGATGCCCGACTTGGCCACCAGGCCGCATACCAACAATGGAGTGTCGGCGGCGAAAGTGGTCGCAACCATCGAGGTGCCGGCGAGCCACCAGGAAACATCGCGGCCGGAAACGAAAAATTCTTCCGTATTTCCGCTGGAACGCCGCCGGTAATAGATGCTGATCAGCAAATTGACCAGCAAGTAGCCGACGATCACGATCCAATCGGTTGCGGTGAGAGGCATGCGTCCCTCGGTACTGGAGTTTGGTGGTTGCCACGATATTAACGGAACTTGCCGGCCCGAAAAATCAATGAACCACAAAGCACACGAAGGTACACAAAGGAACCCGTGAAGCGAGACCTTCGAGACTTCGTACCAGAGTGGCTACGACTCGGCTGAGGCTATGATGTCAAGAGAGGCAGGCCATGATCGAACACTTACAGCGCTTGTTTGCTTATGACGACTGGGCGAACCGGGAAGTCCTAACTTCGTTGCAGGCTTTGCAGGTTGCTCCACCCCGCTCGGTGAAGCTACTCTCTCACATTCTCTCCGCCGAGAAGTTATGGTATGAGCGCTTGCAGTTGCAGAAGCCGACCTATCCGGTCTGGCCTGATTTTTCGCTGGAGCACTGTAGACTCGAAGCCCAAGAGTTGCCAAAGCTTTGGAAGGCCTACCTGCAATCGCTCAAGGAAGATGGTCTGACGCGCACCCTCAGCTACAAGAACAGCAAAGGGGAAAGTTGGAGCAGTTCGAGGCAGGACATTCTGATGCACGTGATCATGCATTCCGCCTATCACCGCGGCCAGATCGCCGCCGATATGCGCGTGGCCGGATTCGCTCCGCCCTACACTGATTTCATTCACGCAGCGCGCCAGGGATTTTTGGAGGACGACGATTAGGACGAGCTCCGGCGCTGCCGCACGAATGTCGCGGAGACGACCGCCAGCAGAGTAAGCGGAGGCAAGGCGAGAAGAGTGTAGACGGGAACCAGCACAGCCGCCCGCATTCGCTCCCCGGAAATCAGCAGCGAGGCGAACGAAATGATGACCGCAGTCGCCCACTGCCATCCTTGACTGGCGAATGCAGCTTTGGCCAAGGCCCGCGGCATCAGGCCCATGGATCTGATGGCTTCCCGCTGAGCTAACAGCGCGAGAAATGGCGGGATAAGCAGGACCTGGTTGTAGACGGCGACCGGGATGATGGCCAGAGTCACCACCGCAGGCCACGCCAGCGCCCAGCCGAACTCTCTGGAGCCTGCGGCCGAGTTTCTCCACTTCCAACTCAGTGCGAGCAGTGTTGACACCAGCGCTACCGCGATGACCCAGGGCAAAATCCCAGGAAAGAAGACGTACAAGATCGACGGATCGGTGGCGTATTTTCCATAGGCATAAACGGCAGCAACAAACTCCCGCATCCAATGTGGCGATAGCGCTTCTGCCCCCAAAACCAGAGCCAACAGGGTTGCCGCGAAGCTCCAAACCACGCGCTTGCGCTCCGCCCAGCGTCCGGCTGCCCAGATCACAAACCAAACAACAAATAACCCGGAGAACTGCGGTTTAATCGTCGAAAGTGCAAGCAGGAATCCGCTCAAGACAAGCCAACCACGAACCAGTGACGCCGCCGCCAGAGCCAACAACAGCGCCACCAGCGCAGCCAGATTTTGCATGTGAAACTCGAGCACGGCTGGGTAGCTGCTCACCGCCAGTACCATCGCCGAAGCGAGGTGTAGAGGCTTAAGGCGCAGCCCGACGGCATGCATCCACAGTGGCACACTCGCGGCGATGCCGAATAGCAGGAACCAGCGAAACACCTCAGCGACCAGCGCGAAAGGCAAAGTGACGGTTGGTGCCAGGAGGAAGACTACGTACAACGGGTAGGCGAAGGCCGCCTGATCGGTGGGGTGCGCCTGATTATTAGGATCAAGCGGCCGGCCGTGAAAGCCCTTCTGGATGTCGCGAGTCACGTCGGCGCTGTAGGGGTCGCGGCGATGCAGCAGCAGTTCGCGCGCCCCCAGCCAGCGGGGATAGAGGTCAGAATTGTTGCCAATCGGGACACCCTTACTTTGCGCCACAAAGGTGTTGGCTGGAACAAGAATAGTTTCTGCCCAATGCCAGATGCCGAAGCAGACCAGCAGCGAGGCAGCAAAGATCAGCCACGATGGGTTTCCTGGGCGGTTACGCTTCACTGCCTGCATTCTAAACGCGGCTTTGGAGGTTGCGAGGAGAGGAAGCACCACGCATGGCAATGCTGGTCAGGATGGCGACCAGGGTTAGCGGAGATAGTGCCAGCCAGGTGTAAAGGGGTAGCTGGGCCAGTCCGAAGACGCGCTGGGGCGTGACCAGCAGCGACAGAATCGAGAGAACCAGAGCGGCAGACCACTGCCAGATCTGGCAGGCGAATGCCCCCTTGGTGAATGCCCGAGCGAAAAGACCGGTGGCTTGTCCGCGATGCCGCAGGAGCACCAGCAGCGCCGGGATGAGTAAGAGTTGGTTGTAAGCGGCCAGCTTTGGAATTGCGACCAGGGTCACCGCCGTTACCACGGCCAGCATCCATCCGAAGCCGTCGGAGTCTGAGGCCGCTTTTCTCCAGCGCCAGCAGACTGCGCAGACGCAGACCACGAGCGCCGCCGACAACAAGGTTGCGACCACGCGCGGCAACAGCACTTGAAGAATGGACGGGTCGGTGCCATAGCTGGGATACTCGCGCACTGCCGCGAGAAAGCGCCCCATCCAGCCCGGTGAAATGGCTTGAGCACCAGCCAGCAAGATCGACATACTGGCAGCGAAGGCCCAGATTAAACGGCGGCGTTCTCTGCGCCATGCCGCCCAAGCCAGAAGCCAAAGCACGACGGGTATGGTTATGTCAGGCTTGGAGGTCGCCAGGGCGAGGAAGAACCCGCCGAGCATCAGCTTATTGCGCATCACCGACGCCACGGCCGCAGCCAGAAACAAGACCACCAAAGCAGTCAGGTTCTGCTGTGAATATTCAGCGATCGCAGGGTTGCTACCCACCGCAAGCAACATCGCGGAGACAACAACCGGCCACTGGGCACGGAACCCGACAGCGCACATCCAGAGAGGCACACTGAGAGCAATGCAGACGAGAAGAATCCAACGGAAAATCTCCGCCACCACGGGGAAGGGCAAGTGCACAGTTGGGGCCAGCAAGAAAACCACGTACAGCGGATATACAAAAGATTCCTGCTCCCTCGGATCAGAGGGGTTGGCGGGATCGAGGGGCCGGCCGTAAAAGCCAGTTTGAATTTCGCGGGTTACCTGTGGGCTATAGGGGTCGCGGCCGTGAAGGAGAAGTTCACGCGCTCCCAGCCAGCGTGGGTAAAGATCGGAGTTGTTGCCGATTGGCCGGTGTGCAGCCAGGACCTTGGCAGTATTCGAGGGAACGAGAATGGTCTCAGCCCAATGCCATACGCTCACACAAACCATGACCGAGGCCAGCAGTGCAAGCCATGGCCGGCTCGACGCTTTGGGGAACGACCGCACGCCTGCATTCTAACCCTGCCATCGGGCCGTGGCTTCTTTCTGGTATTTTGAAGGAGTCGTTGGTTAAGCTGAAATCCATGAAAACACGTCTTCTCTTGTTTCCATTGCTGGCCGTGCACGGACTCTTGTTGGCCGCCACTGAACCCGGGGTCGAGCCGCTGCCGGAAGCCATCTCGAACAATGCCGTCGCGATCCTCAAGGTGAAGGGACAACTCGAACTTTTTTCCATGATGGGCATGGGGCCCAAGAAAACCTGGGACGCGGTCTCCAATGAGGCCTACGAGGTGGACGCAGGTTCGGGCAAGGTATACAGCATCCATGCGGTTCCCGGGACCGCGGGCCGGGTTGGAGCCATGGCGGTGGGGGCCGCAAACCACGTGTATCTCATGGGCGGCTACGTGCTATTTCAAGGCGGAGGGATGGTCGTCCCGGACGTGGGCAAGTATGAGACTGAACACGACCGCTGGTTTCGACAAAGTGACATACCCGTTGCGGTCGGCGAGGCAGTGATAGGGGTTTACCGTGATCGTTACATCTATCTTGTCGGCGGACGTACAAACGGCGGCCCAGTGACTGACGTCCAGATGTACGACACGGATAAGAACCGGTGGTCGAAGGCGACGCCGATTGGCACGGCGGTGTTCGGTCATGCCGGCGGGCTGGTCGGGGACACCATTCTCTATGTGGATGGAGCGGTCCGGAACCCCGACGGAAACTCTCCGCGCTTTGTGGCATCCGACGAATGCTGGAGCGGCAAAATCAATCATCACAATCCCACCAAGATTGAATGGACGAAACTGTCCGGTCATCCTGGGACCGCCCGCTTCCGCATTGCGGCGGGGGGTTCGGAAAAGGATGAAATGATTTATTTCTCCGGCGGGAGCGACACTCCACACGACAACGCCGGTATTGGCTACGATGGCAAACCCGCCGAACCGTCTCCCGTGACTTTCGCTTTCAACCTGCGCACGCGCAAGTGGGAAACGCTCGACGAGAACACGCCCAACCCGACGATGGACCACCGGGGATTGCTGGTGACGAAAAGCAACCTGGTCATTATCGGCGGCATGGAAAAAGGGCAAAGGGTTACGGCCAAGGTAACGGTGCTTTCGAAAGAGACGAAGGCCAGGTCGACTGCGACGGGATCTACCTCGCCCTAGCCAGCACCAAGGTGACATCGTCAGGTTGTTTGTTGGCGCCGATCCAGTCGTCCACGGCAGCGGTCACAATTTCGCTGATGCGCGGCAGCGGCAGGTCGCGGTTCTCGCGCAGCAGTTCGATCAGCCGGTGTTCGCCGAATTCGCCGAAATCGTTTTCCGGCTCGGTGACTCCGTCGCTGTAGGCGAGGAAAATCTCACCACTCCGAAGTTGCACCGAGCTTTCCTCGTAGGCGACGCGTTCGAACAAACCCACGACTGTCCCGCCGCAGTCCAGCCGCCGGATGCTCCCGTCCTCGCTCATCACGATGGGTGGCAAGTGTCCAGCGTTGGTGTAGGTAAGCTGGCGCTCCCTTCCGTTGTAGATGCCAAGGAACAGCGTGGCATATTTTTCCGAGGGCGTGCTTTCGTAGAGCTGATGATTCAACAAGGAAAGCAGCGCCGAAGGGGACACATCCAGGTTGTGCACCCTGGAGGCCAACATCGTGGCCGAGCCGGAGGCCGCGCCCACGGCCATGGGTTCCCGCAGTGCAGGAATGTCCTGAAGACTGTACGCGCGGACGGCAGAGTGGATGGTGGCCATCAGCAACGCCGCCGAAATTCCTTTTCCGCTGATATCGCCGACGGCGAGGATCATCCTCTCGGAATCCAGGGTCAGAAAGTCGTAGTAGTCGCCACTGACGGTGCTGGCCGGGCGGCAGAAGCCGTGAACCTCGAGCGATGCCAGTTGCGAGATGTGGTGCGGGAAGAGCTGAGATTGGACTTCCTGCGCGATCACCAGTTCATTCTCCAGCTTTTGTTTTTCCTTCTGCTCTTCGATCAGTTTCTCCAGAGACGCCGTCATCGAATTGAAGGAATTGGCCAGAGCGGCAATCTGATCGTTCGACTTCACCGGAATGCGATGACCGAAGTCGCCGCGATTGATATGTGTGGTGGCGTCATAGAGTTGGGCCACGGTACCGGTCACGGTGCGGGTCAAGCTGGCGCCGATGATGAGCGCGACCATTTCAATGACGGCGAAGAAAATTGCCATGAATAACAAACCGAATTCGATGGCTTGCGCAAAGGCGCCGAGGGATGCAAATAGGCGCTCGTAGATTTTGGACACGCGGGTCTGCACCGCAATGCCCGCTGGGTGGAGTTTGTCGCCGGTGTCCCAGTCGACTACCGACACTGTCGTAGGAAAGGTGCCTTGAGGGTCCACTCTGGTCGCCTGTGGAGGCACGGCTCCGGCGGTGTACGTGGGCCGGAGCGCCTCTGGCCCCGTGTCCAATACATAGTCACCCTCGGGCTTGCTCAACGTAATCGCGATCTTGGAGTCATCGTTGGCGGCTGCGTTCTTGCCTTGTCCGCGGTCAACCTTGCGAAGAGTAAGTCCGGTGGTGTAGAGCGAAACCTCGCCAAGGTCGGCGGCCAGATTCTGCAACATGTGCTGATCGAAGGGTTCGCTGGACAGGACGGTCATCGTTTCCCCGCCGGTCGGGACCGTCTGCATTGCGCGCAGATAGAGCCGGTCGTGATCGCGCACGATGCCGCGGAAGGAGTTGCCCAGATGGGGCGGTAGAACCGGGGCAGCCGAGCTATCGCCGGCGGGAGCGCTATTCAGGACGACCTTCTTACCCAGCCAAACGCAAATCTGGCGATCGGCCCAAATCTTGTCGGCCTCGCGGACATCCTCGAAGGCTGCAGTGCCGCTGCTGACTCCGCGCTTCATCTGGGCGGCGACTTGCTGAGCGATGGCGGAATTGGCAGATTCCAGGCTGACCAGTTCGGAATCCAGGCCGGTGGTGACAATGAAGGTGGCGAACTGACCGGCAAACAAATAAAAGGAGCCGATGCCGAGCGCCACCAGCAAAACCACCGGAATCACGCCGATGAATACGTAGGTGACAATCAAGCGGTTGCGCAACCGCCACAGCATCTTGGCTCTCACCCAGCGGAGAGCGAGAACCAGAAAGAGCAGGATGGCGACAAAGCTGAGGAAGCTGACCCAGCCGCCGAGACTGTCGGCAAAAGATATCTTGAGCCAGCCGCCCACCTGCTGGAGCACAAACAACAACACGTCCAGAGCCAGCACGTAGCCGGCGACGCGCGCGACCTTGCTGGTGGGCAAAAGGCCGGCGTCGGCAAGCCGCAGACGGAGGTAACGGTAGGACACTGCCATGCTAAGACCGAATTATAGATGCAGAACCCGCGGTTCAGATTTCCGGATAAAAATCGAAGAACGCCTCCAGGCTGGTTTTGAGCTGTTTTTCGATCTCATCCTTGCTGCCCTCGAGCACGTGCATGGTCACGTGGGCCTCGCGTCCGTTCTTCAGCTTCAGCGTGGCGTCACCCACCTGCTCCACTTCCTCTGCCGGCAGCAGCCGCAATCCATAAACCAAGGTTAGATTTGCCATGGCAAGATTCTAATCTCTCGGCGGCGGACTGCTCACTGCGGCTGCCTGTTTTTCGTTTAAAATGCCCTGTGCTCCGAAAACCCCTGACGATCATCATCGGCCTTGCGCTGACACAACTGGCAGGCGGGCAGCAACCGCCACAGCCGCAGGTCAAATTAAATATGCTCAACGTTTGCGCCCCGTCAGCGGAGGATCAAAAGGAAATTTCCTCCGCCCTACAGCGAATTCCGCGTAAGACTTCCTTTACTCAGGATTTTGAGATTGACCGTGGGCGTTCGCTGCTGGATCAGGGCGCCGATCTCCTGAAATTGGGGCAGAATGCGCAGATGTCGTCCGACTCGGCAACCTCGGATTGGGTGCGCATGCGCCGCGAGTTCCCGGCGCCGGGGACGTTTGCGACGGTGCAATATTCATTCAGTAAGGACCCCAAGAATCTGGTGGAAACCCTGGTTTTCCGGGTGCGGGATCCCAAGGATTTGTTGTTGGTCGCCATTGAACACAGTGCCTCAGCGGCCAGTAGTGCGGCAGCCGTGCTGGCGACTGACACGCCCGCGACGCGCATCAAGCTGGAGCGGTTTGGCAAGTCATCCATTGTGTTGGCCCGGTGTCCGGGAACAGAAGGGGGTTCGCCGCCCGACCAGAGCATCTATGAGCCGCTGTTCCGAAGCGCTTCTGCGATTGCCGCAAACTACCGCGATCTGTTGGGTGTGCGTCGCACGGTGCCGGAAGAATTGACGAAGATCGGAGCGATGAAAGAGAAGAAGAGTCCGGTCCTTAAGCCGATTGCTCCGGAGAGGAAACCGCAGTAGCGACAGGTTGAACCCAAATCGTGAAGTCGGCAATCTAACACTATCTCTATGGAGAATGTTCGCAACGTCGTTATCATCGGTTCCGGTTGCGCCGGTCACACCGCCGCACTCTACAGCGCACGCGCCAATCTCAAGCCGCTGGTGCTGGAGGGTCACGAGCCGGGCGGCCAGCTCTCACTCACCACGCTGGTAGAGAACTTCCCCGGTTTTCCGGAGGGCATCCAGGGGCCGGAACTCATCGAGAACATGCGCGCGCAAGCGGCGCGGTTTGGCGCCGAGTACAAGCACGGCCATGTGACCAGCGCAGACCTGAGCCAGCACCCTTTCAAGCTGCACGTCAGTCACGAAGTCATCCACACCCGCACGCTGATCATCGCCAGTGGCGCTTCCGCGCGGTGGCTCGGGCTGCCCCATGAACAGCAACTCATCGGTCACGGCGTGTCTTCGTGTGCGACGTGTGACGGGTTCTTTTTCTCCGGAAAAGAGATCGTTGTGGTCGGCGGCGGAGATTCCGCCATGGAAGAAGCGATTTTTCTGACGCGTTTTGCAACCAAGGTGACGGTCATCCATCGCCGCGAAGCATTTCGTGCGTCGAAGATCATGCTGGAACGCGCCCAACATAACCCAAAAATCCAGTTTCTTACCGATACCGTGGTTGAAGATGTACACGATAGCGGGAAGAAAGAAGTGACCAGTCTGACATTGCGCAATGTCAAGACCGATAAGGTGTGGGATTTTCCCACCAGCGCGCTGTTTCTCGGTATCGGTCACATCCCCAATGCCAAGATTTTTGAAGGTCAACTGGATACCGACGCCGACGGCTATCTGAAAACCACCAAGTACGTTTTCACCAAAGTCCACGGCGTTTATGCCTGTGGTGATGTGCAGGACCGGCGCTATCGCCAGGCGATCACCGCCGCGGGAACGGGATGCATGGCGGCACTGGAAGCCGAACGGTTTCTGGAAGAGCAGGGAAGCTAACCGATCAGACTGTATACTCCCCCGAGGTGGTCATGCCGCAAGTAGAAGCGAGTTGTCCGCACGTGAAGGAAATTCGTAAGGTAACGCCCAGCGGCCAAGGTTGCAAAGAGTGTCTGGAAATGGGTGACACCTGGGTACACCTGCGAGAGTGCCTCATTTGCGGCCACGTGGGCTGCTGCGACTCGTCCAAGAACAAGCACGCGACCAAGCATTTTCATCACACCAAACACCCGATCATGCAATCGTTTGAGCCAGGAGAATCCTGGAAGTGGTGTTACGTGGATGAGGTTTTCCTGCAGTAGCAGGATGACCGCAATGTGCCAGGGAGTTCCGCTATGAAGCCGCACGAATACAGGGGCAAGACCATTACGGTGCTGTACGATGCCCAGCGCTGCATTCACGCCAAGGAATGCGCGCGCGGAGCGCCCGAGGTCTTCAATTC
>Ga0209517_10010605_pt1 | contig 10208 bp, 7 predicted proteins | sample PeaSoiMetSII2010_FD_187695 | JGI IMG/M metagenome (GOLD analysis project Ga0209517, IMG submission 187695) | Peat soil microbial communities from Weissenstadt, Germany - SII-2010 (SPAdes) (version 2) | ecosystem: Environmental > Terrestrial > Soil > Wetlands > Peat | place: Germany: Weissenstadt... | reverse complement strand
GGTCACACGCGACGTCAACGAGGATGCTCGCGATCATGCGCGTTCCTTCATAGGTACGCCGGAGTTCGAGAGATCACGCGACGAGCGCAAGAAGGTAGAGATGCGTTTTGCACACCTGAAGACCCACCATCGATTCGAGCGCATGCGCCTGCGGGGGCTCTCAAGTGCGCGCGACGAGTTCCACCTCGCAGCCATCGTGCAGAATCTCAAGACGCTGGCAAAGCACATCTGGCGGCCGAGGCCTCACGAACCGACGGCCTGTCTTGCATGAGGGGTTGTGGCGTCCACCCCTGCATCAACGGCGGGACGCCACGGCCAAAGCCACTGATGCCACTACAAGCACTACAAGGGAGTAGGTAAAAAAACTGAATGCTGTCTCACAAATGCTCAAGCGACGAGCCGAGCCCAAAACATCGGAGCCTTTTTCAACACTATCGACCCAAGTGAGACATGGGCGACTCTGGCTGCTCGCAGCGCAAAACCAAACCATTGCGCCACATTTCGCTGGTCGCGGTTTCTTCTCAACCAGGTGACGCACACGCATCTGTGTCATTGACTCGCGTGAAGCATCTGTAGCTCAGCTATGCGATTGTCGGCGCGGCGGAGCCGCCGACAAAGCTCGCGGTTAATATTCTGCATCACCATCACATACGCATGGATGTCCGCCTTGTAGCACGTGTAGAGGTTTCGGGCCGTGAGCTCGTACAGCACGGTTGGGCTTTCCGCGACGACGGTGGCTGATCGGTTCTGCATTTCGATAAGCGTCATTTCGCCGAAAAAATCACCAGGATCGAGACCTGCCATGCGAATAACCCGCCCAGAATCCCCCAACTTGCTCACCACCAGCTTGCCGGAGTGAACAATGAACATTGAGCGCCCTGGTTCTCCTTCCGCTACGACAGTGGCACCGACGTCGAAGCGGCGCTCGACCAGCATTGAAACCAAGAGATCGAGGCTTGCGTCTGAGAGGCCACCGAAGAAAGGTGTGGCGATCAAGAACGCTTTCAGATCGGGGGAGCTGACAGCCATCGACCTAATATACTCCCGCTTCCAGCGGCGGCAAGCGGGCCGAGCCCGCAGATGCTTCCCGGGGTGCTGTGGTGTAGTCCTTGCAGACATCCCCGCAGGGGAAGCAGCCGGTCCATTTCATTATCGGACCATGTGTCGCCAAGCTGGCGCCGAATTGAAGCGCGCTCGAAGCCATTCAGCCCTATCAAAGCTGAGGTGTGACCCGATACAATGGCTCGTTTTCGGGTTAGCAGATGACATGAGGCGACGGGAGTTTCTTTGTGGTGGCCTTGTTGTTTGAGGGATGGCTTTTTGTTGGGCTGAGCTTGCGATGCCGCCGGTCTGCTAATGCGAGGTGCAATTTCTGATTACAGACGCGTTTGAATCGAATTCAAGATATCGGTAATGGTATCGATCAATTTTAACGCTTGCTGCGTTTTACCGAACGACAGAGGGAAGCGCGTGCACCGGTCCGACAATTGGGCCAATCGTTTTCGTTCGCTGGCCAAGATCGTGTTCGACTTGTCGACCGCGAACTTTACGATGCCTCGCATAGGATTATGGTCGCCGAAATCTGTCATCTCCTTTTCAATCGTGATAAGATATTCGTAGCTTGAAAGCTCTTCGGAAATCTGAAGAAGCTCTTGGATAGTCGACCCGATACAATCCGCGTCGCCGCTGGAAATGTCTGATCGTTTGGAGGTTTGAACGAGATCCCCCATCAAATTCTGAAACAGCGGCTTGATGTCCTCAACTTTCTTCAAATCGCTGTCGCTGAGGACGCCGCCGCTGGAACCATGCGTTGCGAGCAAAACAAGCGCAAACCCGAGGCCCAGCAACTTCATCGATCCAGCAAACGTGCAGGCGCATGAAGCCGCGATGGATCGCTTTCCCGGCAGCCGGTCCCGAGCGGGAGTTTCACCGTGTCCGGCAAACATGAGCGCTAAATTCCTGACGCCGGTCCCGACCATATCAGATCAACCTCGGTAGGATGCCGGGCAAGCATAGTCCGGCCCGCTTTGTTTCGCTAGGGCGGACGGGTGAGAGGCGCGCAGTTCGGTTGTTCGGCATTTGCCTTTTGTGTATTATCCCAAGACTGGGGAGCAGGGGTAAGCTGTGTATTTTCGGCAAAGATCACCATTGTACCCACCTCAAGGGCCAGTCCGCGGTTCGATCCTAAATCGGAGGACGCGAGGGTGACGGAGTTTTCGCAACGGGCGTTCCGCGACGTCGCGCTGCAGCGAGCCGCATCGCCCGAACAGCTCGACCATCTCGTCGGCATTACCAAACCGTTCGACTGGATCCTGACATTCGTAATTTGTCTGGGGCTGGCGGCTGCGCTCATATGGGGCGTGGTCGGGCGGATTCCGACCCGGGTTCCCGGTGAGGGGATTCTGGTAAGCGATGGCGGCCGCGTTGTCGATGCGGTCTCTGATGCCGCAGGACAGCTCTCGTCAATTAGCGTCTCGATCGGCGATCACGTCCTGCAAGGTCAGCCGATCGCCCAGATCGCCCAAACCGAGATCCAGCGACGTTACACCGGCGCGATCGAGGTTTTCCAGGAACGCGAGCGCGAGCATGCCGACCTGACCTCGAAAGTTGCCAGCGAACTGGCGTCCAAGAGCCAGAATTTTGCAAAGCTCGAAGCGGCATTTGAGCAGGTCATCACGGCGACCAGCCAGCGTATCGAATACCTGACGGTTGATGTCAAAAATCTCGAGGACTTGCTCGCCAAGGGATACACCACCCGGCGCAACGTCGAAGATCGTCGTCGCGATCTGACCGATGCGCAGCAGCGAAAAGAGGATGCCCAGAACGAAATCCTAAAGCTGCGATCGCAAAAGACGGATCTGGAGACACAGCGCGAGCACGAAATCCAACAATCGGAATTTAGTCTCAACGACGCGCGACGACAGATGGAGACGATCGCCGGAACGTTGAACCAGAATACCCAGGTCATGAGCCCGATTGATGGACGCGTCCTCGAAATTAAGGTCTCGGCAGGCTCGGTCCTCACCGTCGGCACACCGGTAATTGCTATCGAAAGCGAAGGCGCGAAACTGGAGGCTATCGTCTATATTCCGACCGAGCGCGGCAAGAGCGTGAAGCGGGGAATGCAGGTTCGCATCGAACCGAGCACTGTGAAGCGCGAGGAATTCGGAACCATGGTCGGCACCGTTGTGACGGTCTCCGATTTCCCCATCACACCCCAGGGCATGGCGGCGGTGCTCCACAACGACACCCTCGTCGCCCGCTTTTCGCGCGATGGCGCACCTTACGCCGCGAGGGTCAGTCTGGAGCAGGACGCTACCACCGTCAGCGGATATCGCTGGGCTGTGGGAAAAGGGCCGCCCATTCGTCTGAGCAGCGGAACGCTGACGCGGGCCGAAGTCACCACACGAAGTCAACGCCCGCTCGATCTAGTGTTGCCCCTAATGAAGCGACTGACGGGGATTGATGGATGATGCGCCCTCTCTACGAGCGAGGCCGAATGAGGCGCGACCGCGGTCATAGCCGGGTCGCGCCCTCGAACTGCGCTGGCGCAACGCGGTGAAGCGGACACCGACAATCCTGCAAATGGAAGCGGTCGAATGCGGCGCCGCGGCGCTGGCGATAATACTTGCCTACCATGGCGCCTGGATCCCGTTGGAACAGCTCCGCGTCGCATGCGGGGTTTCGCGCGACGGCAGTAAGGCGAGCAACATCATCAAGACGGCGCGCCGGTTTGGTTTTTCCGCCAAGGGCTTTCGCAAAGAGCCTTTGACACTGCACGAATTGCCGATGCCTTGCATCATTCACTGGAACTTCAATCATTTTGTAGTGCTGGAAGGCATCGATGGCGATCGCGTCTACATTAACGACCCTGCGATCGGACGGCGGCGTATCGACATGGCCGAACTCGATCTTGCGTTCACCGGTGTTGCGCTCACCATGGAACGAACCGATGCCTTCGAAAAACTGGGCAAAAAACCGGAGGGATTGCGCCTGCTGCTGCGCGAGTTGCGCCGCTCGAAGCAGGCGGTCGGGCTGCTGGTAGTCCTGAGCTTCGCGCTGATCGTGCCCAGTATCGTAGCCGCGGGATTTTCAAAAATCTTTGTCGATGACATCCTTATCCAGCGCAACACCGGCTGGCTCGTTCCGCTGCTGATTGGCATGGCCACTACCGCGGTGTTCCGCGCCATCCTGACGGCAGCGCGCCAATCGCTGTTGTTGAGGCTGCAAAGCAAGCTTGCCGTGGTCATGATCAGCCGCTTTCTCTGGCACGTCATGGCGTTGCCGGTCGAGTTCTTCACCCAGCGTCACGCCGGAGATATCGCGAGCCGCGTAGGTTCGAACGAGCAGATTGCCCGCCTGCTCTCAGGCGGCATCGCTGCCAACGCGCTCAACCTGACATCGATTGTTTTCTTTGCCGCCGCGATGGCGATTTACGATGTCCCACTCGCTGCGATTGGTGTCAGCATGTCGCTTCTAAACGTGCTGGCATTGAGATTTATCGGCGAGCGGCGACAGGATCTCAGCCGCGGTCTCGCGATCGAACAGGGCAAGCTGGTCGGCGCCACGGTGGGCGCCGTTCGTACGATCGAAACACTCAAGGCGAGTGGGTTGGAGGACGAGGCCTTCGGTCAATGGGCCGGAATACAGGCAAAGGCGTTGAACGCGGAGCAGCAGCTTGGAGTATCCGCGATCCTTCTTGATATGCTGCCGACGCTGTTCTCGGGACTGACCGTCGCTGCGATACTCGGCATCGGCGGCTTGCGTGTGATCGAGGGCTCCCTCACGCTGGGAAGCCTAGTGGCGTTCCAGTCGCTGATGGCGAGTTTTTCCGGACCTGTCACAGAGCTTGTCAACTATGTCGGAAACTTTCAAACTATCAGAGGCGCGCTCGAGCGCCTTGAGGACGTGTACAATTATCCCCCGGACCATTCCGGCAGAAACGTCGTCGCGGCGGATCGATTCCCTCCCAAACTGACCGGCAAGGTCGAACTAAGCAACATTCAGTTCGGCTACTCGATACTGGAGCCGCCGCTACTGGCCGACCTTTCCATCACGGTGCAGCCGGGCTCCAGGGTGGCGCTTGTCGGTGCCTCTGGCAGCGGGAAATCTACCCTCGCCAAGCTGATTTGCGGGCTATACCGGCCCTGGGCCGGTGAAGTCCGCATCGACGGATGGACCTTGCCAGAAATTCCTCCCCAGGTTTTTGCAAATTCGATTGCCTATGTCGATCAGGATGTTTTCCTTTTCGAGGGCACGGCGCGCGAAAATCTAACGCTGTGGGACTTGACCGTGACGGAAGGGGACCTGTCGCAGGCGTTGAAGGACGCGGCAATCCATGAGGACATCGCGACCCGGCCGGGGAACTACGACTGCTATATCAATGAAGGCGGCACGAATTTCAGCGGCGGTCAGCGCCAACGCATCGAGATCGCGCGGGTGCTCGTTTCCAATCCGTCAGTCCTCGTACTTGACGAGGCAACCGGCGCGCTCGACCCGATCACTGAAAAGGCGATCGACAATAATCTGCGGCGCCGAGGCTGCACCTGCATCATCATCGCGCATCGGCTGAGTACGATCCGCGACTGTGACGAGATCATCGTGCTAGAGCAGGGCAAAATCATCGAGCGGGGAACCCACGAGCAACTGATCTTGCGTCAGGGTGCCTATGCGAAACTCGTGGCTCAGGAATGAACGAATCCATCTTCCAGCGGACGCCAGCGATGGCCGATCAAGAAGCGGCGTTTTGTGCAACAGACCGCATTGTGCTCGATGGCCGTCATCCGAAGCTTCTCGACCACCGCGGGCACGTGTTGCAGATTACGGCGGGGCACGTCGATGTCTTCGCCGTCAGCACGATCGACGGCAGCGCCGCAGGGGCTCGGCATCATCTGTTTCGGGTCGAAAGCGGGGAGATCCTTCTCGACCTGCAGGAAACTGTCGATAGCGCGGGCACACGAATTGAGGTGATCGCGGTAGGAGGAGCGGGCGCTGAGGCACTGGTAGTGCCGCGATCGGAACTTCAATCGCCCGACTTGGTCGCCAGATGGATTACGCTATTGGCCAGGTTGCTCGCGGGTCCCAACCCAGGCTGGGGGATGCGCGAAGTGTCGGACGATGGCGCTACCGAGATTCGGCCGGGCGAGCGGTGTCGTGGTCCGGGGCGGAGCATTGCCTGGGTCACTTTGCAGGCCGGTACAGCGAAGCTGATGGGGCTCGATGCAACAATCGTCGCGGGCGGCCCGCCCATGCCGCTGACATCAGGGATGTGGATCGAGGCCGGCCAACCAGGGTGCACCGCCGCCGGGAGCACCGGCATGCCGGATCCGGATCTGCTGTGGCGTGCCATCGATCAATTCCATCTTTGCGCTATGGCGTGCATCCGGGACCATCTGGCGCGCGATGTTAGCCGGGAGACGCAGCGTCTCGTTCGCCGCAGCGAACTCACAACGGAGCAGACATTCGAATCTTTCGACCGTCTCTCCGCGATTGTTGTGCAACGGTTCGGCCGCGCGAAGATGGAAGCAGATATCTCGGATCCTCTGCTCGCCGCTTGCCGGATGGTCGCGGAGGCGTGTCGCGCGCTGTTTATTGTCGCTCCCCGGCCCGCCTCGGCCCAACAGCAATTTGCCGACGTGATCGAAATCGCTCGGGTCGCTCGACTGCGCGCTCGCCAGACTTTGCTGCGGGGCGAATGGTGGGAGCAGGACGTGGGTCCACTGGTGGCGTGGCACGGTGAGGACCGTAATCCGGTCGCACTCATCCGAGGCGCGAGGGGCCGTTACGCGATGATCGACTCGAGAGCGGGAAGCAGCCGTCCAGTCGATAAGTCTGTTGCGATGGAGTTGGCTCCGGAAGCCGTGATGTTCTACCCGGCGCTGCCGTCGCGCCAGCTTCGATTTCGGGATCTGCTTGTATTTTCGTTTCGGCATTCGAGCGGCAGCGTCAACCGCATCGCGCTTGCCGTCATTGCGATGGGTTTGCTGTCGCTGGTCACACCACTCATCACCAACGTCCTCGTCACCTCCGTGATTCCCCGCACCGAACTCGACCAGCTTTCGTTTTGCGCTTTCGCACTTGCCGTGACAGCCGTCGCCATGGCCAGTATGCAGACGATGGAAGGGCTTGCGATGCTTCGGCTCGAAGGTCTGATCGACTGGAAGCTGCAGGCTGCGGTCATCGACCGCCTGCTTCGGCTGCCTGCGTCATTGTTTCGCGAATACACCGTCGGCGATTTTGTCGATCGCTCGATGGGAATCGATGCGGCCCGCCGGATCTTTACCGGGCGCGTGCTGCGTGGGATGATGGCCGGCTTGTTCTGCTGGGTCAGTATTGGTCTGATGCTTTACTACGATCTCAAACTGGGGTTGGTCGCGTTTTTACTAACGGTCGTCAGAGCACTGCTGATAATCCTGACAAGCGCGATGCGCCTCTATTACGAGAACAAGCACTTTAACCTGCAGGGCAAAATCGGCGGCTTCGTATTGCAGCTGATCGCTGGAATTGGCAAGCTCCGTGTAGCCGCAGCAACCGTTCGCGCGCTTGCGGTATGGTCACGACAGTTTGCGATCCAGAAGCAGTATTTTGTCGCCTCCCAGCAGATTGCCAGCGCGCTCGGCGTTTTTGAGGCATCGTTTCCAACCATCGCCACGCTGATCATTTTCGCGATGGCTGTATTCACAAAGAGCGAGCTGCTTCTCAACATCGGCGCCTTTTTTGCCTTTTTCGCAGCATTCGGTCAATCGATGGCATCGGTCGGCGCGTGGGCCGCGGGAGTGAGCGAAGCGTTGACTGCAATCCCTCATCTCACGCGCCTCCGGCCGCTGATTTCAGGCGTGGCCGAGGTTTCGGAAGACCGCAAGTCCCCAGGTGAGCTCGCCGGAACGGTTGAGTTGTCTCGCTTGACCTTCCGCTACGTACCGAGCGGCCCACCTGTCCTCGACAACGTCAGCCTTAGGATCGCGCCGGGCGAATATGTCGCCATCGTGGGCCCATCGGGAAGCGGTAAATCATCGTTGTTCCGGCTGTTGCTCGGCTTCGAAAAGCCCGAATCCGGCGCGGTGTTTCTTGACGGAAAGGCGATCGATACGCTAGATATTGGCGCGGTTCGCCGCCAGCTTGGCGTAGTGTTGCAGAACGGGAAACTGGCGACAGGCAGCCTCTACGAGAATATTTGCGGCGGCGTACAACTGCCTCTAGAGCAGGCGTGGGAAGCCGCGCGACTTGCTGGGCTCGATGCTGACATCAAGCGAATGCCGATGGGCATGTTCACTGTGGTTGCAGAAGGTGTGAACACTCTGTCCGGCGGTCAGCGGCAGCGAATCATGATCGCGCGTGCGATCGCTCGCCGTCCGCGCATTCTTCTGTTCGACGAGGCAACGAGTTCGCTCGACAACCAGTCACAGGCGGTCGTAAGCGCTTCCCTCGGCAATCTCAACGTTACGCGGATCGTCATCGCGCATCGGCTGAGCACCGTGCGGCAGGCGGATCGTATCATCGTACTCGTCGACGGCAAGGTCGTGCAAACCGGGAACTATGCGGAGCTCAGCAACACGCCCGGAATATTTGCTTCCTTTGCCCAGCGGCAGTTGCTTTAGCGGAAGACGACAATAACGCGGATTTAGCGAACAGGTTTGGTTACTATCGACATCCCAAAATCGGACCAAATCGGGGCGGACAGGGATTGGTCATGCGAAAAGTCCTGTACATCTTCGGATTGCTCAGCGATGTCGACGTCGAGTGGATGGCGCGTGCCGGAATTCGGCGACGTTTGAGCGACGGCGACGTCCTCATTCGGGAGGGCGCAAGCGTCGATTTCCTGATCTTTCTGCTCGAAGGCGAACTGCTAGTGACTACCCGCAGGCTCGGAAAGATTGCACGAATGGGCGTCGGCGAGGTTGTTGGAGAGATGTCGCTGGTGGACTCGGCGCCTACATCGGCCACAGTCATAGCGAGCGGAAATGGCCTAGCGCTGTTTCTCGACAAGACAAAGTTGATGCAAAAGCTCGACAGCGACGACGGCTTCGGCAGCCGGTTTTATCATGCGCTCGCCGTATTCTTAGCCGACCGGCTTCGCGACGCACGCCGCTCATCCAGAGACCCAGCCGTCGCGGAAGAGGTAGCCTTTTCGGGCGACGAACTCGACGCCGGCATCCTCGACCGTCTATCGGCCGCCGGGGAGAAATTCAACCGATTGTTGGTACTGCTCGGCAGCAGCGGGTTTTCGAATTGAACTCAGATTATTTCGGTATGTTTATAACGATGTCCTGCATCGGAATAACGTTCCGGTCGGGTGGTAGCAAAGGAAGCTTCGGCTCACTGTTTCATCCGAACTGAAAACCGCAACTTTGCGACTTTGTATTTAACGCGAGGCGCTACAGCAATGGCCCGCGCGACAGCGCTCATTCCGATGTTGAACGCCCCGAATCCAAATCGCCTTCGAGAGGAAGCGAAGCCCCTGACATACCGCTATGCCATACACCAAGAGAAAGCCGCGGATCTGATTAATCACAGCCGTTCGTTGGCCGACCAGGCGAGAGATCAAGCTGATCGTCGGTCTTCACTGGAACGCAGCGTGTCGACGGCTGCTTAACGGCCTCTGCGATCGCGTGGGCGTCTCTGAAGTCGCTCTTGTGGCATTGCCGGAACGGTTAGCACAAGCGGCTGGTACCTGCTTTACGTCATGGCCGAGTGCACTTAACTCGCGAGCCACATAGTGCGTCGACATACCACCGCAGCATATTGGCGAGCCGGGCTGTGATCCGGCCGCAGGCAATCTTCTCTCGAAAAACCATTGCCCCCTTGTCGTCGGTTCACGGCGGAACCTGGTGAGCACACGCAACTCGATCCGGGCAGGAAGCCGCAGTAGCGAGCCAATTCGACACGCGCGCGCTCAGAACGATCCGCCACATCTCCAAGCCCCGGAAGAACAAGAGATGAGCAACTTGCCGCAAATGGCCGCAAAGCCTCGAAACGTGCCGAACCGTGTGGTGTGCGTCAGATCACATACGTGCGTACATCGTTGTGCGACACGGGGGCATGTCCACCGGATGAGTGGATCATACAGAGCAAAGGAGAGAGCGATGAGTAAGATTAAGAATGCCGCATCCAACCACGATGATTCCGTGGGCCTGCTGCGGGACGATGAGTTGTATGCCGTAAACGGTGGCGTCACAGGGACTGACCAGGGCTGCATAGGTCCGTGGCGG
>Ga0209517_10010602_pt1 | contig 10212 bp, 13 predicted proteins | sample PeaSoiMetSII2010_FD_187695 | JGI IMG/M metagenome (GOLD analysis project Ga0209517, IMG submission 187695) | Peat soil microbial communities from Weissenstadt, Germany - SII-2010 (SPAdes) (version 2) | ecosystem: Environmental > Terrestrial > Soil > Wetlands > Peat | place: Germany... | reverse complement strand
GAACTCGCTGTCTTCCTCGATCGACATCTCGCCGCGCAACAGTTTTTCCTGCTGGCGCTCCAGGATCTGTTCCATTTCGGCGAGCTCGCCGGCGGTGGCGTGCAGCGCCGCCCGTCCTGCCAGCGGCGGTTCGATGATGTTGCGGACGTCCAGAAGCTCGCCCACCAGCTTGCGCTTTTGCAGCAGGACCGCAGCCAGGGGGTTAACCAGGATGTCCGCCGAGGGCTCGCAAACGATAGTTCCCAGCCCCTGGCGTGGCTCCAGCAGCCCGATGTGCTCCAGGCTGCGGATGGCGTCGCGCACCGAACCGCGGCTAACGCCGAACCTCTGCGCCAGTTCACGTTCGGGGGGAAGCACGTCACCGGGCTTCAGGTGTTCGAGGATGTGGTTCTGGATTTGCCTGGCGACGTCTTCATAAACCTTGTTCCGCCGGATGGCCTCGAACTCGACTTTGGCGGGGGTTGCCATGCAAGATTGGTCTGATGACCAACCAATCCACATTAAAAACCCTCCTTCCCGGCCCCGCTGTGATCCATGTCACCGCTCGCGGTGAGGTAAAACGAGCGCCTATCCCCTTTTGTTCCGTGGATTTTCAGTGTGGGGTGTCTCTTCTTCGGTTTAGAATTCCTGGCTCGGTGGAAACGGGGGAAGGCGTTGTTGTTCAACGCAAGGATGGGTGGGATGTTCCCGCAGGGCAGGGTTTCCAGGAAGACCGCCGTGAGCAAGCCGGAGTTGCAGCGGCTGCTCACCGACCTGCCCTTCGTCCGCAATTACGGCTTGCGCGTGCACTCCATCAGCCCCGGGGAGTGCGTCCTCAGCGTGCCCTTCCAGCAGGCTTTTGAGCGGCCGGGCGGCATCGTCAGCGGGCTGGTGTTCATGGCGGCGGCGGACGTGGCCATGTGGCTGGCGATCAAGACATTGCTGGGCAGCGACGACGGTTGCGTCACGACCGAGATGAAGACCAGCTTTCTGGCGGCCGCCAAGGAGCAGGACTTCCGCTGCCGGGCGAAGATCCTCAAGCTCGGCAAGCGGTTAGTGTACGGTGTGGCCGAGTGCTCCAGTCTGGATCGCAAGCTGCTGACGCATCACACGCTCACCTACATCCGCCCGGGCGGGGACGGCGGACGATAGGCATCGTATACTCCTAGTTCTCACTCCCATGGTGGCTACTCTTTCGGGGATTGTCGCCGCGACTCGCCAGCGCGTGGATACGGCCAAGCGCATGGCCGATCTCCGCGAGCTGGAGCGCAGTGCTGAAGCCCACACGCCGCGCGGGTTTCGCCGCGTCCTGGAGCAGAAAGCTGGTACCGGCGTGGCGGTGATCGCGGAACTGAAGAAGGCATCGCCTTCGCGAGGGATGATCCGCGGCACCCTGCACGTCGGGTCCATCGCGTCCGAACTGGAGCGGGCGGGAGCGGCGGCGCTTTCGGTGCTCACGGAAGAGCAGTTCTTCCACGGCGGCCTGTGCGACCTGGCGGAAGCATCGGCGGCTACTCGCCTGCCCTGCCTGCGCAAGGATTTCATGGTGGACGAATTCCAGTTGCTCGAGGCCCGCGCCAACGGCGCCGACGCCGTGCTGCTGATCCTTTCGGCGCTCGACGATTCCGAGTTCTCGCGCTTCTACCAACGTAGCCGCGAGCTCGGCCTGGACGCGCTGTGCGAGGTCCACGATGAGAACGAGTTGCAGCGTGCACTCGGCTTGGGCGCGGAGATCATCGGCGTGAACAATCGCGACCTGCGCACTTTTGAAGTCGATTTGGGGACCGCGGAGCGGCTGGCGCCGAAAATCCCGTCGAAGGTTTTGCGCGTCGCCGAGAGCGGCATCCAGAGCGGCGCCGACCTGCGCCGGCTGCGCGCCTGCGGATACGACGCCTTCCTGGTCGGCGAAAGCCTGATGCGGGCGGATGATCCAGGTAGAGCGCTGGTGACGATGCTGGCGGAGGCAACGGATATTTCGCGAAACGCGAAACGCAAGACGTGAAACATGGTTTGGGTCAAGATCTGCGGCACGACGAACCTGGAAGACGCCCAGGCCGCGGTGGATGCGGGCGCCGACGCGCTGGGATTCGTCTTTGCCCAGAGCCCGCGGCGGATCAGTCCGAATGAAGCGAAACGAATCATCGCCGCGCTGCCGCCAAAGGTCGAGACGGTTGGAGTGTTTGTGAACCAGAAGTCCGAGGTCATCTTGGAAACCGCGGAAAAGGCGGGGCTGACAGGGGTGCAGTTGCACGGGGACGAGACGCTGGAATTCGTTCACGAACTTCGGGACGGAGCACGCGCGGCTGGGATCAAGCTGCGCATCTACAAAGCTGTCGCCATGAAACGCCTGACAGCGGGTGGCCTTGACCTTGCCTCACCCAAGAATCTGATCAGCGCGTACGTACTCGATTCTGGATCGTGGACCAAGCGCGGGGGAACCGGGAAGAAATTCGACTGGAAGCAAGCGGCGCCGCTGGTGCGCTTTGTGGGCGGGCGATTTGACCTCATTATTGCCGGTGGGTTGAACGCGGAGAATGTCGTCAAGGCCATACGGCTGTTTCGGCCCTGGGGCGTGGACGTGGTCTCCGGGGTCGAACGCGAGCCCGGGAAAAAAGACCACGAGAAGGTCAGGGCTTTTGTGAAGGCAGCGAAGAATCCTGATTTGTAATTTGAAATTGGTAATTTGTAATTTGTGAAAGCAACTGCGAAGAAACCGCGCAGCCCTATGCGAGCGGCAGTCAAGCCCGGCAAAAGCGCTGGTCCCGTGCCCGGCCGCTTCGGTCCCTATGGCGGGCGCTACGTCCCGGAGACGCTGATGGCCGCGCTCGAGGAGTTGGAGCGCGAGTACGCCAAGGCGAAGCGCGACGCTCGATTCCGGGCCGAACTGGACGACCTTCTGCGCAACTATGCTGGCCGTCCCACGCCGCTTTCGTTCGCCCGCCGGCTCACCGAGAAGCTGGGCGGAGCGAAGATCTACCTGAAGCGCGAAGACCTGCTGCACACCGGCGCGCACAAGATCAACAACTGCCTCGGCCAGGCGCTGCTGACCCGGCAGATGGGCAAGCGGCGCGTGATCGCCGAAACCGGCGCCGGCCAGCACGGCGTTGCCAGCGCCACTGTGTGCGCGCTGTTCGGCTTCGACTGCGTGGTGTACATGGGCACGGAGGACATGCGGCGGCAGGAACTGAATGTCTTCCGCATGCGCTTGCTGGGCGCGGAGGTGCGCGGCGTGGACTCCGGCTCGCGCACCCTGAAGGACGCCATCAACGAAGCCATGCGCGACTGGGTCACCAACGTGCGCACCACTCACTACCTGCTGGGAAGCGTGCTGGGCGCGCATCCTTATCCCACCATGGTGCGCGATTTCCAGTCGGTGATCGGGCGCGAAGCGCGCGCGCAGATCCTCAAAGCCGAAGGCCGGCTGCCGGACACGATCATCGCCTGCGTCGGCGGCGGGTCGAACGCCATGGGGATTTTTTACGAGTTTTTGCCCGAGAAAAAAGTGCGGCTGATCGGGGTCGAAGCCGGCGGACGCGGCCCGTCTTTGGGTGACCATGCGGCGCGGGTTGCGGCCGGGATCACGGGCGCCGCGCCCGGAGTGCTGCAAGGTACGTACACCTATGTGCTCCAGGATGACGCCGGCCAGATCGCGAGCACGCACTCGGTCTCGGCCGGCCTGGATTACCCTGCGATCGGCCCCGAGCACGCGGAGCTTCGAGATTCCGGTCGCGCCGAGTACGTTTCGGCGTCGGACACCGAGGCTCTCGAAGCCTGCACCCTGCTGGCGCGCACGGAGGGCATCATTCCGGCGCTGGAATCCGCTCACGCGGTGGCGGAGACGCTCAAGCGCGCGCCAGGGATGAAGAAAACGGAAGTGATGCTGGTCAATATCTCGGGAAGAGGCGACAAAGACATTGGGATCCTCCGCGAGAACCTAAAGATCGAAGGATCGCCGAAATCGCCGTGATCGCCGGAATCGCCGAAATCGGACAGGGAGGCGACAGCCGTGGGAATAGAAATGCATGAACAAATACGGCAACGGACGAAGCAGTTCGCGTTGAGGATCATTCGCCTGTCGCGTCATTTGCCTCCAGGGCGTGAAGCCGATGTGATCGGGAAGCAGGTACTGCGCTCGGGGACCGCAGTGGCGGCCAACTATCGTGCTGCTGGGCGATCACGGTCGAGAGCGGACTTTATTTCCAAAATCAGCGTCGTGGCGGAAGAAGCCGACGAGACGGTTTTCTGGCTGGAGTTGCTGGAGGAAGCCGGCCTGGTGCCGGCAAAGAAATTGGAACCGCTGCTGGACGAAGCTCGGCAGCTTGCCGCTATCTTCACTGCGTCGCGGCGGACCGCTAAGAGTTGAGTCTCGAACAGTGGCCCGATTTCGGCGATCTACTAAGATGCCACTTGTGTTTACAATCCGCCCGTCGCTGGTCGCATACCTGACCTGCGGCGATCCCGATTTGCCGACCACGCGCGAGATCGTTCTGGCCGCGATCGACGCAGGCGCGCAGGTGGTCGAACTGGGAGTGCCCTTCAGCGATCCCGTGGCCGATGGCCCCGTGATCCAGCGGGCCAGCGAACGCGCGCTCAGGAACGGCACAACGCTGATGCACGTGCTCGAGCTGGCGCGCGAAGTGCGCAAGCAGAGGCCGAAGGCCGGACTGATCGTGTTTTCGTATCTGAATCCGGTGCTGCGCCTGGGGCTCGCGCGCTTCTGCGCGGCGGCGGTGGATGCTGGCGTAGATGGCGCGCTCATCACCGACCTGACGGTGGATGAGGCGGGCGACTATCTTCGGGCGATGCGGGCGCGCGAACTGGCAACGGTCTTCCTGGCGGCGCCGACTTCGACCGACCAGCGCCTGAAACGCATCGCTGCAGCCTCGCGCGGTTTCGTGTACGCTGTCTCGCGCACCGGCGTCACCGGCACGCGCGAGGAGGTGGCGGCCGATGCGCGCGAATTGGTCCGGCGTCTGCGGAAGTTCACCCGGCTCCCCATCGCGGTGGGATTCGGAATCTCCACTCCCGCCCACTTCGCGGAAGTGGGAGAATTTGCGGATGCCGCGGTGGTGGGCAGCGCCATCGTGCAGGCCATCGAGCAGGCAGGGCGCGAACGCGCGCCACAGGCGGTAGCGGAGCTGGTAAGCTCGCTGCTCGGACGGCGTCAAAGCAAGGAGCATTCAGCAATCAGCACTCAGCATTCAGCCAAGCGACGTTCTTGCTGAGTGCTGACTGCTGAGTGCTGAAGGCTGACAAGCATGGACATCGCGGATTGGCGCAAGCGCATCGATGAGCTGGACCGCAAGCTGGTTGAGCTGTTGAACCAGCGCGCGCAGTGCGCCGTCGAGATCGGCCGGCTGAAACGCAACACCAACCTGCCGGTCTACGAGCCCGACCGGGAAAGGATCATCCTCGAGAACGTCTGCCGTTTGAACCGAGGGCCGCTCTCCGACGAAGACCTGAAGCGGGTCTACGAGCGCATGATCGACGTGATGCGCACCATCCAGAAGCTGGACATGCAGCCGCAGGCGAAGACCGCGGGCGAAGGGACGGAGTTTGATGTTGATGTCAGCGACTGAATACTGAGTACCGGGTACTAAGTACTGATTCTTATGATCGTCGCAATGCAAGAACGAGCCAGCGAAGAGCAGGTCCAGGCCGTGATCGAGCGGCTGGTGGAGCGGGGCTTCGAAGTGCACCGCAGCACGGGCAAGCTGCAGACGGTGCTGGGCGCGGTCGGCGCGCGCGTGGATTTCGATATCCGTGACGTCGAGGTGATGGACGGCGTCAAGGAAGTCCACCGCATCAGTTCGCCCTACAAGCTGGTGGCGCGCAGCTTCCGCCCGGAAGGAACGACTGTCAAGCTGCGCAACGGAGTGTCGATCGGTGGTAACGACGTGGTGGTGATCGCCGGCCCGTGCTCGGTGGAGTCGCGCGAGCAACTGTTCACCATCGCCGAGGTCGTCGCCAAGTCCGGCGCGCGGTTGCTGCGCGGCGGCGCGTTTAAGCCGCGCTCCTCGCCCTATTCGTTCCAGGGTTTGGGCGAGGAGGGTCTGAAGCTGCTGAAAGAAGCCGGCGACAAGTTCGGGCTGCTGGTCATCACCGAGGTCATGGAGATCTCGCAGATCCCGCTCATGGAACCCTACGTCGATATCTACCAAGTGGGCGCGCGCAACATGCAGAACTTCAACCTGCTGCGCGAGCTGGGCAAGGTGCGCAAGCCGGTGATGCTGAAGCGCGGCATCGCCGCCACCATCGAAGAGATGCTGCTCTCGGCGGAGTACATGATGGCGGGCGGCAACTACGAGCTGATTCTGTGCGAGCGCGGCATCCGTACCTTCGAGACTTACACCCGCAACACCCTGGACATCTCGGCCATTCCCATCGTGCACAAGCTGTCCCACCTGCCCATCACTGCCGACCCGTCGCACGGCACCGGCCGCCGCGACAAAGTCTCGCCCATGGCGCGTGCGGCGGTGGCGGCGGGCGCCGACGCGGTCATCGTCGAAGTGCACCACCAGCCGGACAAGGCGTTGTCCGACGGCGCGCAGTCGCTCTATCCCGAGCAGTTCGCGAAGCTCATGGACGAGCTGCGGATGATCGCGCCGGCGGTGGGCCGCAAGATCGCTTAATTCATTTCACGCCGAGACGCCAAGATCGCCGAGAAAACAAGAATGAATTACTATCTCGGCGTTCTCGGCGTCTCGGCGGTTAATACGAATGTCAATCCAGCAGATCACGATCGTCGGCACCGGCCTGATTGGCGGCTCGTTCGCTCTGGCGCTCAAGAAGCACGGATTCGCCGGACGCATCGTGGGTTGCGACCGCGAACCGGTGCTGCTGCATGCAAAGACGGCGGGCGTGATCGACGAAGGTTTCGCCGATCCGGTGCGGGCAGCGCGCGGAAGCCAGGTGGTGCTGCTGGCGACCCCGGTCGGCGGGATTCTCGATCTTATCGAACGCATCGGCCCAACGCTCGCCGAAGGCACGCTCCTCACCGACGTCGGCAGCACCAAGAGCGAGATCGCCGCGCGTGCACAGGCGGTGTTTGGAGCGAGCGCCGCCTCGCTATTTTTGCCCGGCCATCCTATGGCGGGCAAGGAGCGCAGCGGCATCGATCAGGCGGATGGCGATCTTTTCAACAACGCGGTCTGGCTGGTCACGCCGCTGCCGGGCCAGGACATCGAAGCCGGCTTGAGCGGCGAATACCTCGGGCTGGTGCGGGGCTTGGGCGCGCGCATCGTCACGCTGGATCCTGCCCGGCACGACCGGCTCTGCGCCTGGATCAGCCATCTGCCGCAGATGCTTTCGACGGCGCTCGCTGCGACCGTACTGGACGAGCTGGGCGACGACCCCGAGCTGCTGGCTATCGGTGGACGCGCCCTGCGCGAAACGACCCGCATCGCCGCTAGTCCTTACTCCATGTGGCGCGACATCGCGCTGACCAACACCCGGAACATCGAAGAGGCGCTGGCGCGGCTGGAGCAGCGGCTGGCGCACCTCCGCGAGAACCTGCGCACGCCGGAGCTGAAGGCGGAGTTCGAGCGCGGCAACCAGTTTCGCAACAAAGCCTAATGAAAACCGCCGAGGAAGCAGAGGGTGCCGAGGGTTCTTGAATTGGCCGGCCCTCAGTATCCTCGGCGTACTCGGCGTCTCGGCGGTAGAATACAATGCCGTTTGCCGAAGAATTTGTGATAGCCATGCGAGGCGGAAATCATGAAGAGGCGGAAATCATGAATAAGGTCGTAGCCAATGCGGAGGAAGCCATCCGCGACGTGCAGGATGGCGCTGTGATCATGTTCGGCGGCTTCGGGTTGAGCGGCATCCCCGAGAACCTGATCGCCGCCATCGCGCGCAAGGGCGTGAAGAACCTGACCACCATCTCCAATAACGTCGGCGTGGACGACTTTGGCCTGGGCGTGCTGATCCGCAACGGGCAGGTGCGCAAGCACATTGGCAGCTACGTCGGTGAGAACAAGGCTTTCGAGCAGATGGTGATCGCCGGCACAATGGATCTGGAGCTGAACCCGCAAGGGACACTGGCCGAACGAATCCGTGCTGGCGGCGCTGGCATCCCCGCGTTCTACACTCCGACCGGCTACGGCACGCCGATCGCCGAAGGCAAAGAAACGCGCGAGTTCGATGGCCGCTGGTACGTGATGGAACGCGCACTCAAGGCCGATTTCGCCTTCATCAAGGCCTGGAAGGGCGACAAGTGGGGCAACCTGGTGTTCCGCAGGACGGCGCGCAACTTCAATCCCATGATGGCCACGGCCGCGACGGTCACGATTGCTGAAGTCGAGCACCTGGTCAGCGTGGGCGACGTTCCGCCCGACCTGGTGCACGTGCCCAGCGTGTACGTGAAGCGCATTTTCCAGGGCACCAACTACGAGAAACGCATCGAGAAGCGCACGGTGAGGCAGGCCACGGCCTAAGCGAGCGGATGCCGGCGCCCGACAGCACCGTCGAAGAGGTCCGAGCCAGCGTGCTGCGGTACTTGCGGATGTACGAGGAAGGGCAGCTCACGCTGCGCGATCTGGCGGCGGAGCTGGCGGTCATGTCTGGCGCATATGAGCACGCGATGGGCGGCATTCCCGATCCGTACGGGGCGCTGCTGGAGAGCGCAGCGCGGTTCGAGCAGCGCGACGGCGCGTTTGAAGAGCTGGAGCTGGCGGTGACGGAGTTCCGCCGGGCAGAAGCGAAGTGGGAATAGGCACCTAGCGGGAACACGTGTCAGGGCACGACTTCAAGTCGTGCCGTCAGACGCTTTTTGTAGTGTCATTCCGAGCCCGCCCGAGCGAGCTTTGCGAGTGAGGGCGAGGCGAGGAATCTTGGTGTTGTCTGGCGGAGTTTGAGAGGCCTCAAAATACGACCCAAGATCCCTCGACTCGCGCTCGGTTCGCAAGCTCGCCTCGCGCTTCGCTCGGGATGACAACTTTGTAAAGCTTTCGGCACGACTGAAGTCGTGCCCTGACACGTGATCTCACACGAAGCCAAAGACAAAGAGTCGAGAAAAAAGTACCTAGAAACGAGAAACATCCATGGCTACAACACCTGCGAAAGTCGGAAAAGACCTGATGCGCGAGCGCATTGCGCGGCGCATCGCGCAAGAGCTGCGTGACGGCTATTACGTCAACCTGGGCATCGGCATGCCCACGCTGGTCGCCAACTACGTCCCCAAAGGCATGGACGTGGTGCTGCAGAGCGAAAACGGCATGCTGGGCATCGGGCCGTACCCGGTCGCCGGCGAGGAAGATCCCGACCTGATCAACGCCGGCAAAGAGACCATCACCGAGATTGCGGGCACAGCGTACTTCTCGAGCGCCGATTCCTTCGCCATGATCCGCGGCGGGCACGTCGATCTGAGCGTGCTCGGCGCCATGGAGGTGGACGAGCTTGGCAACCTGGCGAACTGGATGATCCCCGGCCAGGTGGTCAAGGGCATGGGCGGCGCCATGGACCTGGTGGCGGGCGCGCGCCGCGTGATTATCGCCATGGAGCACACCGCGAAAGGCCAGCCCAAGATCCTGAAGAAATGCCGGCTGCCGCTTACCGGCCTGAAGGTGGTGAACACCATCGCCACCGAGATGGCCTACATCAACGTGACCCCGGCCGGCCTGGTGCTGGAGGAAGTCGCGCCCGGGTTCACCGCCGACGAGGTGCAGGCCGCGACCGAGCCCACGCTGATCATCAGCCCGAACCTGAAGGCGATGGCATTCTAGACGCGGTGCGGGCCCGCCAGCACGCGCGCTGGCAGCGTCACGATGGCCCACAGCAGCTTGAGCACTCCCTCCACGGCGATTCCCACGATGCGGAAGGGCAGCAGCAACAGCCACACCAAAGGGTAGAGAACCAGCGCCAGCAGCGCCAACGGCCAGCAGATCACGAAGAGAACGACCCAGAGAAGGAATGTAAGCATAAAGCCCTCCCGCTGATAGTGGATACGAAGAAACCAGCGGTGAAGTTCTACACCGAAACCGCTGCTTCCGCCAGCCGCTTGAGCGACTCGGCGTAGGGCGCGCGCGCGATGCCGCGCTCGGTGATGATCGCGGTGACGTAGCGGGCAGGTGTGACGTCGAAGGCGGGATTCTCGACCTTCACCCCTTCGGGGGCGATGCGGGTGGCGCCGATGTGCGTCACCTCGCGCGCCGAGCGCTGCTCGATGGGGATGTGCTCGCCGTCGGGACACTCCATGTCCACGCTCGACCAGGGCGCGGCCACGTAGAGCGGGAT
>Ga0209517_10010601_pt1 | contig 10213 bp, 6 predicted proteins | sample PeaSoiMetSII2010_FD_187695 | JGI IMG/M metagenome (GOLD analysis project Ga0209517, IMG submission 187695) | Peat soil microbial communities from Weissenstadt, Germany - SII-2010 (SPAdes) (version 2) | ecosystem: Environmental > Terrestrial > Soil > Wetlands > Peat | place: Germany: Weissenstadt... | reverse complement strand
CGAGGAACCAGGCGTGCCAGAATTCCGCCTTCTGCGGTTCGAATATCCGCATGGCTATTGCCACCGCCGCCGCCAGGCACACCATGTCCCAGACCGGGTAAGCCAGGGTCTTGAGCTGGGCATGCGTCGGACGGCGGAGGCCGCTCAGCAGCACTTTCCCCGTGTCGCGTAACTCGATGACGGCCATGCGACGCAGCAGCACATAGACAACCGCCAGCAAGGCCAGCAGGAAAATTCCGTACGCGTGGGATTGGAAGGTCGCCATCAGCAAACCGAACCCGACCAGCCCCCCGTTCAAGATACAGAGGAGCGTGGCCACCCGGCGGGTGCTCAGACCGCCCTTGAGCAGCCGATGATGCAAATGTTCCAGGTCCGCCTGCATGATCCCGGGGCCCTTGCCGGTCCCGGCCGGTTTCTGCCCCTTGACCAGGCGCCGCACCGATCTGCGCCAGATCGCGAGCAACGTGTCGTAGATGGGCACCCCCAGCACCAACATGGGAATCGCCATGGAAAGGAAAAAGGTATTCTTGGTAAACGTTTGCAGCGCCACCGTCCCCAGCACCAGACCGATGAACATGCTGCCGGTGTCACCGAGGAAAATGGTGGCTGGATGAAAATTATAACGCAGAAACGCCAGGCACGCCCCGACGAGGGCCACCAGCACCAGGACGGCGCCGGACAGGTGTCCGAGCACCAGGATGCCGCCCAAGCCGGTGGCCGAGATAATGGCCAGCCCTGACGCCAGCCCGTCAAGCCCGTCAATCAGATTGAAGGCGTTGATGACGGCAATAATCCATACCACTACCAGAACGTCATCGAGCAACGGTGGCAGCTCGAAACCGAACAATTTGCCGAAGCGTGTCCCCGAGAGGCAGATGAGCACCGCGGCGACAATTTGACCCACCAGCTTCTTCCACGGTCTGAGTCCGCGGATGTCATCCACCAGTCCGACAACCAGCAAGACCAGGGATGCAGGCGCAAAACCGAGCCACCAATGCAAATCGAACCCGCCGGGCCGGGTGTCTGCCGAAAAAGCCAGCGCCACGAGGCATGCGGCGTTCACTCCCAGAACCACGGCCAGGCCGCCGCCGCGGGCGGTGGGATATTTGTGTGGCCGGCGTTCACCTGGCAGGTCCATTATGCCGAAACGGCAGGCCAGTTCCCGGATCAACGGCGTCAACAGGTACGTGACCACCAGCGCCGTCAGGAACGCCACAATATATTTGTCAAAATCACCAAACATGTTTTTAAAAACTGAAACGCTGACATTCTGAAAAGCTGAAATTGTTCTAAAACAGTGAAATGCTGAAAAGCTTAAACCAGACCACGGACTACGGACTTTTAAGATGCTGAAATACTAAAATCCTGAAAGGCGGAAATTGGAAAGTAGAAAGCAGACATTTATTTCAGCTTTTCAGCTTTTCAGCGTTTTTGCGTTTTCTTCCAACACCGCCACCAGCCGTGGCAGCAGCGTTTCTTTGGCGAAACCCTTTGCCATCGCCATGCCCCGCTCCTCATTCATGTAGCAGCGAACGTGAGTTCGCTCTGACTGCTCCGCGTTCGGTTGCATCATCTTTTTCTTCGATGCCACGATGTATTCAACCACGCGGTCAACTTCCCCGTGCTCCACCGAACCGCAGGGCAGTTCGCCATTGAGCGCCTGAAGGATTTCCGAAACGTGACTGGGTCGCGGACCAATGTACAGCAACGGCGCACCTACCCGCAGGACGTTATAGACTTTGCACGGATGAACGATGCCCACAAAAGGATTGCCCATCACGACCAGATGCAAATCGGCGACGGACAGCGTTCCCGCGAGTTGTTCCATCGCCTGATACGGCAGGCACACGATGTTGGACAACGCATGTTCGCTGGCGAACTGTTTGACCTGGGCGAATCGGCTTCCGCCGCCAACAAACAGGAATGCAATCTCCCGATCTCCCGCCAGCCGTTGCGCCGCTTTCAGGATGGTGTCCAATGGGTGGCAGGGACTGTGGTTGCCGGAGTACATCACCACAAACTTGTCGTCCAACCCATGAAGTTTCCGAAAATTTGCCCGCCCGGCGGCATCGAACCGGACCTCCGAATCATGCGACCACGGAGGGATGACCACAATTTTCCCGGCGTCAATGCCCTTGTCCAAAATGCGTTTTTGCATGAAACGATCGAGCACGATTACTTTTGCGGCGTGACGCAGGCTGAACCGTGAACAACGCTCCAGCCAGCGTGCGGCGAAAGAGCCTGTACCGAGCCATCCCGCGGCCAACGCTTCGTCGGGATTAAGGTCCATGATCCAATAACAGAACCGTCCGCCGCGCAGTCGCCCAAACCAGGCGCCAATAACTGAAACCAGCGGCGGGGACGTCATCGCCACCACCACGTCTTGTTTGGGCAGCCGCAACAATCGCCAGCAGCAGGACCAGAGAAAAGTCGCAAAATCCGCGGCGCGCCGCCATCTGGCGTCTTTCCCAAATCCCGTGGCCGGAACGCGGAGGATGCGGATGCCGCGCCAGGTTTCCTGTTTCGGAAAAACTTTTTCCGGGTCGTCATAGGCCCGCCGGCCGGTGATTACCGTGACTTCGTGCCCACGCCCGGCCAGGTGCAGGGCGAGGTCCGTCAGGTGCTGCCCGCTCGAAACCACATCGGGATAAAATGTCTGGTTGAGAAGCAGAATTCGCATGTGACCAACGGAAATACAAGACCACTGACTACTGACCACTGACAACGTGACCTGAGACTACGCGTGCAAGGCACAGCACGAGTATGCTCGTGGCTGCGGCGATTGTTTTCCCAACCTTTCCAGCTTCCCTTTCCACCGCTTGGATCAGGCCATGCAGGCAAGCGAATACATGTCTTGTCTGCTCAATCAACTTCTCAGCTTCTTCGTCCGTCAAGTAATTGAGCCGGCAGGCTAGATGAATGAAATATTGTGTCTCCGACAACGAACCGCGGGCAATGTAGAGGAAATGCAAGTAATCGCGCTTGCTCTCACGTGACGAACCTTCAACGATATTTGCCGGGACCGAGTAAGATGCCCGCCGCAGTTGACTTGTCAGCCCATAGATTTCCTCTTTCGGGAACAACCTTGTTCGCTCATAAATGGCAACGGTCAGGTCATCCGCCAGTTTCCAAGCCTCAATTTTCGTATAGTCTCTCATAGGTTTCTTGTCCTGTAGTTGGTGGTCTGTTGTCCTGTGGTCAGTGGTCCGTAGTCCTTCCTTCCACTTTGATCAGCTTCTCCAGTTCGCTCGCGAGGGCTTGCTTTGCCTGCTCTGGATCGTACATCCCCGAAATGATGACCTCCAAAACTTTCTGCCCTTTGTTACCCCGTCCGGCCCAGACCGCGCGGACCAGATTATATCTGGCGGACTCATGCGCCACATAGGCATCACTCTGCTCACCGGCTTCCCAGCGACAATGGAAGACTTGGATGACACCCTCCGGGGTTTGGAACGCGTAACTGCGGATCGGCAGTTGCAGACCATGGACATTCATCATGGTCAATTCCGGGCCTGAAAGCTGTTTCAAACCCGTTGCCGTCAGGCAAATCTCCGGGGTATGTCTTTTGGCCAGGTACCCCGCCACCCGGCCCGGCAACCAATCAAAGTAAAAAGCCTCCCACTGTGTTCCGTCCGGCTCAGTCCACGCGGCCTGTTTGAAATCATCAAAGCGCAGCAGGTATCGCGTTTTTTCGTCCATGGGAATGTCCTTCAAAGTCGGATTGTCTTGTGGAAACGTCAGGGTCCAGGCCGGCCCCGGTTTCAGGTGCGCCTCGCGGACGTGATACCAGAGTTGGACGCCGGACTCGACGAGGACCAACCAAATCAAGAGGGTAACGGAGAGACCACGGACGGTCTTAAAAGCTGAAATGCTGAAATGCTGAAATGCTGAAATTGGATCACTACCAGAGATCGGAGGTCGCCCGTCCTCCGCAGTAGTGCTGCTACGGAGGTTGGAGAGATCAGAGGTCGGAGATGGGAGTTTGGAACTTGGAGCTTGGATCTTGGAGCTTGTGATCTTGTCTCCTGATTTCAGGGTTTCAGTTTTCAGTATTTCAGCATTTTTGAAGGTCTTGTAGTCTGTAGTCCTGTAGTCCGTAGTCCCTCGGCGCATCAGCGCCGAAATCCCCCACAGCGCCAGCGTGCACAGGATGGCGATCGTGATTCCCGCCTCATCATGATATTCGGAAATGGCGGGCACCCCTTTTTTTGCGGCGATCAGCGTCAGCAGTGACATGCGGCACACATTGAATGCCAGGGAAAATAGAAACCCCAGCGGAACCAGCAGCCAACGGCGCCCGGCGCTCAAGCGGTAAAACTCCCCGAAGAACAGGGAAATCATCAGGCTGGTTTGAAAAGAACGAATGCCGCTGCAGGCCTCGTCAATTCCCACCATGCCCGTGCTGACTTCGATGACGTTGCCGTGGGTCATCGCGGGGACGCCGACCCAGCCGAGCAACTCCGTCACCATAACGGCGCTCACCCGCGTCAGATTTTGGATGATTGGCTGCTCGATGAGCGTTGGCCAGGGTATGGCCACGAAAAAGAAACAAATCGGAAACGCCAACTGTTTCAGCCAGCCTCGTCCCAGGCCCGCTTGGATCGCACAGAGCGTCAGCCCGATGGCAATGACTCCGAGCGACCACTGGATGGGCCGCCATTCCGGAGTAGCGGCTTCAATCAGGCGGGTGGGCAGGTAGAGAAAGGCCAACAGGGCAGACAACAAGACCACTGACCACGGACTACTGACCAAGGACCACAGACCACGGGGTATGGGACTACGGACCACTGGACCACGGACCACTGACTGGTCTTGTGGTCCTGTAGTCCGTTGTCCTGTGGTCTGCAACGTCGTTGTCTCGCAGTCCTGTAGTCCCGTTGTCCCGTAGTCCTGTAGTCCCTTTCGAATGGCTCCGCTCTCTCGAAAGCAGTGCCATCTTCGCACGAGCAGGCCGAGGCAAAGGAAAGGAACCAGCAGACCGTAGCCGTATTGCGGATCGGTCGTCCACTCCAGCCGCAGGTTGTTGATCAACCGGAACCAGAGATAGGCGAGCGGCAACAACACGAGCGCCCACTTGAGTGCGGAGTGCGGAGTGCGCCCGTCCTCCGCAGTAGCTCTGCTACGGAGGGTGGAGAGTGCGGACTGGCCGCGCTCAGTAGTCTCCTCTTTGCGTGTAGATTCTGTTCCCATGGCGGTTAAAACCCTGAAACGCTAAAAGCCTGAAAAGCTGACATTCTGAAAAACCGGACTACGGACCACTGACCACTGACTACTGACTACAAGACCATTTAAACGCTAACATGCTGACGTTCCAAAAAGCTGAAATTCTGAATGCAGAAAGCGGAAATTTAAAAACTGGAATGTTGAACTTGAACCTGCACAGAAGCAAACGGAGTCAACGGAGAGGAAACTTGGGTCGGAAAAGCTCTGAAATGAGCGGTTCATTTTTTGTTCCCTTCGTTATCTCCTGTGAACAGTCAGGTTTAATGCCGAAAATCAGTTTACAGTTTGGCCGAAATGACCCTATGTTTGAGCAAAGCCGCCGGATTGCCCTGATAAATCCCAAACGGTTCGAGGTCTTTCGTGGCAATCGAACCAGCGGCCAGCACGGCGTGATTGCCAACCTTGACACCGGGGCCAACCCACGCGCCCGCGCCAATCCATGCACCGTCTTCCACGATGATGGGCTTTGTGATTAAATCGAATGTCGGCGACTTGTAATTGTGATTGCCGGTGCAGAGAAAAGCGCGCTGCGAAATGCTCACGTGGTTCCCGATGGTGATGCGCTCCAGATTCAACAGCCAGCACTCTTCCCCCAGCCAGACGTGGTCGCCGACGGTCAGCTTCCACGGGAACGTGATTTTAACCTGCGGTTTGATGGTCACATTGCGTCCAACCTTGGCGCCAAAGGCGCGCAACATCAGTCGCTTCAGCGCCGAAAAGCTGAACGGACAAAGGCGGAACAGGACGAGGCTGACGATGAGCCAGAGGCATTCACGAAGTTTGCTCGCACCCCGGTCGAAGTGCGCCGAAGAGTAGGATGAAAGATCAACGGGCATAAAAAGCTAAAATGCTAACATGCTGACATTCTTAAAAGCCAAAACGCTGACACGCTGACATGCTGAAATTTATTTCGGTTTTTTAGCTTTTCGGCGTTTCAGATTTTGATCGCGGTGTTTCAGCTTTCTGTTTGGACACATTCCGGCTTGGCCCCGTTCCCTCGCAACCATTGATAAACCGCGACCATCTCTCGCGCACATCTGGCCCAGTTGAAACGTGCGGCGACCAGGGTCCGCCCGCGCGAGCCGGTGGCTTGGAGATCGGAGTCGGAGGATTTGAATATCATGTGCAGTCCTTCCGCCATGCTCTCCACGGTCGGCTCGATGCGAATGGCGGCGTCCGCCGCGAACCCCTCCGGCAGATGGCACTGTGGCGTCATCAGCACCGGCTTCGAATTCGCCCAGGCTTCCAGCACAACCATCGGCACACCTTCACTGAGTGAAGGCAGAATGAAGCCATCGCAATTGGCATAACACGCAGCCTTCGAATCGTTGAATTGGGGCCCTAAAAAGACCACCGACGCGAGTTCGGAGTTCGGAGTTCGGAGTTCGGAGTTACGGCGCAAATCCGCCCACGGGATTGTGAGTTCGGTTGCCAGGCGCTTGAGTTCATCCTCATGTCCTCCCTGGTCCCAACCGGCGATGGCCAGCACCCACTCCGCTGACTTCTGACTTCTGACCTCTGACCTCTGTACGAGCGCCCACGCCCGCAGCAAATTCACCAGCCCCTTTTTCGGATGGATGCGTCCCAGATAGAGCAAAACCTTTCGTCCCGGCTCAAGGATGCCTTTCCATGGCGGATTTCCGATTGCTGAATTCCGATTTGCGGTTTCCGACAAGTCCACTCCATTGGGGATGAGACAAATTGGATTGGACAACCCATAATCCCGGTAACTCTTTGCCTCTGCTTCGCAAAGCGCATGCAGGCAAGCTGCCGCGCGCAGATTTTTGTTCTCGAACAGCCACCCGGCGAGGTGCTTTTTCCAGGCGGAACGCGCCAACGCCCAGGATTCCAACATGCCATGGGCGGAAATGACCAGTGGTACAGCGGCCGCCACCGCCGCCTTGCGCGCGACCACACCAGGATGCATCCATAACCCGTGCGTGTGAATCAGAGATACCGTGCTGAGGTTCGAGAAAATTTTACGGCTCAGTTCGGGAGAATAACCAAATGCGTTGGCGCCTTTGCCGGCAAGAATCGTGGCACCGTTCATCTGCCTTTCTGCCTCCGTGGGTTCATCGCTCAGTCCCGCCACCACACTGTCAACTCCCAGCTTGCTCATTTCCCGGCTGAAACCCCAGATCACCGGTGGAATTCCACCCCCGCGGTCAGACAGCCACGATGTTGCATGCAGAACTCTCATCCCATCAAGCTGACTTCTGTTGGTCAGCCATCTTGCCGTCGCGACAGGCAACGTAGATTTGATCCTGTCCGAATCTGCTCAAAAATGGCGATGCGGCCAGGCGCTCCTCCAGGCGGGAGCCTGTATCGAAACGCAGGCGATTAAAGAGCTTGCCGCCGAGCACTCCCAGGCCAATGACCCTGGCGATGCGCAACCCCGCCTGAGCCAAAAGTTGCTTTACCTCTGAATGCCGCAGATAATTTCCGTAAGGCTTGCGTCCGCGTCGGAAACTGCGGAGCCGATGGTAAGGCCAGCCGATGATCTTGAGGCTCCACAAATTCCCGTGGTTATTAAATACCAGCCAACTCTGGTCATCCTGCAACCGCGCCGCCAGGGCTTTGGTCGCCGCCAGCCGCAGTTCGGGTTCGGCGTTCAGGAAAAAGCGAAAGGATGTGATCAGGTCATATTTGCCTTCAAGCTCACAGCCGCTGGCGGTTATGTCCCGGCACAACACTTGGGTCGCCCGGAGCCGGGCGCGCGCCCGCGCTGCCATCGCCTCCGAGACCTCGATGGCGGTCGCAGTCTCGACCAGGCCTTCCATGAAACCTGCAATCCGCCCGGTGCCCGCGGCAAAGTCGAGGTAGTGGATTTGGGGGTGGGTTTGGCGGAACTCTCGCACCAACTTTTGCAGCGCAGCCCGTTCGAGTCCCCACAGCACCTGTCCGTAGGAGCCTTCGCCGTATTCATCCCGGTCGTAACGGGCCGCTTCTGCCTCCGTGAGGAAATGGCTCTTGTAAGTGGTGCTCATTCAGAGGCTGCGGGGAGCAAAGTGGGCCAGTTGCGAATGTAAAGCTCGGCATCGGGGATGCCGGAAGCAAATCTGAAGGCCAGGGCGAGCATCAAGTCCAATCGCTGCCGGGCGGAAGTTTCACCCGAAAAGTGCCGCCGAAAATCCCGCAGGCACTTTTTGGGCCGGCTGGCGGTTTTCCCCACGGAGAAAGACAGAAAGTAACCCACCCGATCCGTCAGTGCTGGTCCCGACGGATGGCTGTTTTCCCAATCGAACAACCACAATTTGTCTCCCGCCAGAACCATGTTGGACAAGCCCATATCTCCATGGACCCTGCACACTTCGGCGCCGAGCGGTAGCAACTGGAGCAGGGTTGTGTGAAAGGCCTGATGTTGCGTCTGCAACCTTTGCGTATATCTGCTCCACCAGGAAAGGCTGGTGATGGCGTCCCCCGCCAGCCGACGCATCGGCGAGGAAAACTCCGCGAGCAAGGCGGAGGGGTCGTGATTCCGGGGAAAGCGAGCTGGTCTGGCTCCCATGGGCAGAGGCTCGAGGACCGAGTACATGACGGACGCGAATTGCCCGAAACCCAAAACGCGGGGCAAGCGAACCTGCTTCAGGGGCAGGCGAGCAAGCTCGAGCAGGGTCTCGAGTCCATTCTTCAAACCCGTGTCGTCGTCTGATGCCGGCGCAAGTTTCACAAACGCAAACGGTGTCAGGTCGCGGGTGAGCAGATGCAAGTAAAGCCGCCCGCGGGTTGCCTGCGAAGGCCAGGCCAGGATTGCATGTTCCCAGGAACCATCCAATCGGAACTGCAATTCAGTCCGCAGTTGGTTCAGCCAACCTGACGAGGCAATCCCCAGTTCCTCATCACCGGGAATCGGGCCGGCGGAAGCAATGAGCCTCTCGCACCGTAACAGGATGGCCGTCTGTAAGACCTTTGAAAACAATTGCCGCTTCGCAGTGTAAGGCTGGTAGCGGGAAACGGCGGCGTGACGAATCTTCCGGGGCCGGCTTGGGACTGCCAATACCTTCTTCCCTTTGAACGAAAACACAAGGTATTCAGGCTCATCCTGACTGCGCTTTACTTGGGCCGGCCTGGCCGTTCCCCGCTCATCAATTGGTGGCACAGCTCTGACACCACGCGCCAAAGATTCAAGAAAAACTCGATCCAGGAACGTGGCTTTTTCGGACCCCACTTCGAGCGCCGTCGCCACGGCTTTCGAGAGACCCTCGCCAAAGGCGGAGGCATCCCAGTTTGAAATCATTTCGCGGCTCGCGTTTCCCATTTCCTCCAGGTTGTCCTCTGACTTCGGCTGAGTAGTCCGTGGTCTGTAGTCAGTGGTCCCCGCGAGGGTGGTCCGTGGTCCGTGGTCCGTTGTCTCTGTGAGGCGCAGCATCAATTCCGCCAACTGCTCAACATCGTACGGATCGAACGTGAAGCCGTTTTTCCCTTCTTGAACCAAATCCTGGGCGCAACCGCAGCGATTCGAGACCAGCACCGGTAGTCCACTGGCCATCGCTTCGTTCACCACGAGGCCCCATTGCTCCGTCGTGCTGGCGTGAACGAAAGCCGAGGCCAGACCGTAATAAACGGGCAATTCATCGTATTGTTTGAAGCCGGGAAGCAGCACGCAGTGCTGCAAGCCAAGCGAAGATCGAAGATCGAAGATGGAAGATCGCAGCGGGCCATCGCCCAGTAAGACCAGGGACCACGGGACTACGGGACCACTGACCACGGGGGAAGGACTACCGACCACGGGGTAAGGACTACGGACCACAGGACTACTGACCACGGAGGAAGGACTACCGACTACGGACGACTGACTACTGATAGCCGACTGTCCTGTGGTCTGCGGCGCTGTTGTCTTGTTGTCCGTTGTCCGTTGTCCGTTGTCCATTGCGGCAGCAAGCTGCCGATAGCGCGCATACGCTTGGATGAGGCGCGAGAGATTCTTCTTCTCAACGAACCGCGCCGACGCGAGAAAGTATTTCTCCGGCAGGCCGTACCGAGTGCGGAC
>Ga0209517_10010599_pt1 | contig 10218 bp, 4 predicted proteins | sample PeaSoiMetSII2010_FD_187695 | JGI IMG/M metagenome (GOLD analysis project Ga0209517, IMG submission 187695) | Peat soil microbial communities from Weissenstadt, Germany - SII-2010 (SPAdes) (version 2) | ecosystem: Environmental > Terrestrial > Soil > Wetlands > Peat | place: Germany: Weissenstadt... | reverse complement strand
CATCCATGCCGATATACTTTTCCTGACTCATAAAGGCGCTCCTTTCCGCTAGGTTGGTGGTGCGAACAATCTCAACCTACCGCAAAAGTGGGCGCCTTTTTATATTGCGTGCTATCGGGATGTTTCAACAACTGACGAGTTGGAGGTTAGAATTGCAGTCAGCCCACTTCCGTGAGCAGCATCGTTAGCAAAACGGGTCGACAGGAGTCGACCTGCTAAAAGCTCTCGACGGGGAGTAATATCGCTTCGTGATTGATCTACCCCACGGCGGGGGCGGTCGGTTCAGCGAGTACGATCTCGTTGAGCACATCCGAGCAGCAAAACCACCGCGCGACTACATCATCCAAGGCCAAGCGGATCGCAAACTGGCGCAGCATCCTAAGCACTCTCTCGATTGCTGGCTTAGGAAATTTAGCCGGTATAAAGACACGAAGCAGGCGGTCAATAGTGTCATTGACGACCTCCTGGCGACAGGCTTGTTTGTACTCGTCAAGAAATTGCGCTGTCCGGACTCTGGTAGCTACTGCAAGGGAATCCGACTCGCTTGACCCCTGTGGAAATCAGACTGACCCGCTACCAATTGTTGAGAAATCTTGCGATAGCACAAGCTTCCGAGTAGAGGAGTCCCGGTGAGCTGTAGGCTTCCTTTGGCTGTATCCGCCGTTTCCAGCTTCGTGCCCGTTTAAGTCCACCATGGCTCATCGGGGATCTCCCCCCCTCACGGACCCCACCGTGCAGATTTCCCGCAGTGGGTTCTTCAGGCGTGACTCCCCGCTCCCGCCCGGGGATTTTGAGTGTAGCCGCGATTTATCGCCAACTAGTGTCTCGACCACCGCCTCCGCCAGTTGTGCTCGGAAGATTTGTTGGGGCATCGCGAAACAAAGGGGCTAAATAGTGACTCATAATCCAAATGAGGAGTACATCCGCTTGACATGAAGTAGTGTAGACAGCAGAATGCTCGGGGTCGGAAAAGATCATGAAAACCAAGTTATTCTGCCTTCTGTCATTGGCTGTTCTGTCTCCCACCTTTGCGTTGACGCAAAGTGCCGGCGCAGCCCCAGCCGCGCCTCCCTCCACCCGCCAGGGCGACGTCCAAGAAACTCTGCACGGCGTAACCGTGACGGATCCCTACCGCTGGCTGGAGGATCAACAATCAGCCGAGACGCGGGCGTGGATCACCCAACAGAACGAGTACACGCACAAACTCCTGGACAGCTGGCCGGGGCGGGAGCGCCTGGAAAAACGCCTGGCCGAGTTGAAGAAAGTGGAGCGCATCAGCTCGCCCATCGAGCGCAGCGGACGTCTGTTCTACCGCAAGCGCGCGGCTGATCAGGAACAGTTCGTCATCTACACCCGGCAGGGCGACGCGGGGAAGGAAGAAGTATTGATCGACCCGAACCCGATGAGTCCGGACCACTCGACCAATGTCAGCATCATGGATGTGTCGAAGGACGGCACCCTGCTGGCCTACGTGTTGCGCGTCGGCGGCAAGGATGAGACCGAATTGCATGTATTCGACGTGGGAGCGAAGCACGACCTGGCGGATGTGCTGCCGGAGAGGAATTACTTCGATGTTTCGTTCTTGCCCGACAACAGCGGGCTCTACTACGCGACCATGCTCGACGATGGGCCGCGGGTGCGCTTCCATAAGCTAGGAACAAAAGCGGAAGCGGACACGGATGTATTCGGGAAGGGGTACGCGAAAGAAGCAATTGTCATCGGCGATCCCTCGGAGGATGGGCGCCACCTGGTCATTCATGTTTTCCATGGCGCGGCGGGAGACAAGGTTGAAATATGGGTCCAGGATCTCAAGAAGAATGGCCCGATCGAGCCGGTGATAAAGGATTTGGACGCGCGCTCCCTTGGCTTTGCGGTAGGCGACCAAATGTTCCTGCAGACCAACTACAAGGCGCCGAAGGGCAGGGTAGTGGTGATGGATTTGGCGAGGCCCTCACCAGAGAACTGGCGCGAGGTGGTTCCTCAAGCTGACGACGCGATCGACAGTGTCACACTGGCGGGGGGCAAGGTCTGGGTAGCCTACGTGAAGAACGCGACCTCGATGGTGAAGGTCTTTCAGCCGGATGGGAAGCTGGCGTTCGAGCCGAGCCTGCCCGCGCTGGGGTCCATCTATGACATACAGGGACGGTGGGAGAACCAGGCGGTCTATTTTGGCTATGATTCATTCGCTATTCCAGCCACGATCCATCGCTGCGACATGAGCAGTGGGAAGCTGTCAGTGTGGGCACAAGTAAAGGTCCCGGTCGATAGCTCGAAGTTCGAGGTAAAGCAGGTTTGGTACGCATCGAAAGACGGAACGAAGGTGCCGATGTTTCTGCTTTACGCCAACGGGCTCAAGCTGGATGGGTCGAACCCGGTGCTGCTGGAGGGATACGGCGGATTCGCTATCAACAACACACCGTTTTTCAACCCGGAGGTGATCGCGTGGGCGGAGCGAGGCGGCGTCTACGCGCTGGCCAACCTGCGAGGCGGGGGCGAATTCGGCGAAGCCTGGCATAAGGCGGGGATGCTCGCCAAGAAACAAAACGTGTTCGATGATTTCATCGGCGCGGCGGAGTGGCTGATCCAGAACCGGTATACAAGTCCTTCGAAGCTGGCGATTCTTGGCGGAAGCAACGGCGGGCTGCTGGTTGGGGCCGCGCTGACCCAGCGCCCGGAACTGTACCAGGCGGTAGTTTGCTGGCATCCGTTGCTGGACATGCTGCGTTACGACCAGTTCATGGAGGCGCAGTTCTGGGTCGCGGAGTACGGCACGGCCAAGGATCCCGAGCAATTCAAGTGGCTGTATGCGTATTCACCCTACCAGCACGTGAAGGAGGGAGTGAAGTACCCGGCCGTGCTGTTCATGACCGGGGACGGCGATACGCGAGTGGCGCCACTGCACGCGCGCAAAATGGCGGCCCTGCTGCAAGCCGATACCGGCTCGGACCGGCCGATCCTGCTGCGCTACGAACTGAAAGCAGGACACTCGGGCGGCAGATCATTGACGCAGGACATCGGCGACTCGGTAGACCAGTTGAGCTTTCTGTTCTGGCAACTCGGAGTAGCGCCGTAAGGTTCGCCATGGGCGAGTCCTCTCCCGAGGCCCAAGCGGAAGTCGCCGTCCGTTGTCCGCCGCAGTCCACTGGCACGAAAAACGACATGGGTCAGCAAACGGATTGTTGCAAAGAGTTCACTCATTGAAAATTGGCCGATCTGGGTCAATGCCATCGCGATGTTACGCTAACGACCCAGATGCGGGCTCCAAATGACGCCCGCCAAAGAGGGCCCGCATGTGCCCGAGGCGGCAGGACAAAGTCTGACTACTACACGTCCTTACCCGATCAGTTGATGGCGACCACGTCGTACACATCCAGTTCCGGCAGAACGAACTCGACACGGGTTCCGTGCACGGAGGCGGCCTCGATCTTCGCTGCCGCCCCGTCCGGCGAGAAAAGCTGAATCCGCTTGCTGTCGATCTGCCTGACCACCCCGTCCAGGTTCACACTCACCCGGACATTCTTGATCGGAGTGTGGTAATTGACGAAATGCAATATGACCCGCTCACTATTCGTTTTCTTGACCACGTTGGCGGCAACGTAATTGGTTCCGGGAATCGTAATCACCTGCTCGCCGGACAGTTCGTTGATTTTGGCCAGCAGTTCCTGTCGGCCTGGCTCATTCTGTGTTTCGTCCAGCATCGATGCCGGTGATTGCACATCAGCCAGTTCCCGCAGTTCCCGACTGCTTCCGATGGTGTAGATCTTCCCACCGTTCTTCTTGTATGCACGGATAGCCGCGATCTGGTCGGTATCCATATACGGGATGTTGGGAATGACAATCGCCTTGTAAGGCGAAAGCAGTTCGGGCGTTAAGCGGTGCAGGAGCACAACGTCGTACATCACGTTCGTCTCAGCCAGCGCGTTGTAGAGATTGTCGCGTTTCAGCGAAACCTCGAAGCTCGGAATGTGCGGCGGGGAGACCACCGCAACTTTGCTGACGCAAGCGACGTCCGTGTAGAGATCCTGGTGGTCTGACAGGAAGCTGAAGTAACGGCTGATGTCTGCCCATGTCTGCACCGCGATCGGGTTATCCTGCATGATCCAGCCGTGAAGCATTCTCTCGCCGGCCTCGGCGATTGCGAAATGGGACTGAAACGCCGACGCCTCGGCGATCGGCTTTCTCCACCCGACCTTCATCCCATCGCGCACATCGTGTGCGCCGGGATTGGGAACACCTGGGTCGGCCCCCTCGTATTTGCTCTCGTATGACTTCACACCGTAACCGGAGGCGTAATAGAACCTGGCCTGGGCGATGTTGTGTACCCATTTGCCGTCCCAGACTCCTGCTTCACTAGTACCTTCGCTCTTGATCAGGTCCGCAACCTCATCCACCAGGATGTTGCCTTTGCAGTTGCCAAAGATCGAGATATTCTTTCCCTTGCTTGCAGCAAGTTGACGCACTTCGTCTAGGAAGTGAATGACGTCGCCGGTCCCCCCGATGGACCAGTCGTAATAGAGTTCATCGACACCGGCGTCTATTGCGACCGCGGCTTGTTGCAACGCGTTGCGCCGGTAGTCCTCATTCTGCAAATCGGCGGAGAAGCTGTTATCCGGCGCGCGCCATCGCAGGTTGCCGTATTCATCCCGGCTGATCCAGCTTCGTTTTTCGGGGTGCATCAGCACATCGCGAACGCCCAGACCTCCCAGGGAATTGAACGCCGTCACGCGGATATTGTCGGCGTGGCAGCGGTCGATGAAGGCCTTCACGCGACGATATTCTTCGCTCGAGGTGTCGCTGGGGACGTGGGTCGCGACCAGGTTAATGTGCGCTTCCTTGAACATCTCGAACATGCGGTCAAGATGGCCCGAATCGATTCCCGCCCGATAGAAATTTACCTTTCCGCGGCGCGCCCATGCCGGGATGTCTTCGAGCGAACGCTTCTTTTCACTTCTGTAGTTGAAAACAAAGTCGAAGTCGCGAATCGTGGCGGACCTTCCTCTGCCCAGAAGGTGATAGGTCTGGCCGATCAGCGTGGGGACAGTCTGGGGTACGGATTCCAAGCGCAGGTCGATCACCTCGTACCCACCAGCATCGGGGTTCTTGAAGAACTCGATTTCATTCATACCGGCTTGCAGGTGGGCAGGACTGAGAGGTATCACGATCTTACCTGTAATGTCGTCTCCACTCGTAAAGGAATACCAACCTTCTTTGCCGGGCTGATTCTTCCCAGTGTCCCGCGCCGGTCCAGCCGTCTCTCCCATCTGGCCGGGAAGATCGTACTTGTGACCGTTGACGGTCGCATAACCCTCCCCGGGCGCGAGGCCACTGACGAGAATCACCAATCCCGGCGAGGTCAGCCGCTCTGGCGTATCGAGCCTAACGACATAGCCCTTGATCCTGTCTTTTCGGCCGGACAGTTCGTACTCATACGAGGGCGCAACGACGTAAGCTTGATAGAAGGCGGATTTAGCCGCCTCCTGAGCGTAGCAAACGGCGATATGGCTGAGGAGCACGCAGACTGCGGCCCCCAGCATACGAACGAATCCTCTTGTCTCCATGTCATCCTCCACACGCATCACTTCTTGGGCCAGCTGTTAAATAAGCTGGGATAGCACACGCAATTGCCGTGCGCGGTTCAGGCCGTCGCCGCTCGATTCGAGTGGTAGATAGGTCTCATACTCGACTGTCACCAAAGCGACTACAGGTTATCCAGGAACTGGCGGAGGGCATTATGTGTGCTCTTCTTGCGGCCAGCTCCAATGAATGCGGTGACTTTCTTCATGGCTGACCTCCATAATCTCTCCATGCCTAACCTGCTCGTTACCCCCGGAGGAATGGAACACAGCTACGTGGAGATGTCAGTGCGTGGGGTCACACGATTGACGGGGCTGAGGCTAAACGCGGGTTGCGGGAGCAGCCCATCGTTCCACCAACACGGGGTCAATGCGTGTAATGGGGATTTAACGCCAACGACCCAGAGGACCAGCAAAATCGTCTGTTTGCAGCACTTACCGCGCCCTCTACCTCAGACCCCATAAAGGTGATTGAGGAGAAGCCGGGTTGGAGTGTGTGACGGGTCTAGGCACTTACCGCCAGTTCCCGATCATCATGAGGTCGCTGGAAGCGGAATCCACTTGCGGGTAGAGCATAAACTTGCCATCCTTTGAAACCGGCATTCCGCCGATCCATTGAGGTGTAGGCTTCTCCAGCGTGAAGATCGGATGGATTTGTCTGCTCTGGAGATCAAACAGGTTGATCATCGTTTTACCCTTTGCGTGGGAGAGGAAGTAGATACCCGCCTGGGCCGGGAACCATTCACCGCCCAGGGGGTTGATTTCTGGCATGCCTGCCACTGGTTCCTCCGGCGATCCGTCAGTTTTGGCCCGCCAAAGCTTCTTGTCGCGAACCAAGTAAACGTACTCTCCATCGGGGGACTCAATGGCGACAGATGCGGCCCTCCCGGCGATCTGTACGGCGTGGCCGCCGTTCGTCGGTACTTTCCAAACGGTGGAATGGCGGGCATCAATAAAATAGATCCAGGCTCCATCCTTCGACCAGCTGGGCATTTCATTGTCGCGTCGGTCGATGCTCAATTTGTGGGGAACGCCGCCGTTAGGATCGACCACGTAAAGATTGGCTTCGCCACCGACCCGCGAGTCGAAGGCGATGAGCTTGCCATCGGAAGACCAGCGGGGGGTTCCGGTCATCGGGTTGCGAAAGTCGGTTATTTGTTGAGCGTTCGAGCCATCGGCGTTGGCAACCCATATCTCCCTTACGCCGCTTTGGGTGGACTCAAAAGCAATCTTGCTCCCATCGGGTGAGATGTCGGGTGAGCTTTGTTCGCGAGATGAGGCCGCCAGCTTCCGAGCTTGCGGTGGCGACGCGAGCAAGTCCAAACGCCAGATGTTTACGTTTGTAGACCCTTGCACGTAGGCGAGTCCCTGGCCGGAGGGTCTGGCGGCGAGGTCCGAAGCGTCGTGTCCAATCGGCAGTATTTCGAGGTCGTCAGGCCGAGCCAGGGAAGTTTCCCAAAGGGCGGATTGGAAACTGAAGACGATCCGGCGTTCATCGCTTGACCACGCCAGACCAAGTATCTCGTCGGGCCGACTTAGTAAATGAGTTTGACGGCCATCTTTCAGCCGTAACAGCATTAGGGAAGACCTGGACTCAGTATCCCGACAGCTCCACGCGAGAAAAGTTCCGCGCGGCGAAAACGTGGGGGTCGCCGCGTGACCACAGTTGGGTTGAATCTGGGTTCGTTCGAGAGTATCCAGCGATAGCAAGAACAGCTTTAGAGTCTCCGCAGCGTCGATATAGGCCAGAAATTTTCCGTCGGGAGACCAACTGATTTCGTTTCCGTAATTGGTTCCCACGCCTCGGGCAGCGAGCTTCCTTTCGGGTCCACCCGTCGGCGGGACCAGGTAGATGCCCGAATCCCCTTCTCCCGCTACTCGTGATATCGCAATGCTGCGACCGTCAGGTGACCAGGCGGCGGAAAGCCAGTCCGCCGGATGATATGTAAGGCGCAGCGGTTTATCCGAGCCGATGACTTTGACGTAGAGATCATAGCCTTGGCCATTGGATTCTCCGTCCCATCCGAACGCAACCTGACTGCCATCTGGAGAGAAGGTCGGTGACACCACGTTTCCTGGCAATGCCGTGAGGGGCACGCTGGTCAGGTGCTGCAGCTCGTTCAGCCTCCACAACCTCTCGATCTGCGGCGCAATCCGAGGGTAGAGCAAACCAGCAACACCTAGGCAAGCCGCAACTGCAATTGCCACCTTGCGCTTCCACCAGCGTGGCTTAGGAGGTTCGGATGTGGGCTCCGGTTCTCGAGGTTCCAGTTCAGGCGGAACGACGGGATGATCAAGCCTGGCGATGAAACGATAGCCGCGCCCCGGCACGGTCTCAATGTATTTGGGTTCGGTGGCGGAATCGCCGAGCGTTTCGCGTAAGCGATTTACAGCCGCGTTTAGACCATGCTCCGGGTCACCATAGCTGGCTCCTGGCCAAAGCTTCTGCTGGAGCTCCTCGCGTGCTACCAACTTCCCCGGGCAAGCGATTAATAGCAGTAGTACCTCAACCGCCTGACCGGACAGCTTCAGCCGCACACCATCTTTGCGCAGCTCTCCGGTCTCGACCGACAAGTCGAAGCGGCCGAAGCGGATCGAGCCGAGAATCTCGCCGGGCTCTGCCATACCCCCACCACTCTGTGCGGCGCAAGTTTAGCATGGCTTTCCCTGGCGCGACGGTTCGAATCTAACTTGGGAATCTGCTGCTACCTCCTTTAATTATCAAACACTTAAGCAATGACTCAGATCTGCCTAAATCGGACTTTACCGGAATTGAGGTAGCAGAGGGAAAGAGGCCCAATTCGGTGGCACTAGAGAGGTGACCACCGTGAAGACCAGTTTTCTAGTCTTTGTTCTCTTTGCCACCTGCGCAGCGCAAACCCAGTTGCTCGGCAGCCAGACTCCCGATTGCCGCCGGGACGCGTCAGGGACGAAGCTTGGCCACGGCGATGCTATCGAGCTTCCCATTCAGCTTTACCGGGGTTACCTTGTGACCGTAGAGGGATCGATCGGGAATCTGGAAAAGTTGACCTTCATTGTCGATACGGGAGCCTACCCGAGCGTGATCGATCAAAAAGTCGCAATTGCCCTCGGTCTCAAGGAGAGGGATGGCGAGGTAGCGATGGCCAACCGCAGTGTTCGGACTAAACTTGCCACTCTCCCACTTGTCGCGGTTGGTCCCGTCCGGGTCGAAGATGTTCGAGTCCGGGTGCAGGATCTTTCCTCTATCGGGAAAACACTGGCCCGGAGAATCGACGCCGTCGTTGGTCTGGACGTGCTGAGCACCAGTAGCTTCAGCATCGATTACAGAACGAAACGCCTGCGGTTCGGGCCAGTGAGACGAACGCGGTCCTCAGTGTCGTTTGAGACCGGCACCCCTTTTGTCATAGTCGAAGCGCAGCTCGGCGACAACCCAGTACGCCTGATGGTCGACACCGGAACTCCTGCTTTGGTGCTCTTCCAAAGCCACCTTAAGAGGCCAATCCCCCGGCTCGCGGGAACGACCGCTACAGCAACTGACGGCGGCGGAGAAGACTATCGACTCCAGCCGATGCTCATCCCGGATACACGCCTGGGGAGACATGCGCTTGGCCCGTTAACAGGCTTTGTTGTGGCAGACCAAAGAAATGATGCACGCGACTTTGATGGCCTGCTGAGTGTACGAAGTCTGCACCTAGAAGAAATCGGTTTTGACTTTGAAAACCACGAGATCAGTTGGAGGAAATAGAGCCAGGGAGGCGGGCCATGCTGGTTTTGCGTCGCGTCACACTGCCCCGAACCAAGGCGGTGTACCTGAAGGCCGCCCCGAATGCTGAACTTATGCTTGCAAGAACACCCATATGGCTTCGAAGCCAAAGATAGGAAGGGAAAGCATTGTTAAGGCGCATGAATTTGATACGCGCCCCCCTGCACGGGAAGAAAAAGTCCACCTCCCCGTAAGCGGCAGGTGTCTTGAAGTTCCCCCCATCGGGTGCAGTCTCGGAATCGATACATGCCCGGGGGAGTCACGCATTGAATTTTCGCCAACGCTATCTCGTTTGCGTTGTCCTGGCCTTGTTCCACGCGTCAGGGTTGGCACAATCGTCTTCGGCCACACAGTGGCCGGCCGGCAACACTCGTCATCGACACGGGCAGCAGTCACACCATCCTGAGTACAAAACTGTTCGGGGCCCAATCCTTGGTTTCAGAACACGCCCCGAACGCCAGCAAGGGCTCGGGATGGGTCGGTAATGCCAACTGGATCAAGGCCACCGTCAAAGTCGGGAACACCGTGTGGCGTGAACACCAGTTTCTGGCGATGGATGATCTCCCCGACATTTCCGATTCCGTAGGCCAGAAAATTGATGGGATCCTAGGGGAAGACGTTCTCCAGGAGTTCACGGTGATTCAAGTAGATTTCAGTCACCGCCAGCTCTTATTGTCTTCACCTCCGCCCTTACCAAGATCAGACCGAACCAATGACTCAGTTGGATAGGCAGACCAGCGGCCGAAGAGTCAATCTGCCGTTGGCCAGACAGCTTCCGGTTAGTCGGCTTCTGATTATCCGGTTGCTTCAGCAACCCCCAATCGGTTGTGGTTGAGGTCTCGAGCTCCTCGAATCTGCTCATACCCGGTTGATTTGCGGCCGGTTCCGAGACCAAGAAGG
>Ga0209517_10010598_pt1 | contig 10218 bp, 13 predicted proteins | sample PeaSoiMetSII2010_FD_187695 | JGI IMG/M metagenome (GOLD analysis project Ga0209517, IMG submission 187695) | Peat soil microbial communities from Weissenstadt, Germany - SII-2010 (SPAdes) (version 2) | ecosystem: Environmental > Terrestrial > Soil > Wetlands > Peat | place: Germany... | reverse complement strand
TCGAGGCGGCGGCCCGCAACCAGTGGATCGACCGCGAGCGCGTGATGATGGAATCGCTCATCTGCATCCGCCGCGCCGGGGCGAGCATAATCTTGACTTACTACGCCAAGGAAGCAGCAAAGCTGCTGGCCTAGGCTGCGGGCTGGCGTCTGAATCTCAGCTCTCAATCGGATAAGCCATACGGACCAGAGTTCTCTCCGAAAAAGGCACGTAAAGCAAAGCCGCGGTCGCGGCAAATGCCAAGCCCACGCCGATCTGCGGCAGCAGGAGGAACGGCGCGATGGCCCAGAGCTGATCCAGCGCCAGGACAAACGGGAAGAGCCGCCCAAATGTCCAGCCCAGCTTGCGGAAATCGAAAGCGACCGCAGACAGCAAATAGAACCGCAGCGGGATGCCCGCCGCTCCTGTCACCAACACTGCCCCCGCGATAACGAGCGCTCTCCAGCCCGGGAGAAAGCTGCTGGCGACACGGTCTGCATCACGCAGGTGGGCGAGTCCACTCACATAGAAGATGAGATACATCACCTGAATCAGCGCGAAAAGCGCGCGCACCCATCCGCGCCGGGGAACGGGCACATGCAGTTCGGGGTGCAGGCTGCGGGGCGCGGGCGTCCCCGTCCCGGTGCCGTTGTCCTCTGCCGCCACGATGCTCTCGACGGGGGCAATGAAGCGGTATCCGCGACGGGCCAGGGTTTCGACGAAGCGCGGACTCGAGGCGGAATCGCCCAGCGCCTCGCGAACCTTGTTCACCGCGGTGTTCATGCTGTGATCGAAATCGACGAAGGTATCGGCGGGCCAGATTGTTTCGCGCAGGCGGTCGCGAGTGACGACTTGGCCGGCGTTTTCGAGCAGCGCGGCGAGAACTTGAAACGGCTGTTCCTGCAGCCGGATACGAGCGCCGTTCTTGCGCAGCTCTCCGCTTGCCAGATCGACTTCAAAAACGCCGAATCGCAAGAGCGTGGCTTCGCGGTTGGAACGAGAGTTGGAATGAGGAATCGGCATCGCGGCGCGCCCGTAGTGTACCGCGAGGCAGTCGTTGGTCGTTAGTCTACGGCCGTTCGCGAGGCAGGTTTACGAATAATGTTGGCTAACGACCAACGACTTACGACCATCGACCGAAAAGGCTACAATAGCGGCGTGAACGCCCCCACCCCACCGAAGCCGGTCGCTGACAGCAAGCATCAGCACCATCATTCCATCTACGCCGCCGAAGCCACCGGATTGCTTCTCATGGCGGTTCTTCTGCTGATTCTCACCATCATCCGCTACTGGCGGTACATCCCTTGGAGCGCGCGCTGAAGGTGGCGAAGTTGCCGAGGTTCGGAAAGTGACAGACCGCGAACCGCTGGTCGTCGTCGTGCTGGGTCCCACGGCGAGCGGCAAGACCGCTCTGGCGCTCGCTATCGCGCGGCGCTTTGGCGGCGAGATCGTCAACTGCGACTCGGTTGCGATGTACCGCGAATTTGAAATCGGCACGGCCAAGCCCAGTGCGGCGGAGCGTGCCGAAATTCCGCATCACCTGCTGGATTGTGTGGATCCTCTCGCCGGCGTCAGTGCTGGAGAATATGCTCGCCAGGCGCGGCAGATTCTGCGCGAGATCGTTCTGCGCGAAATTGAGCGGCGAGGACACCTGCCCATCGTCAGCGGAGGAACTGGACTCTATCTCCGCGCTCTCGTCGAAGGACTTTTCCCTGGTCCGCAGCGGTCGGAAGACCTGCGCAACCGCCTGCGCAACCGCGCCGAGGAGCACGGGGCTGAGTACCTGCACCGCATCCTGCGGCGGCTCGACCCTTCGGCAGCAAACCGCATTCACACTAATGACGTTCCCAAGATGATTCGCGCGATCGAGGTGTGCATGGCCTCGCGCCGCCCCATAACCGAGCTTTGGGAGCAGGGTCGCGAACCGCTGCACGGTTTTCGCATTCTGCGTCTGGGACTCAATCCGGAGCGCGAAGTTCTTTATGCCCGCATCAATCAACGGGCCGTAAAGATGTTTGACGACGGACTAATCGCCGAAACGGAACGGCTTCTCGCGAAATATGGCGACCAAGCTCGCCCGCTCGCGTCGTTAGCATACAAGCAGGCGGTCCAGTTTTTGCGCGGCGAATTGGATCGCGAATCGGCGCTCAATGCCGCGCAACAGGCGCATCGCAACTACGCCAAGCGCCAGATCACATGGTTCCGGAGAGAGCCGGATGTGCGTTGGCTGGCCGGGTTTGGCGACGATCCCGCCATCCAGGCGGAAGCCATTGCAACTATCGAGCCGCAAATTTGAAAGAGGTCCCCAGCCGGATGCAGGACGTCCCCCATCTACTTTTGCTATTGTCAATTGCATGATCCGAAGTCTTCTTCTTACCGCGCTCCTGCTAGGCACCGTGTTTTGCTTTGCTAAAGACAAGAGCAAAGAAAAATTTCTGCCGGCTGGTCCCGTCCATCTCGACCGAGCCGGGCGCAAGTGGGCCGACAAGACGTTGCGCAAGATGTCGCCCGAAGAGAAAGTCGGCCAGGTTTTCGCCATCTGGGTGAGAGTGCAATTCCTGAATGACGCCGATCCCATCTTCGTTCGGCTGCGCGACAATGTGCGCAAATATCACATCGGATCGCTGGTCATGAGTGTCCCGGTGGATGGCCCTGTTCTGCTCAAGAGCCAGCCCGAGGTTGCCGCCGAGCTGCTGAACCGGCTGCAAAGGTCATCCAAACTGCCCCTCATTATCTCGGCCGATTTCGAGCGTGGCGTATCCATGCGTCTGAATGGCACTACCGTTTTCCCCCACGCCATGGCTTTTGGAGCGACCGGCAAAACGGAAAATGCCGAAGCTTTTGGCCGCATCACCGCACTGGAGGCGCGCGCCATCGGAGTGCATTGGAATTTCTTCCCCGATGCTGACGTGAATTCCAACCCCGCGAATCCCATTATCAACACACGTTCCTTCGGAGAAGATCCGAAGCAGGTGGGCGATTTCGTGGCGGCCTACATCCGGGGCGCTCACCAAGGCGGCATGCTGGTCACGGCCAAACACTTTCCCGGGCACGGCGACACCGCTACCGATTCTCATCTCGGCATAGCGCAGGTCACCGGCGACCGTGCGCGCCTCGATGCGGTTGAGTTGCCGCCGTTCCGGCAAGCGATCGCGGCAGGCGTGGATGCCGTGATGGTCGCGCACGTGACCGTTCCCGCTCTTGACCCCGTCCCCAACCGCGTGGCCACAACTTCCAAGACGATTGTGAGCGGACTGCTCAAAGAAGAAATGGGATTCAAAGGGCTGGTCGTGACCGACGCCCTTGACATGGCGGGTTTGACGCGCCTGTACGCGAAGGATATCGGCCGGGCCGCGGTCGAATCCTTCCAGGCCGGCAATGACATGCTGGTCATTCCGGCCGATCTCGACGCCAGCTACCGCGCCGTGCTGCAGGCGGTACGCAACGGCGAAATCGACCGCCAGCGGCTCGATCAATCCGTGCGCAAGATCCTGGAATTAAAGGCTTCTCTCGGCCTGAATAAGGCGCGGCTGGTGGACCCCAGTCAACTTTCCAGCGAGGTTGCAAAGCCGGAGAATCTGGCCGTCGGCCAGCGCATTGCCGACGAAGCGATTACGCTTGTCCGCGACAACGGTAAGGTGATTCCGCTGCAAGCTGTTGAAACTCCTATTGGAACTGCGGAGTCCGTTCTTCCGTATCAATCCTTGACAGCGGTGAGCAACCGTCTCGTCGTGGTGATTTTCTCCGACGACCTGCGCACCGACTCTGGACGTATGCTCGAACGCGAGATACTAGACCGTGTGCCTGACGCCCGCGTGATCTATCTCGATGCCCGCTCGGCCGCCGGCATGAAGGCTCCCGTTGTGGGAGCCGTGGAAGCGGCCGAGCACGTGATCGCTGCGCTCTATGTGGTTCCGGTTGCGGGCAAGGCCATGCGTGCCGCTGGAGGAGGCTTGACGAATACCGTTGCCATGGACGACGCCACCGGGGCATTGCTCGGAGCGATCCTCGATCGCGCCGCCGAGCGCACCGTCGTGCTGGCCATGGGCAATCCTTATGTGGTGCAGGATTTTCCCGCCATCCAGAATTATCTGTGCGCGTTTTCCAATGCCACCGTGTCGGAAACCGCGGCCGTGAAGGCCATCTTCGGCGAGATCCCGATCGGCGGTCATCTGCCTGTTACGATTCCGGGGATCGCATCCCGGGGCGAGGGGATCGAGCGCCCCGTCCGCCTAATTCCCGCTCAACCCAGCTCAGGAGATTCCTCCCATGTTCAACCACAAAACGACCAACCGTAACGTTATCGCAAAGCTGTCCCAGGGTGCGTTGTTTTCCGCACTATTTGCCGCGCTGGGCGTTCTTCCGGCATGCAGCATCAATACGAACAACGATAGCAAGGATGGCGAGAAGCACGTTGACATCAAGTCTCCCGTGGGTGATTTGCACGTCAGCGAGCAAGCCGATATCCGCGACGCCGGCCTGACCCTCTATCCCGGCGCCAAGCCCGCTCCCAAAGACAACAGCGACGACCAGAAGAGCGCCAATGTAAATCTCTCGATTCCGGGATTCTCGTTGAAAGTGGTGGCCGCGGAGTTCATCTCCGACGACGCTCCCGACAAAATCATCGCCTACTACGACAAAGAGCTGCAGAAGTATGGCAAGCCCATCCAATGCCACGGCGCCTGGAGCGGCGGTCACGTAAAAACGGAAGGTGGCAAGGATGAAATGTCCAAGCCAGTTTCGTGTGAGAGCAACAGTGGCGGAGACTCGGTGGAGCTGAAGGTCGGAACCGAGGGCAACCAGCACGTCGTAGCCGTCAAGCCCAGCAGCCAGGGAACCCGCTTCGCCCTCGTTTATGTGCGCATGCACACGGGCAAAGACGACACGATCTGAGGACGGTCGATGCCTTGCTCTCCGGTTCATTGTGCGCTAGCTTCAAAGGTGTGGAGCATTCTTGCCGGCAATGCGGAGCAACGGTGGAGGACGGCCGTCCGTTTTGCGCGCAATGCCGAGCCCCTCAAATCCATGTGCAGGTTGCAGTTCCGGCCGCCGCGGTTGCTGAAGGATTGGATCCAGACGTTCCCGTAGAAACCAGGCTTGCCTCGTCTCCAGAGCCGCAAGCCATGGTCGGCAGCACGATGGACCGGCAGGTTGCGGTTCGTGCCGCGCTCAAGGCCGGCGTGCTCGGCGTTTTCATTGGCATGATCCCATTCCTCGGCATCGCGTTGACCGGGGCGCTGGCTGTGTTTTTCTACCGCCGTGAAAGTAGACTCGTCCTTCCGGCCGCTCTCGGATCGCGTCTTGGCGGAGCAGCGGGAGTGGTCGCATTTGCCATCAACGCGCTGCTGGTTACCATCCGCATTTTCGTTTTCCACGCCCAGCAGGAATACGTCGATAACATCCTGAACATAGCTCGGAAATTCGGAACCAACGTGGCAGATCCTGATGTTCAAGCGGGCATCCACAACTTGTTCACTCCTTCGGGGCTGGCGATCACCTTCTTTTTTGGAATGATCCTTACCCTGGTGCTGGCTTCTGCTGGCGGTGCGCTGGCTTCGCTGCTGCTGCGGCCCCGTAACCCTCACATGTAGTTTCGATCACAATCGGCGCGGGTTCAGGTGCGCTCTTGCTCACATCTTTCCGCACGCGTATCATGCAGCGTTTATGAGTTCACACGCGCCGGAACGCCCGGTTGAGATCCATCAGAAAGCGCAGCTGATGTCTGCCTCCGAGGTGGAGCGTACCTTGATCCGCCTGGCACATGAGATTCTCGAGAAAAATAATGGGGCCGAAGATCTGGCTCTGGTCGGCATCCGGCGCCGGGGAGTTCCACTGGCGGAGCGGCTGGCGAAAATTATTCAGCGCATCGAAAAGAAGCCGGTGCTGCTCGGCACGCTTGACATTACCCTTTACCGCGACGATCTTTCCACCCTCGACTCCAAGCCCGTAGTGCAGAAAACCGAGATGGAAATTCCCGTCACCGGTAAGTCGGTGGTACTGGTGGATGACGTCCTCTACACCGGCCGCACCACTCGTGCCGCCATGGACGCTCTGTTCCGCTCGGGCCGCCCCAAACGCTTGCAGCTGTGCGTCTTGATCGATCGCGGCCATCGTGAGTTGCCGATTGAGGCCGCGTTCATTGGGCGCAGGGTGCAGACGACGGAAAATCAGATCATTGAGGTCAAGCTTCGCGAAGTGGATGGCGCGGAGAAAGTCCTGCTCATGGAAAAGCAGACAACCTAACTTAAGCAACGATTGTTTAGACAATTTATGGTTCGGACTATGAACCCAGCACGTGGTTCCCTGCTCGGCATCGAGCACCTGGAAGCAGCCGAGATTCTGAGGCTTTTGAAGTTTGCCCGGCGCATGAATCCGGACAAGCCGCGGCCTTTGCTCAAGGGCAAGCGGGTGCTTCTTCTCTTCTACGAGGCTTCCACCCGCACGCGCAGCTCGTTTGAAATCGCGGCCAAATCACTGGGCGCGCACACGGTTCTCATCCAGGCGATGGGCTCCAGCATTGAAAAAGGTGAATCGCTGCTCGACACGGGATACACATTGCGCGCCGTCGGCGCCGACATCATCGTCATCCGCCACCCCAACGCGGGTGCACCGTACGTGATGGCGCAGCACATCGACGTGCCCATCATTAACGCTGGCGATGGACTGCACGAGCATCCTTCGCAGGCCCTGCTCGATGCTTATACGATTCTGCGCAATAAGAAAACTTTCAAAGGTCTGCAGGTTGCGATTGTCGGCGATATCTTTCACAGCCGCGTGGCGCGGTCGGCGTGCCACCTGTTAAGCAAGTTCGGAGTAAAGATTATTCTTTGCGGTCCGCCGGAACTGGTGCCCGACATTGCGACCACGCTGGCGCCCGGCGTGCGCGTGACCCGCCACATTGAAGACGCCTTGCGCGGCACCGATGTGGTCATGCTGCTGCGCGTGCAGAAAGAACGCCTCTCCGGGCTGAAGATCGATCTGCCGGAATACATCGCGCGCTACCAGATGACTTCGGCCCGGTTGAAGATGGCGAAGAAAGATGCCATCGTGATGCATCCCGGGCCAATCATTCGTGGTCTGGAGCTGACCAGCGAAGTTGCCGACGGCGCTCAGGCGCGCATCCTGGAGGAAGTGCGCAACGGCGTGCCCACGCGCATGGCGATTCTGGCGCGGGCGATGGGAAGGATGCGATGACAAGCCCAGAAAAGAATCGAACCAGCCAGCGGACCGCCAGTCTTCTGATCAAGGGCGGTCACCTCATCGACCCGGCGGCTCGCATCGACGCGCCCATGGACGTGCTGCTGAAAGATGGCCGTGTTGCCGAGGTTGCTCCTCCCAACAAGATTAAAGGCGGCGCGGACGAAAGACTCGATGCCCGCGGACTCATCGTCACGCCAGGCTTCATCGATCTGCACGCGCACCTGCGCGAGCCCGGCCAGACGCACAAAGAGACGATCGCGACGGGCACGGCCGCCGCTGCCGTCGGGGGCTTTACTTCTGTCTGCACCATGCCCAACACAGTTCCAGTTGTCGATTCGGTCGAGTGGATCGAGTGGTTGCGTCAGCCCGAACGCGGCGCGGTGGTCAATGTTTTTGCCATCGCGGCCGCGACCCGAGCGAGCAAGGGCGCCACGCTCACCGACTTTCGCGCGCTGCACACCGCGGGGGCCATCGCGGTCACCGACGATGGCAAGCCCATCCTCGAAGACGGCATTATGCGCGAGGCCCTGCTTCTGGGCGGGGAGCTGAATTTCCCGGTCGTGCAACATGCCGAAGACACTCGGATGACCGAGAATTGCTCCATGCACGCGGGCGCGCGTTCGTTTCGTCTTGGGTTACGCGGCATGACGGCAGCTGCCGAAGCGTCGATCGTCGAGCGCGACGTGCAGCTCGCGATGCAAATTCCCAACGCGCGCTTACACGTCGCCCATCTTTCCACGGCGGACGCACTGAAGAGTGTGCGGCGGGGCAAGCGTGCGAAAGCGCGCGTCACTTTTGAAGTTACCCCGCATCATTTCACGCTGACTGACGAAGACATGAAGGACTACGACAGCAATTACAAAATGAATCCGCCGCTGCGCTCGGTCTCGGATCGCGAAGCCATCCTGGCCGCGCTCGCCGACGGCACGGTGGACGCCATCGCCACCGATCACGCTCCCCACGCCGCCCACGAAAAGGAGATGGAATTCGAGCGTGCCGCTTTCGGCATCACTGGACTTGAAACCGCGCTGGCGCTGGCGATCACCCGGCTGCATCGAGAGAAGCACATCCCGCTTGCCCGCATCGTGGAACTCTTCACCGCCGGTCCGGCTCGCTGTTTCGATTTTCGCGGCCGTGGTTCGCTGGTCCGGGGCTCGGTCGCCGACGTTACTGTGTTCGATCCGAAGAAGAAGTGGACTTTCGACGCCGCCACGTCACGCTCGAAGTCGAAGAACACGCCCTTCGATGGATGGCAGCTGACGGGGAAAGTGGTCGCGACCATTGTCGGCGGGAGGATTGTGTACTCCGGGTGAAACGCCGTCAGCACATCACGATCCGTATTTCCAAGTCTTTGAGCAAGCGCCTGAAGAAACGGGCCGGGATGAGACGTCTTTCCGAATCTGCCTTGGTGTGCGAAGCCCTGGAGAACTACTTCGGAGAAGCGGTGACTTTCGGTTCGGCCTCCGATCTCGCGAGAGAAGCAGGTTTGATCGGATGTGTGCGCGGTGGGCTATCCGACTTGAGCGCCAATCGTAAGCATTTCGAAGGTTTTGGCCAAAGCCGATGAGGGCGATGGCCTGGAGGCAACGTAGCAATCCGCAAGTGAATCAACTGGGGCCGTGCTGAACCGATCGACTCGCTCCTCCGGTGCTACAATCTTTCGCCATGAAGCGCGTTCTGTTCCTCTTACTGCTGATTCCATTTCTGGTGGCGCAGACGACAACCGAGGTCGAGATCACCTCTGAACCCTCCCACCATCAGGTCCTTGAAAACGAATACATTCGCGTCTTCCAGGTTGAGGCCGCGCCCCATACTTCAACGCTCCTGCATCGCCATCGTCACGACTACGTCTACGTCACACTCGGCGATGCCCACCTCTCCAACGAAGTCGAGGGCAAGCCGCCCGTGGACGTCAAGCTCACCGACGGCGACACGCGGTTTACGGCGGGGAACTTTGCTCACGTCGCAAGAAATCTCTCGGACCAGCCGTTTCGCAACGTGACGATTGAATTGATGCAGGATGACAAATTGCGGCAGACGCCATCGCATTGGGCGGAGGAAAGCGGAGAAAAGACGTTCCCGGGCGGCCGCAGCAAGATTCTTTTCGTGAAAGACGGAGTGCGCGTATCCGAAGTCAATCTCGAACCGGACGCGATCGTGCCCAGCCACCATCACGATGGCCCGCATCTGCTGGTCGCGGTCACCGATCTCGATATACGGAGCGACGTCGACGGAATGGGCCCGATGCCCGGAAAATTCAAGTCCGGCGACATTAAATGGTTGCCGGGAGGCTACACCCACACCTTGACGAATGTGGGGAAGAGTCCGGCGAGATTCGTGACGGTAGAATTCTAGATTGCGCTTGAGCTACTCGCTCTTGACCAACGGATTTCCCGGAGAAACCAAGCCAACACGATGCAGCTTAGCGGTGAGACGGTCTTTATCATTCGAAGCAGAAGCAGCAGCGAGGCGCTTGCGAAGCTTGGTGATTTTTTCTGCGCGGGTGCGGCGCCGGCGAATTTCCGGACGACGGCTGGGTGCGGACATAAAGTTCTCCTTGGTGTTCGGTGACTGATGTTCCGTGAAATGACTGTGTGAAAGCACGAGTCAGAGATACGGTCGGCGCCGTGGACTCGTCTCAACTATCGATTATAGGGTTGATCGGCACCGCTGGCAAAGCGACTACTTTGGGAGATAGCCACTGCAAACCAATACGGGCAGGCGCGGATACTTTGCAAAGCGCGAGTCCTCAAACGAAAGTTCACACATAAAGAAAGTCGATCCGCGATCAGACTCGATCCGTCGTGCATGTCGGCAGTTTCCGCAGAGACCGGGTTCAGGGCGGATCGGCCGGTCGTCGATTTCAGATGACATAGTCAGAAGACATAGATCGTTGCGGCGCGCTACGCCTGCCGCCTCGCCAGAATCTCGTAAACCGGCTTGTTGTCCGCGAACACCCGCCATTCCTTTACCTTGCTGTCGCGAATCACCGCCTTCCAAGCAGCTGGCGTCCGCCAAGACACGCCGCTTATAGTCCCG
>Ga0209517_10010597_pt1 | contig 10219 bp, 3 predicted proteins | sample PeaSoiMetSII2010_FD_187695 | JGI IMG/M metagenome (GOLD analysis project Ga0209517, IMG submission 187695) | Peat soil microbial communities from Weissenstadt, Germany - SII-2010 (SPAdes) (version 2) | ecosystem: Environmental > Terrestrial > Soil > Wetlands > Peat | place: Germany: Weissenstadt... | reverse complement strand
GCGTCGTAGAACCACCGGTCCTCGTTCTTGAACGTATAGACATAGCCGCCATCGCAGATGGTGGTCAGGGTGCCGAAGTCCTCCGGCGGGCTGGTGAACTCGCCGTTGCCCCGGGCCGTGAAGAAGCGGCTGTCGCCGGAGCCGAAGACCATCAGGGCGCCGTCGGGGACGACGACGAGGTGGCTGACGGAGGCGAGGCCCCAGCCGGCGCCGTAGGGGCTGTGGTCGGCGACCACTTCCTGCGACTGGCCATCGATGCCGCGCTCGACGGTGACGGTGCTGCTGCCGTCGAGGAAGGTGGCCTGGACGTCGAGGTGCCAGTGGTACAGGCCGCTGGCGATCAAGGGGGAGCCCACCTGCAGGTCCATGAGGTAGGTGGTGTCGGCGGGGGTGCCGGCGGGCGGGCTGGCGCTGAGGACCACGGGCCCGGCCTCGCCGTCGTAGGTGAGGCTGGCGGTGATGCGCAGCGGGACGGCGTCGGCGGTGAAGGTGGCCTCGATGATGGGCCGGACGTTTACCGTATCGGAGTTGTAGACGAGGGCGGGGTTGCCGCCGACGGCGGTGCCGGGGCTGAGGTCGAAGTCGAGCGGCACGCTGAGGCGCAGGCCCCAGTCGATGGTGGCGGTGGATGAAGATATGAACGCATGTTCCGCGCGGAACCAAGGGGGGCCGGGCAGCCGCGGCAGGCCTGGTGCATGCGTGAGCCTGCGGCCGACGGGCAGGCTGTGGACACGGGGCGGGTTAGCCCTGCCGCGCGTGACTTGCCCCGTGGGCCAGTGCGTGGTCAAGTCACTCCGTGAGCGTAAACGCTTCTGTACCATAGCCTTGTGCCGTTGGAATAGTGACTTGCCCACTTGCCCACGTGTTTGTGGTCAAGTCGCCCTCCGCCGTCATCCCGCGACAGCGCCGGACAGCTGGCCCGTAGCGGCAAGCTGCCAGCTGGCCAGCGCGCCTCCCCAGGGGGCGGACAAGCTGGCAGCTTGTCGCCACGGGGGCAGCACCACCCGGCCGTGACTCTTGCAACCGGGGCGCCAGCCGTGGATAATGTTCGGGATGAGCTACGTGAGCGTGTTGTGGGGCTTCGTGCGGGTCTGGTTCCTGGGCCGCGCGGCGTTGGCCGCGGAGAACCTGGCCTTGCGGCAGCAACTGGCGATCCTGCACCATTCGGCGCCGCGGCCGAAGTTGCGCTGGCGCGACCGGCTGTTCTGGGTCTGGCTGTCGCGCTTGTGGTCGGGCTGGCGCGGCGCCCTGGTGATCGTCAAGCCGGAGACGGTCATCCGCTGGCACCGCCTGGGCTTCCGCCTGTTCTGGCGGTGGAAGTCGGGCGGGCGACCGGGCCGGCCGAGGCTCGACGCCGCGGTGCGCCGTTTGATTCGGCAGATGAGTCGCGAGAACCCGCTGTGGGGCGCGCCGCGGATCCAGGCGGAGCTGCGCTTGCTGGGGCACGAGGTCGCCGAGTCCACGGTGGCGAAGTACATGACGCGCCGCCGGGACAGGCCACCGTCGCAGACCTGGCTGACGTTCTTGCGGAACCACGCCGCCAGCATGGCGTCGATCGATTATTTCGTGGTGCCGACGGTTACTTTCCAGCTCTTGTATGGGTTCATCGTCTTGCGGCACGACCGGCGGCGGGTCGTTCATTTCAACGTGACCGCGGCTCCGACGTCGGCGTGGGTGGCGCAGCAGTTGCGCGAGGCGTTCCCCTACGACGAGGCGCCGCGCTACCTGATCCGGGACCGGGACGCCATCTACGGCCCGGAGGTGCGCCGCTGTCTGAAGTCGATGGAGACCAAGGAAGTCGTGATTGCGCCGCGGTCGCCCTGGCAGAATCCGTTCGCGGAGCGACTTGTGGGGACCCTCCGCCGCGAGTTGCTGGACCACGTGATCGTGCTGAACGAGCGGCACCTGCGCCGCCTCCTGTGGTCGTATTTTGACTATTACCATAGATCGCGTCCGCATAGATCGCTGGGGCAGAACGCGCCGGAGCCGCGGGCGGTGGAGCCGCCGGAGCGGGGCCGGGTGATCGCGCTGCCGCAGGTCGGCGGGCTGCACCACCGCTACACGCGCGCCGCCTGAGCCGCGGGCCGTTTCTCGAACCTCCCGCCGGCCACGCCGCGCTGGGGACTCCCCGCGCACAGGCCGAAACAAGGCCCTTCTTCGACCCGCATAGGGTTCATTCTCCTCCCCAGGGCGTCTTCCCGAGAGGCTCGTCTGCGTCCCACACCGCGCCGGCCCGTGTTCGTTCGATCACCAGGATGGGGTTTTCGGTACCCACAAGGAAGAAACTACTGAATAATTGCTTTCGCATCCTCCAACAGCCTGTCGGGAGGCACCAGAGTCGCATCGGCCTTGATAATCGCACTACTGGCAGCTGGCTCTGCCAATCGATGAAAGAATAAACAAATGTTTTCTTGGCCTTCGTCCTCGTCCACGAGTTCCTGTGCAGCATAAAGCGTGTAGTGTCCTTTGGGAACGAAAAGAGTATGAGCAACATATACTTCCATCATCCCTTGAACGATTACTCGCCCGGTCGGAGTATCAAACGGAACCGCGATGACTCGCTGATGACGGTCGTTCGGCACGTATGGTCCAAAGAAGGTGTCAACGTGCGCACTACCCCACTGCAGCAGGGCCGCAAAGCAAACCGTACCTTGGCGTCTGGCAAAGCCTTGATTGGAATGGTCGGCAGTCCATTCACACTCTGGCATATCGACAGATACGTCATACACCATGAACTGATAATAGCTGAATGTGATCGGGAACTGCCCGAGCAACTTGACTGTCATTTGTTCTCCATTGGCAATTCGTCTGGGGACGGATTGGGTGGCCGGTTGATAATCCGGATCTTGAATTTATCTCCCTCCATTAAGCCAACCGATCTCACCCACGCTTGTAGATGACCGCCTTGGTTCTTCTGGGCTTGGATAGGCACGTGGCCGATCCAGGCGCCTTCACCACATTCGCGTGTCGAACAAGGAGGATATTCGTCCGGACTTCCTAACTCCCGAACCGTGGGTGAAATCTTGAATCTTGCATTCTTGATGCTGCCGCGCAAAATGGCCTGTGCCGCTCTGCGATTCCGCGCCTCAAGGCTAGGCGCCCATGTTACAACTGTAGGGTAGCCCGCTTGTTGCGCCTGCCACCAGTTTTCCGCCCACGCACGCTGTTTCCGATCAGACCAATCGACCTCAAATACTGGGCGAGAAGTATCATCGACCGTATTGACTGCGGCAGCCACACCCACAGCGAGAAGCAGTAGGCGCTTGTCCTGTGCCACTTTGTCGAACAGCTGGGCGACTTCTCGTAGGAAGGGATTGTTGCCTCCGTTATCGAGTTTTCGGGCAGCATTCGCTAGGCGGACGAATGCATCGCGAGCCCTTGGCACCGCTGCATTGGCATCAGCTATGGCCTCAGGGCCCCCGCGTATGTTGCCAGCGGCTCGCAGGTCTTGAACAGCCCCCTTCACTTCTGTCGTAAAATTGGCGTAAGGTTGCACTTTGCGCAGGAAGGCTTCAACTTCCCCAAGCCCCGACCGCACCTTGTCAAACTGCTCACCGCCCGGCAGGAGATCCGTGCGGATCTTTGCAACGAGTTCGGTTGCCGCCTTTACAGCGGCCGCCTCGTCCTTCCCATCGATGGCATCACGCAACTCCAATACTGATGTCAACGCTCCGAATCGCTTGTCAACCTTCTCCTCGAGTAATTTGATGATGCTTCTTGCGCGATCTTTCCCTGTACTCTCGTTCAATTCCTTTATGGCTGCCGTAACATCGGAATTTCCACTGTACTTCTTGAGCAGTTTCTCGACGTCGTCCAGCTGACCTTGGCCCAGCTTTTTATCATTCCAGATGAGAGTAATAAGATCGCCTAGCCCGGGCTCTAGCGTATTGGCCACGGCGGGGATGACTTTGTCCCATCGCGGACTCCTTCCCAATACGCCAGCGTGGAGAGACTCTTTGAGGATCACTCGAATGTCTTCGTCGGAGACCGTCGAGTCCAAGAGCTTATCGCCCAAGTACAGTGCAAGGTGTCTGTAGTCATCCTTTTCAATGGACTTCCGTAAGGCCGAGACAAGCTCTTTGAGGTCGCTTGGCACGTCGATCCCGAGCTTGCCAAGCAGGCCCGCGAATTCGCCCTCTGTGTAACGATCGAGGAATGCCTCAAAGAACGTCCCACCGGCATACGCGGGATATCGACGCACCCCATCCTTAAACTTGGTGATGGCCCCAATAAAGTCTGCTTTGTTTAGCAGATCTTGGATGGATGGTAGGCTCCCCTTCGATGACTTGAGGATGGCCCTTGAGAAGTTCGAGGTCTGCCCGAAGTTCCTGGAATTGTAGATGATCTTGGCCGCTTCCAGTTCACGATCCCCGTATCCCATCTCGAAGTGATACCTGAGAATCAGGTTCACGTCCTCTGGTTCGCTTAGCCGGATGAAGGGCTTCTTCGCGTCCTCAGGAAGAGTGCTGCCCTTTCTATAGAACGTTACTGAGGAAGGCCCACCTGTATTGCCGACGACTGTGTGGTAGTTCCAGGCCAACACCCCTTGATACTCTGCGGGCAATTTTTTCTCGTCGTTGAGCTTTTTCAAGGTATCGAGACTATCCGGAGATACCACCACCAGATTCACACTATCGCCCGTTATCGAAGGATCCGTCTGAAGAGTGGCCCAATCAGCAAATGGCTCAAAGCGATATGTTAGATGATTATCATTGAAAAACGCCTTTGCTTTCGCCCCACCATCACCGGTAATGAACAACTCTGTGCCATTGGGATCGGTCCCATCGGTCGGCGCGTTGCCGACGTCCCGATACAGGTTCATGTCGCCCGCGGTGAACCCGATCGGGTCCTCGCTGGTCCAGCACATCGTCACGGGGTTGAGGTAGCGCTTACCGTACAGCACGAACCCCGTTGACCGGTCCAGCAGGCCGCCCTGGAACTGGTAGTTGAAGCCCGCCGACGGGTTGCTCTCGCTCACCACCTGCGTGAAGCCGTTGTAGGTGACCGCATCCTGTACCGTCCCACTGTTGTCCACCACCAGTCGCGTCGAGCCCTGACGGTCCGTCAGGTACCACGACGGCGTTCCGCCGGCGCTCTCCTGCGCGAATAACTGATCCACCATGTTGCCAAAGAGCTGCCGCGTCACCAGGGCGTTCGACCCGTCCAGGTCCGCCCAGGCGTTGGCCCCGTCGTAGGCATAACGCGTTGTCGTCGTGACGCCGTTCACCGTCACGGCCATCGATAGCCGCTGACCATCGACATCATACGTGTAGTCCAGCCGCTGCAACAGGGTGCCGCCGTCCGTCGCACGGTCCTCGGCCCAGGTCATCTGGTTGGCGTTGTCGTAGCCGTACGTCCACGTCTCCGCAGCGGACCCCTTGCTCTTCTTGATCAGGTTGCCCGCGGCGTCGTAGGTGTACGTCCAGGTGCCGTCGCTGGTCACCTGGTTGCCCGTCCCCGTCGCGTAGCCCGCGTCCGTGCGGTTGCCGTTGGCGTCGTAACTGTGGGTGACCACCCCGTCGGACAGCAGCTGGTTGTCCGCGTCGTAGCTGTAGGTCTGGTAAGTGACGCCCTCGGTCTCCGAGATCAGTCGGCCGCCCAGGTCGTAGCCGTAGGCGTAATAGGCCGGCACGACGAGGTTGGCGTCGTGCTGCCACAGGCCCGTGACGCGCCCGTCCGCGTCGTAGCCATACGCCGTCCACGCGACCACCTGCGTCCCCGCCAGGTCCGCGTAGCGCGTCACCGTGGACACGTTGCCCGCGGCATCGTAGGTCATGTCGATCCGTAAAGGCGCTTGACCCGTGCCGCTGAACTGCTCGCTCGTCAGGTGGCCGTCGGTGTCGTAGGCGTAGGTGGTCGTGCCCCCCAGCGAGTCCGTCACGCTGGTGCGGTTGCCGTCCGCGTCGTAGCCGAAGGTCAGGCTGACGCCGAACGGCTCCTGCTCGCTGGCGAGGCGGCCGTCGCTATCGTAGGTGTAGGTATAGCTGCCGGCGTTGTTGCCGGCGGTCAGACGGTTGCCGTCGGCGTCGTAGGTGGTGTTGAGGGTGTCGCTGACGCTGCCGTCGGCCGCGTACCAGGTCTCGGTGAGCAGGCGGCCGGCGGCGTCGTAGCTGAAGGTATCGCTGCGGCCCAGGGCATCGACGCTACCGGTCATGCGACCGTCGCTATCGTAGCGGAAGGTCGTCACGTGTCCGTTGGGGTCGGTCGTGGATACCTTATTACCATCCGCATCGTAGACAGATGACGTGGTATTGCCGTCGGGGTCGGTGATGCTCAGGACGTGGCCGTCGCCGTCGTAGGCGGTCGCGGTCAGGCCGCCCAGGCCGTCGATGCTGCCGGTGACGCGGCCGTCGCCATCGTAGAGCGTCTTCGTCAGGATGCCGTTGGGGTCGATGGTCCCCGTGAGGCGGCCGTCGCCGTCGTAGAACTGCTGCGTCAGCGCCCCGGTCGGGTCGAGGGTGCCGGTGAGGTTGCCGGCCGTGTCGTAGAAGTTCTGCGTCAGGTGGCCCAGAGGGTCCAGCGTGCCGGTGACGTTGCCGTCGCCGTCGTAGTAGCTGGCGGTGGTGTGTCCGGCGGGGTCGGTGCTGCCGGTGACCTGGCTGTCCGCGTTGTACAGCGTCTGCGTCAGGTTGCCCAGCGGGTCGATGCTGCCGGTGACGTTTCCGTCCTTGTCGTACAGGGTTTGTGTGAGATTACCCCTGGGGTCGATGGTGCCGGTGACGTTGCCGTCCTTGTCGTAGAAGGTCTGCGTGATGTTGCCGTCGGCGTCGGTCGTGCTGATGACCTGGCCGTCCTGGTCGTAGACCGTCACGCTGCCGTGGCCGTCGGCGTCGATGCTCCCCGTGACATTGCCGTTGACGTCGAACAGGTCCTGCGTCAGGTAGCCCTTGGGGTCGATGCTGCCGGTGACGCGGCCATCGGCGTCGAGCAACTCCTTCGTCAAAAGCCCCTTGGGATCGATGGTCCCCGTCACCTGGCCGTCGGCGTCGAGCAGGTCCTGCGTCAGGCGGCCGTTGGCGTCGCTGGTCCCGGTCAGGTTGCCGGCGGCATCGTAGAAGTTCTGCTCCTGTTTGCCGTCGGCGTCGGTCGTGCTGAGGACGTTGCCGTCGAAGTCGTAGGCCGTCTGCGTCTGCTTGCCCAGGGCGTCGATGCTGTCGGTGACGCGGCCGTCGCCGTCGTACAGGGTCCGAGTCAGGAAGCTCCTGGGGTCGATGCTGCCGGTGACCTGGCCGTCGGCGTCGTACAGCGTCTGCGTCAGCCGGCCCAGCGGGTCGATGCTGCCGGTCACGTTGCCGTCGCCGTCCAGCAGCTCCTGCGTCAGCCGCCCCAGCGGGTCCAGCGTTCCCGTCACGTTGCCGTCGGCGTCCAGCAGGTCGGCCGTCAGGCTGCCCTTCGCGTCGATCGTCCCGGTGACGTTGCCGTTCCCGTCGTACAGCGTCTGTGTCAGATTGCCCTTGGCGTCGATGGTGCCGGTGACGTTCCCGTCCCTGTCGTAAAACGTCTGTGTCAGGTAGCCCTTGGCGTCGATGGTGCCGGTGACGTTGCCGTCCTTGTCGTACAGCGTTTGCGTCGTATTGCCGTCGGCGTCGGTCGTGCTGATGACGTTGCCGTTCCTGTCGTATACCGTCAGGGTCGTGTGCCCGTCGGCGTCGATCGTCTCGGTGACGTTGCCGTCCTTGTCGTACAGCGTCTGTGTGCGGTCCCCCACAGGGTCGATCGTCCCCGTCACCTGGCCGTCGCCGTCCAGCAGGTCCTGCGTCAGCTTCCCGTTCGGGTCGATGCTGCCGGTCACGTTGCCGGCCGCGTCCAGCAGGTCCTGCGTCAGCTTGCCGTTGGGGTCGATGCTGCCGGTCACCTGGCCGTCGCCGTCCAGCAGGTCCTGCGTCAGGTGGCCGGCCGCGTCGGTCGTGCCGACCTCGTTGCCGTCCGCGTCGCGCAGCGTCTGCGCCAGGCGCCCCAGGGCGTCGATCGTCCCCGTCAGCTGGCCGTCGGCGTTGAGCAGCGTCTGCGTGAGGAAGCCCTTCGCGTCGATGCTCCCCGTCACCTGCCCGGCCGCGTTCAGCAGCGTCTGCGTCAGCAGCCCCTTGGGGTCGATGGTCCCCGTCACCTCGCCGTCGAGGTTCAGCAGGTCCCGCGTCAGCAGGCCCCTGGCGTCGATGCTACCCGTCACCAGGCCGGAGGCGTCCAGCAGGTCCGACGTCTGGTAGCCCCTGGCGTCGATCGTGCCCGTGACGTTGCCGTCCCTGTCGTACAGCGTCTGTGTCAGATTGCCCTTGGCGTCGATCGTCCCCGTGACGTTGCCGTCCCCGTCGTAGAAGGTCTGTGTCAGGTAGCCCCGGGCGTCGATCGTGCCGGTGACGTTGCCGGCCTTGTCGTAGAAGGTCTGCGTCGTGTTGCCGTCGGCGTCCGTCGTGCTGAGGACATTGCCGTCCCCGTCGTATACCGTCTGTGTGAGATAGCCGTTACCGTCTATCGTCCCCGTCACCTGGCCGTTGCCGTCGTACAGCGTCTGTGTGCGGTCCCCCACGGGGTCGATGGTCGCCGTCACCTGCCCGTCCGCGTCCAGCAGTTCCTGCGTCAGCTTGCCGTTGGCATCGATCGTCCCCGTGACCTGGCCGTCCGCGTCCAGCAGGTCCTGCGTCAGCTTGCCGTTGGCGTCGATGGTCCCCGTCACGTTGCCGTCGCTGTCCAGCAGGTCCTGCGTCAGGTGGCCGGCCGCATCGGTCGTGCCCGTCTCGTTGCCGTCGGCGTCGTACCCCGTCTGCGACACGTGACCCAGGGCGTCGAGGCTCCCCGTCACCTCACCGTCCGCGTCCGTCAGCGTCCCCGTCAGGTGCCCCATCGGGTCGATCGTACCCGTGACGTTGCCGTCCCTGTCCAGCAGATCCTGCGTCAGCCGTCCCGCCGGATCCAGCGTGCCGGTCACCTGGCCGTCCGCGTCCAGTAGCTCCCGCGTCAGCTGGCCGTTGCCGTCGATGCTCCCCGTCACCTGACCGTCCGCGTTGAGCAGCGTCTGCGTCAGGTTGCCGTCGGCATCGATCGTCCCCGTCACCTGCCCGTCGGCGTTGTACAGCGTCTGCGTCAGGTTGCCGTCGGCGTCGATCGTCCCCGTGACGTTACCGTCCTTGTCGTACAGCGTTTGGGTCAGGTTGCCGTCGCCGTCGATCGTCCCGGTGACGTTGCCGTCCTTGTCGTACAGCGTCTGCGTCGCGTGGCCGTCGCCGTCGCTCGCGCCGATGACCTGGCCGTCGCCGTCGTAGCGCGTCCCCGTGACGTTGCCGTTGGGGTCCACCGTGCCGATCGCCTCGCCGTCCGCGTTGAGCAGGTCCTGCGTCAGCTTGCCGTTGGCATCGATCGTCCCGGTCACCTGACCGTCCCTGTCCAGCAGGTCCCGCGTCAGGTGGCCCAGCGGGTCGATCGTCCCGGTGACGTTGCCGTCCCGGTCCAGCAGGTCCTGCGTCAGCCGCAGCAGCGGGTCGAGCGTCCCGGTGACGCTGCCGTCCTTGTTCAGCAAGTCCTGCGTCAGCCGCCCCAGCGCGTCGATCGTCCCCGTCGTATGGCCGTCGCCGTCGTACAGCGTCTGCTCCTGCCGGCCCAGCGCGTCGATGCTGTCGATCTCGTCCCCGTTGGCGTCGTATTGCGTCTGTGTGAGGTTCCCCTTGTCGTCAATCGTCCCCCGTCACCTGGCCGTCCCGGTCGTACAGCGTCTGCTCCTCGCGACCCAGCGGGTCGATCGTCCCCACCTCGACCCCGTCCGCGTCCAGCACCTCCTGCGTCAGCCGGCCCAGGGCGTCGATCGTCCCCGTCTGGTTCCCCGCCGCGTCGTACAGCTCACGCGTCAGCTTCCCCTTGGCGTCGATCGTCCCCGTGGCGTTGCCGGCCGCGTCATACAGCGACTGTGTGAGATTCCCCTTGGGATCGATCGTCCCGATGGCGTTGCCATTGGCGTCATAGAAGGTCTGCGTTAGGTTGCCGTCGCCGTCGATGCTGCCGATGACCCGGCCGACCTTGTCGTACACGGTCTGCGTCAGCCGACCCGCTGGGTCGATCGTCCCCGTCACGCGCCCCATGGGGTCGTACAGCGTCTGCGTCAGGTGACCGTCCGCGTCCACCGTCCCGGTCACGTTGCCGTCCAGGTCGTACAGCGTACTACTGAGGTTGCCGTTGGGGTCGATGCTGGCGACCGGCCGCCCGGCGGCGTAGGCCGTCTGCGTCAACG
>Ga0209517_10010595_pt1 | contig 10222 bp, 7 predicted proteins | sample PeaSoiMetSII2010_FD_187695 | JGI IMG/M metagenome (GOLD analysis project Ga0209517, IMG submission 187695) | Peat soil microbial communities from Weissenstadt, Germany - SII-2010 (SPAdes) (version 2) | ecosystem: Environmental > Terrestrial > Soil > Wetlands > Peat | place: Germany: Weissenstadt... | reverse complement strand
CCCTGTGAACGCTTCACGTCGGCCCTCGCGGGACGCCGCGCATCACTCGGGGTCGGGGCGGTTGGCTAGGCCTTCCCCGTGGGGGACTTTCACCTCCTATTCTTTGCCAGCTTCCTGGCGCACTCCGGGTTGGGTCAAAAGGCGAAGTGACTGCCCTGAAATCCGACTTCCGGTTTACCCCGAACAACGGACATCGTCGGCCCGGTCGCTGAGGTCCGTTCAGTGCGCCAAAGGCGGTCATTCCCGACTGACAGCTTTAACCGCGCGCCGCTCACTTTCCGGTTTTCCCCGACAGACATGTCTCAAAAGTACCAACAGCAGACGTGAAGCGGACTGGTCAGCATGATTGGCATTGCTCATTTCCCAACAGGTGGATCGATAGCCTGGTTGGCACGATTTTCTATATTTTTGTTTCCCTCGCTTGGCCCATTGTGCACTCTGTTGTCAAATTCTTGGGCCCGGGCCTTTTGTGCTTTTGGCACCGCGTCGATCAACAGCGCGAGCGCCTCGCTGAAGCCGGAAGCGGCGTAAGATTCCCCTCGATAGTGCCCGAGACGCACGACGACGAGATCGTGCGAGGGGATCATCAGCGTGGTCTGCCCGCCGGCGCCCGCCATGTAATAGGCATCGCGCGGGACTGGATATTGCCCGTCGCCGTTGAGCCAGAAGAAAGCTCCATAGATCGGCCGCTTGTCCGCGGCCCAGGCGGGCGCAAGCGTGCTGACGAATGTGGTGTAGCCCTCTGGGAGAATGCGCTCACCGTTCCAGACGCCGCCCTGAAGAAAGAGATTGCCGAGCCGCGCCCAATCGCGCCCGGAGCCGACCTCATAACCTTGCCCTAGAAAATTTCCGAACGGATCAGTTTCGATCACCATGGTACGGATGCCGAGCTTGTCGAACAGCGCCCGCTGAGGAAATGAGAGATATTCGTCGCCGCTTTTTTCGACACCGAGCCGGATCAGATAGCTGATCAGGACCGGATCGGTGTTGTGATAGCGTCCGACCGTGTTGGGAGGCCATTGCAATGGCCGTGTCGCCGCGTAGTGAAAGGAATCGATGCCGCCGGTATAAAGGTAGACGTGATCCGGGTAAGGCCCCGTTGGGTCATAATCCGGGTCTTGGGGCGCCTTGATCCGAAGCCCGCTCGACATGTGAAGGATATCCGCAATGCGTATTTGGGCGCGTGGGTCGCCGGGCGTTTGCCATTCAGGAATCGGTGCCGGCTGATCCAAATCATAAATGCCGTCTTTGACCAGAATGCCAAAGAGCGTTGCCGTAACGCTCTTGCCCATGGACCAGCCTTCGAGCGGCGTCTGCGCCGTAACACCTTCCGCGTAGCGCTCGGCAATGAGCCGGCCTTTCCACGTCACAACGAACGCCGCGGTTAATCCTTCGGGCGGCTGGAACGCGGCATTCACGGCAGCTTTGAGTTTCTCGGCGTCGATCTCTGTCGGCAGCGGCTCCTGCGGCAGCATGTCGCCCATGGGCCACAGCTGGGTCGCGGGATCGGGCAATCGGCTCTTGACGGCGACCGGCTTGAAATTCACGGCGCTTTCGCCGATCGGGAGCGTGACGCAACCCTGGCTCCCGAGATGCTTGGCGGTACGGGTCACGCCATTAGGGAGCATGACGTGGACCGCCTTGTTGGCGCGATCGATGGCCGGCTTGCCGAGCTTCGCGCGCTGTCCGTAGGGCGCAGTGAAAAACCCAATATTTTCGGCCGCGAAATCGGGCGCAAGGCCGGTCATGAATACAGCTGAGCACATGACCTTCGCAAATCCGGCGGCATGATGCGTCAAGGGGTCGCCTGGCGGCGGAACATAGGGCGTATCGAGCTCGAATGATTTCGCTCGGGCGATGAGCTCATCTTTGGCGGAAGCCTGCGCAGCCGCCACCGTAACGGTGAGGGCCACAAGAATCGTCGCCAGAAGACCCTTATTCATGATCGCCTCCCGCAATAAACGATAATCGCTTGGTAATTGCTGCGCATGCAACACATCAATATGCCCTAAGGCGTATCTGAGTAAGAGTATTGGCCAGCACCCGCGGCGCAGGATATCAGATCGGCGGCACAACCGCCAAAAACGGAAGTGGGACGGCTATTTGATCGCCTCATCGGCCCGGGCCCAGCGCTAGATAATCGCGGAACGAAAGGGTGGATTGAAGTGGATAAGTCCGCCGCCGCCACACCGACATCACGTTGCGCGTGTGACTTGATGAGAGCGCGCTGGGGGCAGCGATGCCAGCGCGGTCGAGTAGCCGGGCGGCGCACTTCCTGACGGCGCGCGCTCGCCTGCTTGCGACGGATCGGATGAATGTTTCAGCAACAAACGGCAACCCGGCACCGCGATCAAGATATTTGAGTTATTCCCGTTTTTGGGAGACGGCGGCCGGAGACTAGGTTCGATCTGCACCGCGCGGCCGCCGCGCCAGCGCAATCGACGCGAGTTGCCGTTTTGCTGGGGCGCAAATAGTGACGGCGCCAATGAAAATCAATCACAACGTCCGGCCTTGCATGTTTGCCGCGACAGCAGCGATATACACCGCAGCGACTGTTAAGTCCTCATTTCTGAAGTACCTGCAGCCAGACATCGCCGAGAATTGTCGGCTCGCGGGGCGGCAAATAGGTGAGGCCGGCCGCCCGACCGAGTTCGGCGATGGTTCCGGCGGTCTGCAAGTCGGTCAGCGCCTTGTTGACCACGACTAGAAGGTCCGGGTCGCTGGCTAGGCCGACGTAGCCGCGATTGGCGCCGATCGGATAATAATATCCGGAGACAGCGAGCCTAGTGTCGGGATGGCTCGCGCGATAGGCGTCAAGCCGCCGCAAGTCGAGTAACGTTACGTCGAGATCGCCACGATCGAGCGCCCCTAGCAGATCATCCCGGCCGGGGACCAGATGCGTGATATCGTCGATCAGCCGTCCGTTGTCGAATGTCATTAGGATCGCATCTGCGAGCGTTCCGCTCTCGATGCCGATACGAAGTCCGGCGAGGTCGCCGATACCGGCAATGTGGCGGTCGCGCGCCTTTTCGAGCGCCTTGGGGCTAAGCGCAATCGTCAACGGTGAATAGAGGTAGGCCTGGCTTGGCACGAGCACGCCAAGCGGCACGCGGCGCCTGCGATCATCGCGTGTGGCGCCCTCGAACTCAGGTAACTTCGCGGTCTTGACGCCCGGCACTACCAGCGAGTCTTTCGTCAAGGCATAGCTGCCGACGAGCGAGCAGCGGCCGTCCGAGAGCAGGGCATTGGCCTCGAGGGCCGGGCTTGAGTCCTCATCGAGCTTGCTTTCGAACCATTGAATTGTCAGCGGCCGGCCGAGCCGGTCGGCGACGGCTTTCGCGAGTGCGACGTCAAAACCGCTGTCGGGCTTGTTGCGATGATGCGCGGAAAGCGGAGGCAGATCCTCGTCGAGACAAACTCTCAACGGCTCTTCGGCCGCGCGCGCTGTGGCGGCCGTCGCCGCAAGGAGAAGTATCGCAGCCGATGCCGCAAGCCTGGCTCTCATGGATTCCTCCGACTTGATACAAAGGTCCAGATCTCGGCGATCTGCTCTTCACTCAGGATGTCACCCCATGGCGGCATCCTGCCGTTCTTGCCTTGCTTGACCGTGGTGACGAAGCGCGTTCTGTCGTCGGGAAATCTGCGCAGGTCAGGTGTGATGGTGCCGGCGTTGACCATGTTGGGCCCGTGGCAATGCGAGCAATTTTGAGCATAGGTTCTTTTGCCCAAGTCGATTTGCGACTGATCGCCGCTGCTTGGTTGTTGCGCGGCGACCGGTATTGGCATGTCAGCGATGAAAGCTGCCGCCACGGCGGCGTAAAACGCCGCCGCCCACAAGTATGCTCTCTCCATCAGGTGCGATCCGCGATCAGTTCCTTACCGCGAACACCCAAAGTGAACCGCCGGTCGGTACCTTGGCTAGTCGTTCATCGCCGGCGAACAGCGAATAGACGCCGCCGTAGCCGCTGGTCACGGCGACGTACTGGACACCGTCCTGCTGCCAGGTGACTGGCTGCCCCTCGATGCCCGAACCGGTCTGGAACTGCCAAAGTTTTTTGCCGTCGTTCGCGTCGAACGCTTCAAACTCACCGGTTAGTTGGCCAGAGAATACGACTCCGCCCGCGGTCGACAGTACTCCGGAGAAACGTGGGATGTCGCTTGGTACCTCCCATTTCGCTTTGCCGGTCATGGGGTCGATGGCCTTGAGGTGGCCGCGCGGTCCGTTACCCCAATCCCACAAGTCGGTCAGATCCATGCCGACATACCATTCGCCGGCCTTGTAAGTCGCCGGCTCGGTCTTGTAGTGGCCGCCGAAGGCAAGCGTGTTGGCATAGGCAAGTCCGGTCTGCGGATTGAACGAAATCGGCTCCCAATTCTTGCCGCCAAGAATAGAAGGATACACGACGACCTTCTTGCCCTCTTTCGCGTCCTTTACGACGTCCGTCTCGATTGGGCGACCGGTGTTCATGTCAATACCGGAGGCCCAGTTGACCTTCACATAGGGATTGGCCTTGAGCAGCTTTCCGTTGGTCCGGTCGAGGATATAGAAGAAGCCGTTGCGATTGGCATCCATCAGCACCTTGGTCGGCTTGCCGTCGACGTTGAGATCGGCGAGGACCATCTCCGCGACAGAATCATAGTCGAACGGATTGTTCGGCGAGAATTGATAATGCCATTTGATCTTACCGGTCTTCGGTTCAAGCGCGAGCACCGAACAGGTGTAGAGGTTGTCGCCCGGGCGCACTGCCGAGTTGAACGGTCCGGGATTGCCGATGCCCCAATAGACCGTGTTTAGCTCAGGGTCATAAGAGCCGGTGATCCAGGTCGATCCGCCGCCCAGCTTCCAGGTATCGCCCTTCCAGGTGTCGCCGCCGGGCTCGTCGGGGCTGGGTATCGTATTGGTGCGCCAAAGGTGTTTGCCAGTAGCCGGGTCCCATCCGTCGATGAAACCGCGGGTGCCGAACTCGGCCCCGGAAATACCGGTCAAGACTACCCCGTCGGCGACGAGTGGCGCCACGGTCATCGAATAGCCTTCTTTGATGTCCGCCGCCTTCTGACGCCAGAGTTCCTTGCCTGACGCAGCGTCAAGCGCGATCACATTGGCGTCGAGCGTGGTGCGAAATAGCTTGCCATCGTAGATCGCAACACCGCGATTGATGATACCGCAGCAAACTATCCGAGGCGTCTCCGGCGGATACTCGACCTTGGTCTTCCATATCTGCTTACCGGTTTTTGCGTCGACTGCCATCGTGGCAGCGTGGGTGGTGATGTAAATCACGCCGTTGTAGACGATCGGCTGCGACTCTTCGCTTCGATCGTCGGCCAAGCTGTAGTTCCACAGCGGTACCAGATTTTTGGCGTTGTCCTTGTTGATCTGGGTAAGCGGGCTGAAACGCTGCAGGTTATAGCCCATACCGTAATTGAGCACGTTCGATGTGTCGGTCGCACCCTTGACCAGTTGATCGGTGGTTTGAGCACTCGCGCCAAACGGAGCGAGCATAGCAAGGCTTGCGACAAGCGCGATACGTATCATGCGTTCCCTCCCAATGTATGAGCGTCCATTTTTTTGACGCTGTGCGCCGACAATCTTCCTCAAATCGAAGAGCGTCAATACGGAAACGAAGGAGATGGGCGCGGGCGTCCGTTGGGTAGGCAGGATTGCAGCGCCCGGCCGCGCCCCTCAAACAGGCGCTTGGCCATACCGTGCGATTGATGCCGCCGGCTTACGTGAAGCCCTACGTCAAGCGGCAGAAGAACGATGCAGCTGACGCAGAGGCTATGTTTGCGAAAGGGTCACCAGAACCAACATGCGGTTCGTGCAAAAGAGCCAATACCGCAGCGCACAACGCACATTTCTCAATTTTATTCTCTTCGCCCAATTCCGAATTGCATTGCCTCCCGGATGGATCGCGATCATTCTGCGCGCCATTGGCACCGTCCCGGTGGATGCCAGCCAACAAAAAAATGAGTTACCGCCGTAAGCGGGTTCATGCACCGGCAGGGGAAGAAACCATGCCTAGTCTCAATATCAACGGACGGAATATGTCCGTCGAGGCGGCGAACGATACGCCGCTGCTTTGGGTCATCCGCGAGCAATTGCAGATGACCGGAACGAAATTCGGCTGCGGCGCCGGACTTTGTGGCGCCTGCACCGTCCATATCAACGGAGAAGCCGTGCGATCCTGCCAGACTTTGGTAAGTGATGCTGTCGCCAAGAAGATCACCACCATCGAGGGCCTCAGCGCCAAGGGCGACCATCCGTTGCAGAAGGCATGGATCGCGGAGCAGGTTCCGCAATGCGGCTACTGCCAATCCGGACAGATCATGCAGGCGGCTTCGCTGCTGGCGAAGAATTCCAACCCGACCAAGGAAGAAGTGGTGGCGCACATGGACGGCAATCTCTGCCGTTGCATGACCTATTCGCGCATCCAGAAGGCAATCATGCGCGCCGCCGCCGACATGCGCACCGCATCGGCCACCGGCAACGAGCGGAGGGCAACATGAATAGTCACGTGAAAATCACCCAAAGCGAGCCGGCCGATCTGAGCCGCCGCTCGTTCCTCGTCGGAACCGCCGCCACCGGCCTCGTGCTCGGCTATTCCGCCGTCCCCGGCCTAGGTGAAGCCTTCGCCGCAACCGCCACCTTCGATCCCAGTGTCTGGTATTCGATCGCACCCGACGGAATCGTCACCGTGACATGCGGCAAGGCCGACATGGGCCAGCATATTGCATCGACGATGGCGCAGATCATTTGCGAAGAACTCGGCGCGAGCTGGAAGGACATGCGGGTCCAACTCGCTTCCAACGATCCGAAGTACAACGACCCCGTGCTCGGCGCGCAGATTACCGGCGGCAGCTGGAGCACCATGATGAACTTCGATGCGATGAGCCGCGCGGGTGCCGCAGGGCGTATCGCGTTGACCGAAGCGGCAGCGGTTGCCATGGGCGGCGTCGCCGCCGGCGAACTGGTCGTGAGAGAGTCCACGATTACACATCCGCGATCGAAGAAATCGATGTCGTTCGCGGACGTCGTCAAGAGCGGCAAGGCCACCAAGACCTTCACGCCGGACGAACTCAAGGCGCTCAAGCTGAAGACCGCCGACCAATACACCCTTATCGGCGTATCGGTGCCGCAGCTCGACATTCCGTCGAAGACCAACGGAACTGCGAAATACGGCATCGACGTCATGCTGCCGGGCATGGTGTACGGCGCGCTCGTCACCCCACCGGTGCGTTATGGCGCCACGGTGAAATCGGTCGACGACAGCGCGGCGAAGAAAGTGCCGGGCTTCATCAAGGCCGTTACCCTCGACGACAAGACCATGACAACGACCGGCTGGGTCGTGGCCGTGGCCAATACCTATACCAACGCTCGCAAGGCGGCTGACGCGCTCAAGATCGCCTATGACGGCGGTCCCAACGCCAAGCTGTCGAGCCAATCCCTGCTCAACGAAGCCAAGCGGCTTCAGGCGCTTGACGACTCGGGCCTGTTCTTCGTCAAGGACGGCGATACGGCCGCGGCTCTCGGCACGGCGGCCAAGGTGGTGGAGGCTGAATACACCACCAACATCAACATCCATGCGCCGATGGAGCCGATGACGGCAACGGCGCAGCAGCAAGGCGATATCTGGCATATCTACACCGGCAACCAGTTTGCGACGCGCTCCGGCGCGATCGGGGCTGGCGCTGCCGGGGTCGATCCCAAATTCGTCGTGATGCATCAGATGTATCTTGGCGGCGGCTTCGGCCGGCGTCTCGAAGGCGACATGACGGTGCCGGCGGTGCAGGCGGCCAAGGCCGTCGGCAAGCCGGTCAAGGTCATCTACACGCGCGAAAACGACATGACCATGGACTTCTCGCGTCCGTTGACGTTCCAGAAGATCAAGGCAGGTCTTGATGGCGACGGCAAGCTGATCGCGATGAACCACGACGTGGTCAGTGCCTGGCCGACCAAGCGCTGGGGCATTCCCGACTTCCTGTCGCCTTCGGTCGACAAGAAGGGGGCGCTCGACGCGTTCACGGTGAACGGTGCGGACTTCTTCTATTCCGTGCCCAACCACAACGTCCGCGCTATCCTCAACGAGATGGCGCACACCGCCACCCCGTCGGGTCAGTTGCGGTCGGTCGCACCGGGCTGGACCTTCTGGGCGGTCGAAAGCATGATCGACGAACTCGCCAATGCCGCCGGCAAGGATCCCGCGCAGTTCCGGATCGACTTGCTGGACGGCAAGGGCGCCAACAATGGTGGCGCGCAACGCCTGCGCAACACTCTGCTCGCGGCGATGGGCTTGGCCGGCTACGGCACCAAGCAACTGCCGAAGGGCGAAGGCATGGGCGTTGCCTGCGTTTCATCGCAGGAAAGAGCAACCGCAAGCTGGACCGCGTGCGTGGCCCATGTTGCTGTTGCGCCAAGCGGCGAGGTCAAGGTCAAGAAACTGACCGTGGCTACCGACGTCGGCACGGCGGTGCATCCCGACAACATCCGGGCCCAGGTTGAGGGTGCGGCGTTGTGGGGACTTTCCCTTGCGCTGTACGAGAAGGGAACGCTGAAGGATGGCGGTATCGAGCAGACCAACTTCGATACCTACACCCCACTGCGGATGAGCCAGACACCGGAAGTCGCCATCAGCATCATCGCCAATGGCGAACACGCCACTGGCGTCGGCGAGCCGGCGGTGACGGTGGTCGCGCCTGCGGTTGCGAACGCGATCTTCAATGCCTGCGGCGCCCGCATCCGCTCGCTGCCGATCACGGCAGAGGCGGTAAAGGCGGCAATGAAAGCCTAAAAGCCGCGAAAAGACGACACCAACCATCCGCCGGAGGGTCTCCTCCGGCGGATTTTTTTACGCGCTCCGTTGGGATTTAGCTCCGGGCTGATGAACTCGCGTCGTCGCATTTGACCCGCCGAGAACGTATCGTGCGCAATCCCTGAAATATAGCAGCGTCTACCGCTAAACAGGAAACGGCCATTGATGCCTGACAAAGGGTAGCGCCGGCGCTTCCCGGTATAATTAAAGGGTGAGTCGCAGTCTCATAATGGCCGGACCTTGCCGGGTTCGGCTTCCCATTTGGAACCGCAAGGACCTTGGAGACACTATGGCGACGTCAGTACAACCCGTTGTGACTGCGAGGGGTGATTGCAGTTCAGGCTGGAGTGGCGATCCCGCAATCTTCGTCTTCTCTCAAGCGGCCCATCAGCAACAGCCAGTGACGCTGTCACCGTCGACACGTCGACAACCAGCCGGCCGTGAGGGCAAATCGTGACCCGCTCTGTTCTTGCGCTGTGTTCGATCTTAATGCACGTGTCGGGACCTGCGATTGGTCTCGGGGTGCGCGCTGCCATTGTGCTTGTGACGGCATCATGCTCCGGATCGTCAGAACCGCCGGAGGGGACCTTGGTCGCCAGCTTCTCGTATGCGCCCGCTACTCGCCGAGGACATTGCGACAACAAGCCTGGCGCAGCAGGTGCCACCAACGGACTCTCGTCGCGCGACGGCATCCATTATAACGTGAGGGCACCGGCAAACCTCGATCCGACCTATACGCATCCCCTGCTCGTGGTCTACGCACCAGCGGGATATTCTGCGGAGCTGAGCGAATCCCTTACTCGCCTGACCACCGATGCGACCCGCAGAGGGTTCATAGTGGCCTATGTTGGCAGCCGCCCCCTCTCGCAGCAAACGGTAATAGGACTTGCGCGGGTACCCAAGGAAGTTGCCAGCTCTTGGTGCGTCGATCCAAACCGAGTGTATGCGACGGGACACTCCGACGGCGGAACAGTGTCGACCGCCCTCGCCCTTCTGAAGGAAACCAAAGGTACTGTGTCGGCAATTGCTCCGAGCGCCGCCGGCTTCTCCGGGAAGGACCTTAAAGGTTTTCAATGTCCGGAGCCCATTCCGGTAATGGTTATGCACAGCAAACGGGACACGCATTTTCCAGACTGGGGAAAGGAAGCCGCACTATGGTGGGCCCGCTGCAATGCCTGCGATTTCGCAAAGCCGCCCTTGCCACAAGACGACGGGTGCGTCACCTTCGCGGGGTGTGTACCCGGTGGGCGGACCGTCTACTGCGAGGGGGCTGGGGTGCACGAGGACTGGCTGTGCCTGTCGTAAATCAAATCCGGACATATTGGTGATGTAGCCCGCCGAGAATTGGGCGGCAAAGAATTTGTCCAGCCCGCTCGACGGCGCGCGAAACCGGCGCATCCTTCTCCAGGGATAGA
>Ga0209517_10010594_pt1 | contig 10222 bp, 6 predicted proteins | sample PeaSoiMetSII2010_FD_187695 | JGI IMG/M metagenome (GOLD analysis project Ga0209517, IMG submission 187695) | Peat soil microbial communities from Weissenstadt, Germany - SII-2010 (SPAdes) (version 2) | ecosystem: Environmental > Terrestrial > Soil > Wetlands > Peat | place: Germany: Weissenstadt... | reverse complement strand
AAACGGAAAACCTGAAGCATGGAAGGACTTCTGGTTCGATCCATCAACTCGCAATGTCCATTTCATAGGTAAAGACAACATCCCATTTCACACGATAATCTTCCCATCACTACTGTTGGCTAGCAAGCAACACTACGTAATGCCGTGGCAGATTTCCTCAACAGAATTCATACTCTTCGAAGGACAGAAGTTCTCCAAAAGCAAGAAGATCGGCGTATGGATAGATGACGCATTGAAAATTGCGCCCGGCGAATATTGGCGTTACGTTTTGATTGCCATTCGACCAGAAGCGCGTGACGCAAATTTCACTTGGCGAGACTTCGAATCACACGTGAATAGCGAACTCAATGATGTACTCGGCAACTTCATTCATCGAACGCTCACTTTTATCAACAACTCATTCGACTCCACAATCCCCGATGCTAAGAATCTTAATGAGACGGACGAGAAAATTGTTAACCTCATCACGAATTCACCTGCAAAGATTGCTGCGTTACTTGACAATTTTGAACTCCGAAACGGCCTCGCGGCAATAATCGACAGCGCTCGCACCGGTAACCAGTACCTGAGCGAAAGAGAACCCTGGCACCTGATGAAAACCGACCGAGAAAAGACAGCTACAACGTTACATCTTGCCAGCCAACTTGTACGGTCAATCGGAATCATGCTCGCACCATTTTTACCCGAAACATCCGAACGCATTCAAAATCAACTCAATCTCAGAGAGAAACAAAACTGGTGGGATGCAGGGAAGATGACCTTGAAAACAGGCCATATCATTAACAAATCTGAACCGCTTTTCCACAAGATTCTAGTAAACAAATCATAGGTGAACCAAATGCCCATCCTGAAATTAGATCTCCACGTTCACACTACGGGGTCATATGACGCACACACGAAAATTGAAGTACTGCCTGAACTACTTCGACGCCGTGGGCTCGACGGAGTAGCGATAACAGAGCACGACAACTTCAATCCGACCACACAATGTGAAGGAGTAATAATACTGCCCGCGATTGAAGTTACGACGCGCGATGGGCACATAATCGGTTTAGGTATTCATGAGATAATTCCTCCTCGCTTATCAGCAGATGAAACGATCAATCGAATACATGAACAAGGCGGAGTTGCCGTAGTCCCACATCCATACGACCCAGTCTGTGAATGCGTGAAAATCGGACGATTGAAAGTGAGACCTGATGCGGTCGAGACGGTTAATTCAGACGCAGTCTCGTTTCACATATCGAATTGGCTGGCAAGAAGAGATGCACTTAAGTTCGAACTTCCACAAGTTGGAGCCAGTGACTCGCATATCCCTCAAACGGTTGGTGACGCTTACACGGTAATTAATAGCCCGACTACTGACATAGCGGATATTTTGCAAGCAATTAAATCAGGTAAGGTATCTCCAGCTGGAAGAGCAACATCGATACTGAATAAAGTTCGGAAGTTGCGTTATAAGTTTGTCAATTAATTGTTTATTTTTCTAGCTGCGTGAGAGGGAGATCAATTGCAACTTCGCCGTCCGGTTCTGACTCCATCTGGTATAACTCGTTGAGTAGATTTTGTAGTTGAAGTTTTCGCTTTAATTCAGGAAACTCGCGTTGACGTTGGAACGGAGTCGACACGTCACAGTACCTCTGCGTCGATTAGTAAACGCGATAGCGTATTACTCCTCTACGCATGAATAACGAAAGAAGCCCGATGTCGTGAGCAGCGATTGACAAGTTGTCTACTTGCGGCGGAAATTACCCTCCACCGACTGGAGGAATTATCGCGAAAACGCTTCCATCCTGCAACGTCGTAGAAAATCCATTCAACGCAGAAATTAGTTTGTCTCCTAACAGATACTGAATTGAGGTTCGCGGTTCACCAGTCTTGGGGTCGATTATGTATTCCTTCAATTTTTCATGCTTGGAGCTTAAGAATGCGAGAAGCTCCAACACCGTGATGCCGTCCTTGAGGTTCAGAACCTCTTCGCGCAAGTTTACCAGTTCACGTATTATGGCGAAATATTGAACTGTTACTTTCAGAGTTTATTCACCATCTTCAGGTATTACTATTCCATCTTAGTCGCATAGTCTTAGGCCTATTGGCTTTTGCCTCATCAATCCTGGTCACGCTTGTCGCAGTAGGGCTGTTTCGTAGTGATTCAGGATTCGAGTAGGCCTCTTCGCTAATTCGCTTAAACCCCTCTATCATCGCGTCTAGCTCGTTCTTGCTTACAGTCTCAGTTGGTTCAGCCATCATTGATTCCTCGACGATGGTAGGAAAGTAGACGGTGGGTGGATGGACGCCGAAATCAAGCAATCGTTTCGCCACTAGGAGTGCAGAGACACCGGTCTCCTTGGATAGGGTAGACGCGGAGAGGACGAATTCATGTTTCCTCGGTACGCCTTCTGCGTAGGGGAGGGAGAATCCTTTGATTTTTTGGAGTTGTTGGGCGAGGTAATTCGAATTGAGCACGGCGACCTCAGATACGCCTTCAAGCCCTTCTTTACCGTGCAGGAGCATGAACGCGTATGCTCGGAGGACGACTGCGATGCTGCCGTAATATGACCTTACCTTTCCGATCGTTTTGGGTTTATTATAGTTCAAGAGGTATTTCGTGCCATCATATTCCACCGTTGGGACCGGAAGGTAATCGGCAAGTCGTTTTGTGACACCCACCGGACCGGATCCTGGTCCCCCGCCGCCGTGCGGAGTTGCGAAGGTTTTGTGAAGGTTAATGTGAACTATATCGAAACCCATGCGTCCAGGTTTAGCTTTTCCCATTATCGCGTTTAGGTTTGCTCCATCATAGTACAGTAGTCCTCCCGCGTCGTGCACTATGCCTGCGATCTCCAATATCTCTCGCTCAAAAATGCCTAGAGTGTTTGGATTCGTGATCATTAGCCCTGCCGTTCGCTGTCCAACAGCGCTCTTTAACGCGTCCGTATCTACACATCCGTCTTTTGACGGAACTTCAACGACCTTGTAGCCCCCCATTGCAGCACTGGCAGGGTTAGTACCGTGCGCAGAATCTGGAACAATTATTTCGTCTCTGGCTTTGTCGTTCCTATCGTTATGGTAAGCACGCAACAGCAACACTCCTGTATATTCCCCATGGGCTCCAGCAGCCGGTTGCAGAGTTATCTCATCCATACCAACAATATTGGCGAGAAACTTTGAAGCGTCATACATGATCTGGAGTATCCCTTGTAGATTCGTAGGATTCTGATACGGGTGAAGTTCCTGGATTTTATGTGAGCCAGCTATCGCGTCACATACTTTGGGATTATATTTCATCGTACAGCTGCCCAGTGGATAAATTCCTGTGTCCACGCCATAGTTTTCTTGGGACAAACGAGTGTAATGCCGTATCACCTCTATTTCCGAAACCTCTGGCAGCGTTGGAGGGACTCTTCGCCGGAGTTTTTCTGGGATATTTGCCAAGACAGCCTTGCGTTGATCGTCGTTCAGAAAACTATGGTATCCAATTTTTCCTCGCCTCGAGTATTGGAATATGAGAGGTTCTTCCCACCTTGCTTGAGCGAAATTCAAATTTTCTGAGCCCCCACAATCTTTTGCAGCCCGTTTGCTAGCATGTCTATTTCGTTTTTGGAATGAACCTCGGTTACACAATACAGAGCGGTCTGACCTAGTTCTGGGAAATGATTGCTCAAATCTAGTCCGCCCTGAATTCCAAATTTCAGCAACGTGTTGTTAATTTCAGAGACTTTCTTATCGGTTCGGTTAAAGTCGACAGTGAACTCCATATAATGAAACGCGTCGAATGCCGGGGTGGTCACTCCGTTAACTTTCCGCAGGACCTCGCATGCGTACCGCGTTCGATCGAGTATTGTCGAACTAAGATCGGCGAGTCCATCGGGCCCGAGTAGGGAGAGGTAAATTGATGCAGCCAACGCTAATAGTGCTTCGTTCGTGCAAATATTGGAAGTTGCTTTTGCCCGTCTGATATGTTGTTCGCGAGTTTGTAATGCCATGCAGTAAGCGTCCTGTTTTCCGTCTTGAGTCGTAGTTTTGCCTATAATTCGACCAGGCATCTGTCTTAGCAGCCTTTCATCTTTGCACGCGAAAATTCCGAGCAGAGGGCCTCCAAAATTCATATGGCATCCTAGAGGCTGCCCTTCTCCGATCACTATGTCCGCTCCGAAATCTCCGGGCGGCTTGAGCACTCCGAGAGATGTTGGTTCTACTCCAACAATGAATAAAGCGCCAGCCTCATGGGTTAGACGTTCGATCTCTTCGCATCTTTCTTCGACGAACCCAAGAAAAGATGGATATTCCAAGTAGACGGCGGCCGTGTTCTTCGTTAGTTTCTTTTTTAGGTCTGCAATATCTATACCCCCAGTCTTTCTTTCCTGCGCCACCTCAACTTGACGAATATCTGCTGGACTTGAGAATGCTTTCAGAGTTCCCAGCCGTTCGGGGTGGATATAGTGGGGGGTAACGATTTCATCGCGGTTCGTTACTCGACTCGCCATTCTTGCTGCTTCACCTAGAGCAGTTGACCAGTCATATAGCGAACTATTCGCGTAATCCATCCCGGTAAGTTCGCAAATTAGACTTTGAAATTCGAACATTACTTGAAGCATTCCTTGCGATATTTCAGCTTGGTACGGAGTGTAGGATGTCAGAAACTCTCCGCGGCTAACAATGGCTTCAACCGCAGCGGGAACGTAATGTGGCCAGATACCTGCGCCCAAGAAGGATACAATATCACGAGTTGACGTATTCCTAGCCAAGATTCCTTCCACATATTTCCTAACTTCAATTTCCGACATTCTAGAAGGAAGATCCAGAACCGCCTTTGATCTAATTGATTCTGGAATATCAAGGAAGAGTTGGTCGATGGAATCAAGCCCTATAGCTTGCAGCATCTCGCGAAACGCTGACTTGTCACTATTCGGAATGAATGGATGGGGTTTCGACATCTCCTCACTACGCCTCAAGTTTGCAAATCACAATATTATTCGATTCGGTGCCAAAACGTGGACCAAACACAATTAAATGTTCACGATCAACTTAACAGGTAATTCAAGTGATCGTTTTATGCCCGCCAATCGAATTCACATGACGGCTATAGTCGACGACGAACACCTTCTGGCATCAGACACGAGGATTGGTAGTCACGCGCGGTTAATTGGCGATGTCAGGACAGAATCAAACGTGTTCATTGATTGCAATTCCGTTATTTATGGACCGGTTACACTGGGATCTGGCACTTACTTAGCGCCGAACTGCGTCCTTGGTTTCCCAGACTCATCTGAACTGCCCAAATTTGCACGAACAGAGAAGCTACCAACGAGGAAACCCACAATAATTGGTAAAAACTGCATAATTCGGTCTGGAACTACAATATACTCCGACGTTCACATCGCCGACAAGGTCATTTTTGGGCATAATGTCGTCATAAGAGAAGGCGTTACAGTTGGCAAGGAAACTAAACTGGGAACGAATGTAGTAATCGACGGATCATCACGGATCGGGTCTAAGGTATCCATCCAAACTGGAGTATACATTTGCACATATTCTACCGTTGAGGACCGAGTATTCCTAGGGCCACGCTGCGTGTTCACTAATGACAAATACGTAATGCAGAAGCCATTCAAGCTCGTGGGCCCGATAGTGAAGACGGGGGCAAGCATAGGAGCTAACGCGCTGCTCTTTCCAGGGGTGACAATTGGTGAGGGAGCGGTAATCGGATCGCAAGCAATGGTGAACTCTGATGTGCCAGGCCGGACAATCTTTGCAGGAATCCCGGCCAAAAAGCTCAGAACCGTCCCGAAGGAGTGGCATTCGGCGTTACTAGGCAACTAAACGAAGCCTTGGACAACAGAATGGATAAATATTGAACGCAATATTGACCGGCTCCTCGAATTGAACTATTCATTGAAGCGGAGCCAAGCGCAGATTGAAGACGAAGCTAATATGGTCAATTTTATTTTTGGCCCTCACCGTCATCATGGTTGCTCCGCTCAAGGTTAGCGGACAAACAACTCCGCCTCCTCTCGTAATCGACATACAGCGCACAATGACAGACGGACCATTCGGAGTTATTCACGTAACTGATCAATTCACAATATTGAACTCCGGAACGACCACCGCCTCATACCTAGATATTGGCGTACCGGAACAATTCCGCGGAAACCTCTACTACGTCAGCGCGAAAGACAGCTTGGGCAATACACTTACTATCGATGCTGGAGTAAGCGACGCACCTGGTTTCTACTGGCTACGCATTCACTTCGCCCAAGACCTTGCCAGTGGACACACCTACACCGTCATAGTCGGCTCAGTATACAACGACCTGATACAAGTGGTTCAAACTGGTTTACAACTTAACTTCACAGCAGCCCCCGTTCTCACACAGGACGCTAGGTCAGCTAACGTAACGTTCGTCGCACCGGCCGATTCAACCTTCGTTGTAATTCCGAACACCACATACGTTTCAACCAGAGTCGGAGGGTTCCCCGCTTATCAGAACCATTACGCTCCATGGAAGGCGTATTCCCAGGAATTATTCTACGCACCCTTCCGGTCCGTAAATCAGCAACTCATCAACGTGAACTACGTTGAACGCGACATCATAATTGGAAACGATGGCACTCTCATGGTGCGTGATACCTACTCCGTCTATAATCCAGGCATCGTCCTAGCCAGCCTCTCAATCACCCTCCCCGACGGTGCCTACAACGTGATGGCTTACGACTTGGTCGGCACCTTGTGGGCGGCTCCTCAAGACCCTGGACCACCATACCAAGTAACTGTAACTTCACGATATCAGAGCATCAAGGGAAGTGAAAACTTCAACTTCACGTTAACCTACAATCTCCCACAATCGGAATACCTGAAACCATTGGGTTGGTGGGGACGATACAATCTAACCCTATCTTTACTCAACGACAATGAAGACTTCCTGATAGCGAATGCCACGGTCAAGATCATCACACCGAACGGCGTTCAAATCAACAACTTGAACATCCCACCCCAGTCACCAGTTGTACCTCCAATACAACTTAGCTCGGACCAACGCACTCTACAATTAGCTGGAATAACAAGCCAGAACAATCTGGCATTTTCAGCTATAGTCAATTACATACCGTTCTTATCTGGTCTCGGAATCATACGCTGGCTCTTCGGGCTGGAGATTGCGATCTTCGGGCTGATTCTCCTCGAAAGACGCCGCCGCGGACCAACGCTCGCCGTACCAATACCTGTCGAGAGACTTCGTGAATTTGTTGGTCTGTACGATGAAAGGCTAGCCCTCTCGAGAGAGATTCTTTCGATGGAAGAAGAAGTAAACCGTGGTGGTCTAGTCAAGCATGAGTACCGAAGACGAAGGAAAGTTATAGACCTACGACTCGACGAAGTGAACAAATTACTAATGGGGGTCAAATCGGAAATCCGAGGAATAAGCCCACGACTCGATGAACTAATTCGCAAAATTGACAGATCCGAAGCCGAAGCGGCAGCATCACGGGCAAGTCTCGATCAAGTGAGGGTCCAATATCGCACCGGGAAACTCACCAAAGAAACCTACGAGACTGTCGCCAGGGACATCTCCAAACGCATCGACAAATCAGAGGAGACCGTAGAGACAGTACTGATTACTCTACGAGAAGAAGCACGCTAACCCGTCCAGATAATATCTTATAGTTAAGCCTGGACATACCTGCCAACGTCTTGGCGCTAAATCCCGATGTCCTCAAGGAACAGTTCAGTGCAGATCACCCAGCTCAAAGGGTGGCTGGAAAAGTCATTATCCACTAAAATATCTCAAGCCGAACGAGAACGAGACAAGTTACTCGCTGAAATCACCAAAGCCCTAACTTCGATCCCGGAATTCTGCAGTCAACTCTCACGAAAAGCAGAAGAAGACATGGAAACAAAACACGAAAACAGAGCACAATTCAAGTCAGCCAAAGCCCTCGGACGCTTGACCGCAATAATCCCTGAAATGTGCAGCTCAGTGACGGTTCCATCGACTAAAGACTCAACGTCACTCAGAAGCCTACAGCGGGAAATCTCAAAACTAGGATCTGACGCTTCACGAGTCAGAGCCGAATGGTTACGTCACATTAGACCATTCTACATAATTGACATGATGACTTTCGGCGGAAACATCGACAAACTTCGACGACTCGGCGAGGAACTTCACACATACCTGCAAGGACGCGGAAGCACACTCCGATCCCTAGAGGAACTTGATGAGAAAATGAGATCCCTCGACAAACTTCAAACGATCAAAGACGCCCAAACCGGCCAAAGAGAGGAAGTCGAACGTCGGCTCAACGAGGCTCAGCAGTATGAGAAGTCACTTCGGACAGAAATGGATCAAATCAAACATAACCAGAAAATGAAGGAGTACATGCAGGTGGATGCTGAACTTCGATCATTAAGAGGCGAACTTCTTCGCGTCGGCTTCAGCAGACTCGGAAGACCTCTACGCAAACTCGTCTCGATCTCTGAGCGAGGTGATTATCCGGTCCCCGTAGAGGTCAGAGAAAGTCTCAAGGAATACATCCGGAAACCATTCACCACCTTCCTGAACGAGGAAGATGAATATCCACGACTCAAGAAAGTACTCTCGACACTCTCAATGGCAGTTGAAAGCGGCAAAATGGCTTTGAAACAGCGGGAAGCTAAGAAAGTGAACGACAGAAGTCAACAAATAATTTCCGGAAATTCACTCTCCACAATCCACCTAAAAGCAAAAGAATTGAAACAAACCTACGACCAATTCCTCGCAGATCAAGAGATCGCTTCACAGGTACTTCGCCTCCGTGAAGTCCGACAAAAAGGAAGAGCGAACCATGCAGTGCAGGAGGATTTAAAGAGCGAGTTACAAAGAGCATCAGAGTCCGAAAGGAAAGCTGCTGAGCAGATCAGCAATCTAGTTCGAGAGATTGAGGACTTCTCATCCAAACTTTCCGGAACACAACTAACAATTCAGCCACCGTCAGATTAAAACCCGAATCCGCTGTTTCGAAACGAGAGCGCGCAAAAGACTTCGACCGAGATCTGATTTCTTAGAAACCCGGATCTGGCTTTTCCCTCCAACGGTTGCTGAGAACAAGTACTCGTCACCGACATACACATTCGCAACTTCTCCCGTCAAATCGTCCTTGAAAACGATATCAAGATGGCTGCCGACCTCTTTGATGTCATAACGAACTTGTTTCCCATTGCTAGGAGCCAGCGGTTCGACATCCAGCTTCACTCCGAGTTTCTCTTCAAGCTTCGTGATCGTCACGCCTTTCTTTCCGATTAGAATCGGAACAATCTCATTATCAACCTTGACGACCGCACGATTTGCAGAAACTAACTTTACCTCGACGTTTGGATCGAATCGGCTGATTTCTGCACGGATCATTTCTTCGGCAAGTCGCTGACTACCGGTCACAGTCGGCTGCGCTGAACTGACAGGGATGATAACGTTCTCTTCTCCAAATGTGTAAATCTCATACACCAAACTACCGCTCTCAAAATCCTTCACTTCAACAACGGGACGTGCTAAGTCCGCTTCCGTCATACCCGTAGGAACCTTCACAGTTAGGTTTAACGTGAACACGTTCTTGACTTCTCCATACTGAATGAAAATGATCGTATCTATGACGTGCGGAATCATCCCGAGTTCAACACGTCCAATAAAGCGTTGAATTGCATTAATCGCCTCACTAGCGTGTACGACACCGATCATTCCGACACCGGCCAAACGCATATCGGCGAAGATCAGAAAATCCTTAGTCCGCCTTACCTCATCGAACACAGTGTAGTCAGGCCTTACGAGAAGCAAAATCTCAGCGGTCTTTTCGAAGTCACCCTCGAGTGGTCCGTACTGAGTAATCTCAGGGCCCACCTGCAAATCCCTTGGGGATTCTAATGTTTTCACGATTTTGTTCTGTCGCAGATAGAATTCTGCAAGCGAGGAGGCGAAGGTAGTCTTACCTGAGCCCGGAGGGCCAGCGATCAAAATTCCTTCCGCTCCCGCAGAGAGCCTTTCCATTAATTTGTTCGACAGCGCATAGTCCTGTAGCGACAGACTGACAACTGGTCGAACAATCGTGACCTCCAACCCATCTGACAGAGGCGGACGAGTTATTGCTATACGAAATCGTCCAAGCTGTAAAACTAATGCGCCGGATCGGTTAATCTCAACAAATCCTTCTCTGCTGACTCTTGTTGCCTCGGTAAGTTCACGGATGATTTCCTCAAC
>Ga0209517_10010592_pt1 | contig 10223 bp, 5 predicted proteins | sample PeaSoiMetSII2010_FD_187695 | JGI IMG/M metagenome (GOLD analysis project Ga0209517, IMG submission 187695) | Peat soil microbial communities from Weissenstadt, Germany - SII-2010 (SPAdes) (version 2) | ecosystem: Environmental > Terrestrial > Soil > Wetlands > Peat | place: Germany: Weissenstadt... | reverse complement strand
GATGAGTGGCGGGGGATAAACCGTGAGGCTCAGCGCCTGTGTTGCGGTCTGCTGCGGGTTGAGGGAATCCTTGGCTCCCGAATCGATGACCTGCACCGTGAAAGTTGCGGTCTGCTGCGTGGTTGGAGTGCCTGTGATCTGTCCATTGGAGGCCAGGCTCAGCCCGGCAGGAAGCGTTCCTGACAGCAGCGTCCAAGTGTAGGGCAGGACTCCGCCACTGGCCGCAATTTGGAAGCTGTACGGCGCGTTTTGACCTCCTGCGGGCAAGGACGTGGTAGTGATGACCAGCGGCGCCCCATGGATGGTCAGCAGGGCGGTGCCTTTGATGTTGCCCTTGCTCGCGGTGATGGTGGGGCCGTCGCCCGAGAGCGCGGTGGCCAAGCCGGAACTATTAATGGTGGCCGCCGCCGTGTTCGACGAGGACCAGGTCACCTGGCTGGTGATGTCTTGCGTGCTGCTATCGCTGTAGTGCCCGGTGGCGGTGAACTGCTGCGTACCGCCCACCTGGATCGTCGCCTGGCTGGGTGCGACCGTGATCGAGTTCAGCATCACCGTCGAGGTGGACGTAAACACGACGTCTACCCAATAGTTGGCGGAGTTGAAGGTGCCCGACGGGAAGACATTGCCGGTGCCGTAGCCAAACACTCCGTTGCCGCCGGAAACGCCGTTCTGCAGAGCATGCAGGGGCGGATTATCAAAGCCAGCCGATGCAAAGTACCCACTGTCGAGCGCGTAATGGCCGACGTCGGTGTGGTACGAGGCGATGTAAACGGTGTTGGCGGTGACCGCCACGGGGGTGGTGAAATCCACCTCCTGCCATCCTGAGCCGCTTTCGTTCGTGAATGTCGCCGATGCCAGCAGAGTTCCGCTGCTTGACCACAGGTTGCCTACGTGCGTGCCGGTGTTGGCGGCGAACTGGTAGAAGCGGATGCCGGTGATGCTGCCGTCGAAATCGGCCTGGAATCTTACTCCCAGTTCGACCGACGAGTCCGGCCCGGGATCGCCATGGGCGGGCGCCGCGGAACTGGGCCAGATGGTGCACGGGCAATTCTGCACCGCCACGTTGACGGTCACGCCGGCGGAAGGTGTTTCCAGGTTGCCGCTGTCGTCCACCGCCCGGCTGCGGATGGTCGCGGAGCCGCTGCCGTCGATTGCGCCGGTGTAGCTCCAGCTGGCGCGGCCATTGGCGGGATGCCAGGTGGCGCCGCTGTCCGTGGACACCTCAACCCCGGCCACCACACCGCCGCCGGCATCCACGGCTGTTCCCTGGACTGTGATCGGCACTCCCGGTTGCAGATTCGCTCCCGGAGCGGGAGAAGTGATGGTGGAAGTGGGCGCGGTGGTATCGCTGGATGCGCTCGCCGGAGCCAGGGGTGACTGCAGCGACGCCGGCTGGACTCCCATGTCGGCGAACAGGTTCACCGTCGCCTGCTGCATGCTGGGATCGGTGGTCGAACCCAGGTTGCTGCGGTCGTGATTGGCATCCAGACCCCACGACCACTGGTAGGTGCCGGTGGCGAACACCAGCGCCCCGCTGGGCGCTTTGTACATCGTGATCTTGTGAACTACCGTTCCCGCCCCATAGTTCGTGCCGTAATCGAGAAGCACATTGTTGGAATCGGTCACCGAGGTGGCGGAGAGCTCGAACAGGCCGGCAGGACGAAACCCGTTGTCCTCATCATCGTCGAACTCGGCGCCGATGGCGCCGGGAGCCAGCGTGGCCGTTTGTCCGGAGGGCAGACTAGCCACGGCGGTATTGCGCCAGAAGCGCATCTTCCCGTCGGTGTCGGGAACTAAGAGGGTAACGTTCTGTCCCCCGTTCATGCGGAACAGGGTGCCGACCAAGGCATTTTCCGGGCGGCCGCCGTCGGCCGGTGGGCTGAAACGCGGGTCGCGCCAGGTGCCCGTCCAGGTCGGCGGATCGGCGGGATCGGTCACGGCGTTGGCGTGCGTCTCCTTGTAGCAGACCAGCGTGCGGTACGACGTATTGGTGCCGTCAATGCTGTTCTCCCAGCGTGTCTTCCAGAACATGGTGTTGCCGCTGAAGAAGGCCAGGTTCACCCCGGCGTCGCGCGCCGCCTGGATGTTCGCCCGCTGGTTCCCGGACACGTACTCGTCGTGGCCGTTGGACATCCACACTTTGTGATTCAGCACCAGGGCGCCGTTGCTGTCGGTGTCCACACCGCTGGTGTAGGTCACATCGTAGCCGTTGGCTTCCAGCCAGCGGACCATCGGATACTCGGCGTTGAATACCCAACTCTCGGGCTCGAAGACGCGGGTGTGGAAGGGACGGTTGTAGCTCACCTTGAAGGCGCGGCAGGTCAGATCGAAGGCGCCGTTGCAGCCGTAAAGGTTGATCCCGCCGTAATCGTTGTATGCCTGCCAGGTGGGATCGGAGGTCTGGAAGAGTATGTTGGAGTGGCTGGCATCGTTGCGAACGATAAAGACGATATGACTGGCGCCGAGGGTGTCGTCACGAACCACTCGGGCGAAGTAGATTCCGGACACGGCCGTGCTGGGCACGGCCCACGAAGCCGACACCGCCCAGTTGCCGCAGTCGTACAGGCCGGTGGTGGCGTCGGTAAGGCAGGCAGGCTGGGTCTGCGGCAGGGTGGCCGAAGGCGTGATGGTGGTGACCAGCCGCGCCCCGTTCCCCTGGTAATACCCCATGCGGTAGATGTCCAGGTGATAGGAACTGGCGTTGGTGCTGATCTTGAAGTTAATGGTGCCGCCCTGGTTCACGCTGATCTGGTCGGCGAAGCCTTGGATGGTGGCATCGCCGGCGCCGCTGATGTCCCAGGTGCTCTGCGCAGTGCCGGTCAGGCAGTTCTCCGCCTCAATCGCGTTGCCCGGGCTCCCGCACGACGCCCGCAACAATCCAGGGAAGACCAACCCCGCAACTAGCAACGTCCAAAGCAAGAGGCGTGTCGGAAAAACCTGCCGCCCAGAGTCCGCAATTCCTGTGGCCCGTTTACTTAACATCGTTCCCACCCGTTGAATTCGTTGGTGCATTGTGGCCCTTCTGACCGGAGACAGCCCGTTCCGCTCAGCTAGCGCTGCCAGTCGTGCAAAATCAACCCTTTAGGGACGTGTGGTCAGGCCGGCTCTTACCGGCCGCAGACCTAAAACAGCAACTCCCCTGCCACCGACAGCCCTCCCAAGGTCGGGCGGGCATTGGCGTGAAAGGCTTTGCACGGCGGGAGTACCAAATAGGGCTAGTACTTGCGTACTGGTGCGCAAACTATTTCACTCGGTGGGAACGGGGTTTCAGTATCGTCTCTGGATAGAAACCAAAGTAACCATCGGTAATGGGGATACCACGGAGGGCAGCGTGGACGGGGTTTTCGGCAGCAACCCAGTTAAGGGCGGGAACGGGCGCGTACTTTTTCCGCGGAATGCGCAGCTCGCTATCGGAGCGCAGCCGGAGCCGACGCCGATAATCGGCTCGCCGCCATGATCACATCCGTCATGCGCTGCAAGGTGACGAGATCGTAGTCGTCGAATGCCGACGGTCGCTCCGAGAACACGCCCAGAACTCCCGTGACCGCCGCCGGTGCGTTGAAAAGCGGCAGCAAGAGGGCGGAACGGATGCCGAGTCGCCGGCAGTTCTCGGGGTCCACTCGTCGATCCGAGTCCACATCGTTGCAGCGCATGATCGCCCCACTGCGCAGGCATTCTCCAGAAAGACCGCGTCCGGCAGCGATGGTGATTCCCAGGTCAGGAGCCGAGGTTCCGCTCTTCGCCATGCAGACCGCCGACTGGCTTGTTCCCAAAGCAATGGCGGCTCCCGACGCATGAGTGATGCACCGCGCGCGCTTCGCCAGGAGATCCAGAAGCGCTGGCAATTCCAGTCCACGGGCAGCAAGCTGATGCTCGGCAGTAAGCAACGCGGTCAAGCGCAGCTTGCCGGGTCCATCCGGTCCCGCTGCCGCGAAGCCGTTGCCGTTGAAGGATGGCGTGTCAGCAGCGTGGCCCAAGCCGGGCACGGGCAGCGTGAGCCCGTGCGGGCGTTGAACCGCGAAGGGATTCTCCCGTCTCACGCACCTGGCCGCCACATCCTGGTAGAGCCACTCGATCAGCCGGTCGCGGGAAGTCTCCCCTATGTTCGAGAAACGTACGCCGGCGCGGCCATGATCGTTCCAAGCCACTTCTCCGCTGGCCACGATCGATCCACTGGATTCGGCCCAATCGAGAATCACCTGCACCGGACGGCTCATGTTCACCGGCGCCATGGCTTGCAGGGCCATGCCGCCCTCGCTCACGTTGAGGATCGTAGCTTCGTTCCAGTGGTCGAGGTTGCACACCAGGGTTCTCACCGGGAGACGCACGGAGTGGCGTTGGCTATGAATCATTTTTCCTTAAGGGTCTAATGGACACCCATACCGTTCGGAGCGGGCGCAAATCGCGAACGCGTGAACCAGAACGAATCTTGGGCTGTAGGGCTGAATCTGCGGGAGGGCAGCGGCTTCATTTTCGTCGCTCTCCCGCCGCGAGTCAAGGCGGAAGCCCGGGTCATAACCGCGTCACTGGATGGGACGCCCCTCTCGTGCCCTGGACCATGACCGTTGGGGACCATTCACCTCGCATGTCACTTGCTTGGCCAGCCTGATTCTGGGACACTGATTGAAAGTTTGGAATACCTCCCTGTGGCTGGGAAACAAGAGCCAGCCGAAGCAGCCTCCCGGGTGTGGCAGGACACGTGCAGCAAAGGAACAGCGGGATTCTACGAGCGAAGCGCACATGAAGGTCCTCCACCTGATCAGTAGCGGCGGGATGTATGGCGCCGAAAACGTCGTGGCCGCCCTTGCCCGCGATCTCGAACAAATGGGTTGCTGGGTGCGCGTCGGCGTGTTTCAGAACGAACATTGTCCCGACAACAACGTGGCGGATCAACTGGAGCGGCGCGGGGCCAGCGTGATTCGCATCCCTTGCCGCGGCCGTGTGGACCGGGGAGCGATCAGGCAAATCCGCGAGATAGTGCGCGACGAGCAAATCCGGTTGGTGCACTCCCACGGATACAAATCGGACATTTACAGCTACCTGGCATGCCGGCGCCTGGGAGTGCCGATGATGGCGACCTGCCATCTTTGGACGCGGCAAACGCCTGCGATCCGCGTGTACGAGTTCATTGATGCGTGGCTGCTCCGTCGCTTTGACGCGGTGGTGGCCGTTTCCGACGTGATCGCCGAAGACGCACGCCGGGCGGGGATCCCCGCAGCCAAGATCACCACCATCAACAACGGGATCGACCTTGTTCCGTTCGCTTCGGCAACGCCGACTCTGGCGGAAGAGATCAAGAAGGGAGACAGGTTGCTGGTCGGCACGGCCGGCCGGCTGGTTTCGCAAAAAGGGATGGACTACTTTCTCCGCGCAGCCCGAGAAGTATTGAACGAAATGCCCGAGGCGCTGTTTGCGGTGGTCGGAGATGGCCCCGACCGCGAGAAGCTGGAGCGGTTGACGCAGGAGTTGGGGATCGAGAGACACGTCGTCTTTACCGGGTCCCGCGCGGATATGCCCCACGTTTACGCCTCGTTTGACGTTTTCGTTCTAGCCTCGCTGGACGAGGGGTTGCCGATGGCCGTTTTGGAGGCTCTGGCGTCGAACCGGGCGGTAGTCGCCACACAGGTTGGAGCGGTGCCCAAAGTAATCGTCTCCGGGCAGACCGGCATGCTGGTGAAAGCCGCGGACGTCCCCGGGTTAGCCGACGCCATACTTGTCCTGCTCCGCAACCCGGAACTTCGGGCCCGCCTGGGGCGGAACGGCAGCGCCTTGGTACACAAACAGTTCTCTTCCCGCGTGATGTCGCAAGAATACCTGCGACTGTATGAACAACCGCTGTCCGCAACCGGAGCGATGCAAGGTTCCGAGAGCCTGATGGGAAAGGTGTAAGAGTTGAGCATGCAAACCAGGGTGGAACAGGTCAAGCCGCTGTTTGTGCGGCCCGATTGGTTTCTTCAGAAAAAGCGATATAACATTCGCCTCCGGGCAGAGATCATCCAGCAGTTTCTGAAAGGCGAACAGTTCGACTCCATCCTGGACGTAGGTTGCGGGGATGGATCGCTTTCCCTTCCCCACCTGCGGCCGCAGAATCGCCTTACTCTGGTAGACATTTCCGAAGACATGCTCGCCGCCGCGCGCGCCCAGATTCCCGGCGAACTGGCCGGCAATGTGAGAATCCTGACCAATGATTTCATGGGGGCCGAACTGGAACCTCATGGCTACGACCTGATTCTCTGTGTGGGTGTGCTCGCCTACGTCGAGTCTCCGGCCGCTGCCATCGCGCGGGTTGCGTCCCTGCTGAAGCCCGGCGGAACCGTCATCACCGAGAACACGGACTCCTCACACCTGCTGAGCCTCCTCTATGCGCGCGCGCGGCGCGTGCTGGGACCTGATTGTTCTTTGAATGCTGTCCCCACCCGAGCGGTCCTGGATCTTTATCGCAAGCAGGGATTCGAGCTCTCGGCGATGTACCGTTACAGCCTGGCGCTGCCGGGGTTGGGCTCCATCCTCAGCCAGCCTCAGTTGTACCGGCTGGTGCGCGCCCTGCACGGAACCCTCGGGAGCAACCGCAACAAGTGGCTGGGGAATGAGTGTCTCTATTGCTTCAAACATGTGCTTTGAGCCGGCGGCGAGGCTGTCCTAAAGAATTGCCGCCGGGTGTGCAAGATTTTGCCTCTGGCCGAGTCCCCACGGCGAGCCTTCTTAGTATCTATATGTAAATAAGCAACATACCCGCAGACCCAGGGGCTGCATGCGGCACGGACCTTGCGCAAGACAAGCCTGAGCGCCCTTAACGGCGCCGCGCAAGAGCGCCAGAGAATGCGTGAGGGAGACGCAGCCTGTGCATAACCCGCTGACTCTCGATCCGGCCAAAGCAAGCGTGGCCGAAGTCCCTGTGGCCAAGGCGATGCGAAGACCGATCAAGGTCTTTGTGATGGACCTGTGCTGTTTCATTCCCTTTTACACCAGCCAGCTTTGCCAGGCGCTGACCGATGAGCAGGTCGACGCGACACTTGGTTCGATCCGGTACTACCTGCAACCGGATTACTTCCGGCGAATCGGCCTGCGCAACAATCCTGGGTTGATGGACCTGGTCGGACGGTTCTCCATTGCCAGCAAGCCCCTGCGCCGGATTCTCAAGGTACTGGAATGTTGCCTGAACCTTGCGGCACTGGCGGTGCGCTTCCTGTTTGCCAAGCCCGACATCCTGCACGTGCAGTATCTGGCGCTGCTGGACTTCGGCATCCCGGTGGACTACTGGTTCCTGCGGTTCTCCAAGCTGCTGGGGATCAGGATTGTGCACACGGTGCACAACGTGCTGCCGCCGGACAACGGCGAACCGCGCCGGCAAGGCTACGGCAAGGTTTACAGGCTGGCGGATCTGCTGATCTGCCACGGGGAAGAGGCGAGAACCAGGCTGATCAAAGAGTTCAGTATCGCTGCGGAGAAGATTGTCATCGTTCCGCATGGGCCTATGTTCGAGAATGCCCGCCTCTCGCAACACGAGGCGCGAGCGACTCTGGGGTTCAGCCCGGAAGAAGTTATCATCCTGATTTTTGGCGTCATCAGCCCCTACAAAGGCGTCGACTGGCTGCTCAATGCGTGGCACAAGATCCAGGACCTGAAAAACGCTCGGCTGGTGATCGCCGGCACCGGCGATCCCGCCCTGTTGGCCTCGATCGAGCAACAAGTGCAGACGCTGGGGCTACAGGACTCGGTACACTTACACCTGAAGTTCGTTCCGGTGGAAATGCTGCCCAGCTTCTACCAGTCGTCCGATGTGATTGTCTACCCCTATCGCGAGATCACCACCAGTGGCGCCATTACCACCGGCATCGGCTACGGAAAAGCCATCGTTGCCACCCGGGTGCCGGCATTCCGTGAACTTCTGCGAGAAGGCGAGACCGCCCTGTTCGTGGATTATGGCGATGTGGACAGCCTCGGCGACGCTATCTCAAAGTTGGTCCGCGATCCCAAGCTGCGAGCCAGGCTAGCCGAGAATGTCGCTGCCCTCGGCCGGCGCTGCAGTTCATGGGAAGCCATTGCCGAAAGAACTCGCCAGTGCTACGAGACGGTCCTGCGCTCCTCCTGCGCGAAAGCAACCGCCGACTAACCGACAGGATAAGAAAAGAAAACAGGCCGTGTCGCAATACGCGAACACGGCCTGAGCTGATCACTGCAACCGCCCGGAGTGTGCTACTGCACGCTTACCTGAACATTGGTGGGCGGATTCGGACGGTTAATTGTGGTCGCGCCGGTCAACTGGTAGGCCCCGAGGTCAAAAGCAGCCCCCAGCGGCCGTAAGGCTCCCTGGATGTCGTGGGTCAGAGTAGAGATGCTGAGCCCGGCACTGACCGCAGGACTCCCTGTTTTCAGGTGCAGGTCATTGACGGCGGCCCCGGCGGTGGCGCTAGTATACAGTGGGTTCACCGTCAAGCTGCCGGTGATCTGCGAAGTGCAGGGCGCAGAACCGTTGCCGAACCAGAGGTTGTTCGAACCCGACCATAGCGAGCATCCGCCGTCGTTGCTGGCGAAGTAAGGCTCCGACGATGTCTGCTGGACGATGTTGTTCCGCAGAGTCCCGTGCATTGAAAGAATGCCGAAGGCACCGAAGCTTCCCCCCTGGCGCGAGCCGCAATCGAAGAAGCTGTTGTTGTAAAGGCTGATTGCCCCAGAATAAGTGGAGTGGTTCTCTCCACCCCCATAGAGGCAGGTATACACAGAGGAAACCCCAGACGGGTCGGGGCCCTTGCCTACGTGATAGACCACGTTGTTGTAGAGCTCGATGCCTCCCGCCATGTCCGGATTTACGGTGGAGAGGTTGATCCCGTCGCAGATGGCGTTGCGAATAATGTTGTCGTGGATGTGGAGATCGCCTTCGTCGGTCGTGGTCAGGGTGGTGTGCCACTGCACCGCCCGGCAGCCGGCGGTGCCGGTGTTGCTGGGATCGGGATCCACGATGTTCCATGCGAAATCAACATGGCTGGTTGCGGTGTAAAACGCATGGTACAACTTGCAGCCCAGGCCGTTACTGTCGCACTTCGAGGCGATGTTGTGCCACCAGTTCCCGTACCACCAGTAATTGTTGGTATCGGCGTTAGTGATGCAGCCGTACACGGGTGCGGAAGCATCGCAACTGATGTCGTTTCCGACCAACCGCCAGCTTGTTGGTTGTGGTCCGCCGATATCAATTCCAGGGCCACGGAAGGTAAGGCCGAACAGTGTCCAGTTGTCGATATTGCCGCCGATATTGGGCACGCGCCAGATGTAGCCGCAATTGCTGCACGCCGTTACTGTAGCGGTCGCGCCGGGATAAGCTCCCAAGGCAAGGGGTGCCTGTGCGCACGGAACTACCCCCCCACAGTTATCTCCGGTTTGAAACGACAGGGACGCTGGTTGCGAATAGGACGAAGAGGCCGGATCCATGCTGCTCTGATTGACGCCATTCTCAACATACGCCACATCGCCAGCCGCCAGCGTGTTCTTGGCCTTGAGCATCGTGGCCCAGCAGCCGCCAGAGAAGGTTCCGGGACTGCTGTCGCTGCCGCTGGTGGCTACGCAGTAGATATGGCCTGTAGATCTCACCGTGAAGGTGGCACCCGTGTAGCTGTAGCCATTGATGGTCTGCGAAGGACTCGTAGACGCCTGCCCGTTGACTGTAACCACGAAGCTGCCAGTCCCCGGCGTGCAGCTTGATCCTAACTGCACTACCACCTTCTGGTACCAGAGCCAGGTGCCACCCCAGGAAACCACCCGCAGGCAGTTCTGACCGTTCCAATTGACCGTGGAACTCCCCTGGGTGGTGCCGAAGCCGTTGCCGTAGAGAGTGACGTATGCCCCGGCGAAACCGCTGACGCTCTCGCCGCCGCTGTTCGGGGCACTGCTAAGGTCGGTGAAGAAGATCTCGGGCGGCGCCACCTGCGCCATGGCCAGCGTGGTGCCCAGGATAATTAAGGTTAGAAGGCCGAACCGAACTGCCTTGCTCATAGTTTCACTCCGATTCAGGTTTGTGCGATGCGCCTGTTGTTCGCAGGACAACCAAGTCTCACTGGATTCTCGTGCATTCGTGTGCGGCGCTCCTAGATGCCCACGGGCCTTGTTCCGCAGTCCATTTACTCGAAAGGTACTACTGCACCTTGCGTTGCGCCGTTTGGATTTCTCTACTGCAGCACGCGCTGCACCACTCCCGAAACAGGCGAGAACACGCTACTTACGGCGCGATG
>Ga0209517_10010588_pt1 | contig 10224 bp, 6 predicted proteins | sample PeaSoiMetSII2010_FD_187695 | JGI IMG/M metagenome (GOLD analysis project Ga0209517, IMG submission 187695) | Peat soil microbial communities from Weissenstadt, Germany - SII-2010 (SPAdes) (version 2) | ecosystem: Environmental > Terrestrial > Soil > Wetlands > Peat | place: Germany: Weissenstadt... | reverse complement strand
GGATCTGCTCCAGGCTCAACTTCTCTGAGGACTTCATGCGGATGATCAATCCCCAGCATGCCCTTCAGGCTCATCTTGTGTGAGAAACGAACCCCCGCTTCAGGCTCATCTTGCATGAGACAAGACTAGGAATTGACACTGCGTGTCCCGCCAAGTATAATCCTCAAGACCTAACTACAAGGAGGGCGGACACCGCTATGGCCACATACCAACTGCAAGTCAACGGGCAGAGTTCCAGTGTAACCGTTGACGACCCAAATACTCCCCTGCTGTACGTTTTGCAGGAGAACTTCGAAATCAACGGCGCGAGATTCGGCTGCGGACTCAGCCAGTGCGGAGCATGCACCGTGCTGCTGGACGGAAATCCCATCCGTTCCTGCCAGACTGCCATCTCCGCCGCCGACGGGCACAGCGTCACTTCCCTGGAAGGTCTCAGCGCCCTCGATGGCCGTTCAACCCCGGATGGTCTGCATCCCATCCAGCAGTCGTTTGTCGACCAGCAGGCCATGCAGTGCGGCTACTGCACAGCCGGCCCCATCCTGTACGGCTATGCGTTTATCAAGGGCAACCCGAACGCCAGCCGCGCCGATATCGAACAAGCTCTCAGCGGTCTCATATGCCGGTGTTGCGCGCACACCCGCATGATCGACGCAATTGAGAACTATGCCCAGGAGGCTTTCTGATGAAACCGAAAAATCCTCTCAAACTCGACGGAGCGCTACCGCTCTCCCCAAAAGCAATCGAGGCTCTGAACTTCTTCGAGCCTTCCCGCCGCAACTTCCTGAAGACCGCCGGCGTCATGATGGTCGGCTTCTCCGCGGCTGGGGTCACCGCAACGGAAGCCAACGCGCAGAGCCCCATCAACCCTACGGGCCTTATCGATGCCACTCAGGTGGACAACTGGCTCGCCATCGGCGCCGACGAGAGCATCACGGTTTTCGCGGGTAAACACGAACACGGCCAGGGTATGCGCACCGCCCAGCTTCAGATCGCCGCCGAAGAACTGTCCGTGGCCCCGAGCCGCATCACGCTGGTGATTGGTATTAGCGGCGTCACTCCCGATCAGTTCCTCACTGTGGGCAGCTTGTCTACCATGACGCAGTTCGGCACCGCCGGCCTGCGCGTCGCTCTCGATACCGCGCGCGACGCGTTGTTCCAGTTGGCGTCTCAATACCTCGATGTTCCCGTTAGCCAGCTCGCCGTCACCAACGGTGTGTTCTCGGTCAAAGGGGGAGATCCGACCTACACGGTGAGCTACGGCCAGTTGGTCCAGGGACAACGGTTTAATCTTACGGTGAATTCAAAGGCCGTGCCGAACGATCCGTCCACGTGGAAGGTGATCGGAACATCGGTCCCGCGCGTCGAGGTTCCAGCCAAGGCCAAAGGGAGCTTCCAGTACGCGCAGAAGGTTCGTGTCCCCGGCATGCTTCACGGCAAAGTCGTGCGGCCGCCCGTCCTCGACGCCCACGTCATGACTATTGACAAAACCTCCGTCAGCGGCATGCCCGGCAACCCGCAGGTGGTGCAGGTCAATGACTTTGTCGGTGTCGTCGCCGACACGGAATGGCATGCCCTCAACGCCGCCCAGGCGCTGGCTGCCGCGGTCACCTGGTCGGCCGGCAGTACCCTGCCCGCTCAAACCGACCTCTACACGTACATGACGGCGCAGCCTTCGGCGGACGCCTTCCAAGTCAACACTGGAGACGTCGACAAGGTTCTGGGCACAGCCGGCAAGACCATCACGGCCCAGTACCTTTACCCGTTCCAGATGCACGGCGCGCTCGCCAGTTCCTGCGCCGTTGCGGACGTCCGCGGAGGCACCGGCAAGACGGCGACCGTCAAAATCTGGTCCGCAACTCAGGGCGTCTATGCCACCACGCGAGCTGTCCTGTCCACCCTGCTGGGAATTCCCGCGCCGAACATTCTGGTCACGTTTGTCGAGGGCTCCGGCGGTTACGGCCATAACGGCGCCGACCCGGCGGCTTACGATGCCGCGCTCCTCTCGCAGGCTGTCGGCAAGCCCGTCCGCATGCAGTACACCCGCCGCGATGAAATGACTGGCGCCGAGCACTACGGCCACGCCACGGTCAGCAATGAAACGGTCGGCCTCGACGCCAACGGCAGCATTATCGCGTGGGACTACGTAGCCTTTCGGGCGCAGCGCGGTGAGGGCGCTATATTCGGCACGCCCGGCAACGGAATACCGGGCTACCTCGCCGGATTCCCCACCACTAAGTTTGTTCCCACAACCACGCCCGCCAATGCGACGGCGAGCACAGCCACGAACGGCAGCAACTTCATCCCCCCGTACGTCACGTCTAGTTTCAACGGGGTAAGCTACGGTACCGGCACCATCGCCAGCCACCGCGTGCTGACCCGGGTCGTGCTTTCTCCTTTTTGGACCGCCTGGCTACGATCTCCCGATCGCCTCCAGAACACCTGGGCCCATGAGAGCGTCATGGATGAAGTCGCCGCCAGCCTGCAGCTGGACCCCGTCCAGTACCGCACGCGCCATCTGGCGGACCCGCGCCTGATCAACGTCATCAACACCGTCACACAAAGAGCGAACTGGGATACCCGTTTTTCGCCCAAACCCGGCAATGCCCGTACCGGCGTCGTCACCGGCCGGGGCTTCGCGTGCGTTCTGTACGAAGGCGGCAACGGCTATTGCGCCCTGGTCGCCGAAGTCAGCGTCGATCAGCAGTCGGGCATCATCACTGTGACGAATGTCACCGCGGGCATCGACACGGGCCCGGTCGTAAATCCCAATGGTCTCCGCAACCAGATGGAGGGTCAGGTGATCCAGGGCATCAGCCGCACGCTGGTCGAGGAGGTTAAGTTCCGCAACCAGCCAACCGGCGGGTTCATCACTTCCGGCGACTGGAGCACTTACCCTGTTCTGAGTTTCGGCAACCCGCTTCCCGTAATCGACACGGTCCTGATCAATAACCTCAAAGCGTCGCCTACCGGCGCTGGGGAGACCATCATCACCATCATCGGAGCCGCCATCGGCAATGCCGTCTTCGATGCAACCGGTGTCCGCATGCGGCAGATCCCGTTGACTCCGCCCAACTTCTTCGCGGCGAAATCGGCGCAGAACGTCTGAGCCGTCCGACCCTTGCGCGTGTGCCACGGACCGGTACCGTTGACCGGTTCCGTGGCGCAGGCGCTTTTGCTTGCCGTATTTATCGCTATCCTGTAATTCGAATGTCCGCGTCCCGCACGTTCGCGATCGTTTCTTCGGGGGCCGTGCTGGCATTGGGCGCGGCTTTGCTGTATGCACAGCGCTTGCACGCGCAGCAGCCGCCGCAGCCGCACGCCGCAATCGACCCGGTGCACCTCTTGGAAGCCCGCTACGAGGTCGTCACGCCCTGGTGGGATGCGGCCCGGGGCACGCCGCTCCCGGCATCGAAGGACTACGACGACCCCTCCGGCAAGCTCCGCCTCCTGAATCAGTCCGGCGAAGTCCAGACCAAGGATCACCCTTTCTTCACCCCGCTCGGCTCCAACGGACGCTCCTGTGTCACCTGTCACCAGCCCACCAGCGCCATGAGCCTTTCTCTCGATCTCATCCGCCTGCGCTGGGCCCAAACCGAGGGCAAAGACCCTCTGTTCGCCGCCATCGACGGCTCCAACTGCCCCGGCCTCCCGCAGGACAAAGAAGCGTCGCATTCGCTCCTGCTCGAACGCGGCCTGTTCCGCATCGCCCTCCCCTGGCCTCCGCTCGCCGCCTCCGGCCAGCGCATCGAGCCGGATTTCCGCATCCAAGTCGTCCGCGACCCAACCGGTTGCAACAAGAACCCCGCTTCCATCTCCGTGTACCGCCGCCCGCGCGTCGCGGCTAATTTGAAGTACGTCGCCCTGCCCAGTGGCGTCACTCTAATGGCCGACGGCCGCGAGCCCAGTCTCCAGTCCCAGGCCATCTCTGCCGCGCTCACTCACGAGCAGGCCTCGGCCGTCCCCACCCCCGCGCAGCTCAAACAGATTGAGGATTTCGAACGCCAGCTCTTTATGGCGCAACACTGGGATAACTTCGGCGGCCTTCTCGGCGAACCCGGCGGACCTCCGCTGCTCGGCGCCGATAACCTTGCCAGCGGTGTCGCCGGCGCCGGCGCGGTGCCCGCGTCCGGTAACCTCGCGGCATCGTTCGATCCTTGGCGCAATCTCTCCGCGCCCGATGTCGCCATCCGTCAACGTGCCTTTCGTGAATCCGCCCTGCGTGGTGTCGACCTCTTCGCCTCGCGTCAGTTCCGCTTGGCGGACGGCACGCAGGTCACCTGCGCCAGCTGCCACCGGTCCGGCGCCGACCGTTTGTTCAACACCGGGCGCTCCATCGACATCGGCACCACCAATCTGCCCACGGCTCTGCTCACGAAGGGGGAATCGCCCGAGCTGCCGCTGTTCCGCATCACCTGCAACGCCTCGGCCCCGCCTCACCCGCAACTGGGCCGGATCATTTTGACTCAGGACCCGGGCCGTGCACTCATCACCGGAAAATGTGCGGATGTCGGCTCCATCCTGATGCAGCAGTTCCGCGGACTCGCCGCCCGCGCGCCCTACTTCGCCAACGGTTCCGCCGGCGATCTGACCGCCCTGGTGGACTTCTACAATCGCCGCTTCAAGATTGGGCTCACAGACAAAGAGAAACAGGACCTCGCCAACTTCCTCAGCATCCTGTAGTTCCGTCACAGGGCTGCGCGCGGATTGAAGGATGCATCTTGCCTTCGAAAGTTCTCGATTGTCCATCTCGAGTGGTCAAGAAAACTGAACGCACCTTTGGCCCGGGTAAGACAGGCAGTCGGCATGAGAAACAAGAAGTCGGTGCGACTGCCGGCGTACGTGACTGGCTCTGTGAACCAGGAGACTCTGCCGCAGAATGAGTATCGGGCCGCGGAGAACCGTATTCTGCGGTCGAAGCTGCCATCGCGATTGCGGTTGTCCGACCCCGAGCGGGCCACTCTCGGTGAGATTGGGAAGCGCCTGGGACGCAGGGCGCTCCGAGAGGTCGCCTGCATGGCTAATCCCGACTGTGGGTACCGTAATTTCATTTGCACTCCGCGACGTTTTGGTCCTTCCGCCCACATTCATCCGGGCACAATCCTGAGGCTCCCAGCGACCGCGGCACTCTACCCGTCCGACCGCTGGCGAGCCCTCGGGACAGCCTCTCTCTTGCCACGGAGAATAGGCGAGGGAAGCTTATCTGCTCGTGAGTGGGCCGTGGTTCGGCACGGACGCTTCTGACTTTCGGTTAGTTGAATTGCCTGGGCTACCATAACAATTCAGCCTTCGGCGAACGCAAACGACTGTCGTCAGCTTATTCTAATGCCGCGTGCGTTACACTGTTGTGAAATCGACGCAGAGATCCGCAGGCTTGATTCGGCTGTGCTTCGAGCCGTCCAAGACCAGGCGGCGGGAGCTCCGTTTCGGTGTAAAGCGGAAGCATCCCCAATTTGGAAGCTGGCAGCAGGCCACCAGACAACCGACCCTAGGTGCTAATGTGAAGCTAACCGACCTGCGCGGGATTCTTCAATACATCCCGCAATTCAGGGAAAAGACATTTATTCTTGCAGTGGATGCAGCCATCGTCACGGAGGAGAACTTCGCCAACATCCTCCTGGATGTGGCCGTGCTGCGCTCCTTGAACATCCGTGTGGCGCTCGTGCACGGCGCTGCGGAGCAAGTTCAGGCTCTCGCCGAGAAGCAGGGTGTCCATGCGTCCAATTTCGATGGCACTGGCGTGACCGATGCCCCGACCTTGCAGCTGGCCATAGACGCGGCGAACCGTCTCGCGCATGAGATCCTGCAAGGCCTTGCGGCCAACGACCTCCGCGCCGCCTGCTCTAATGCCATCGTTGCGCATCCGGTGGGGATCCTCCAGGGAGTCGACCACCTGTTTACCGGGAAGGTCGAGCGTGTCGACACCGAACTCATTCATATGTTGTTGAACCAGGGTATCGTTCCCGTGGTGCCGCCACTCGGCTTTGACCGCGACGGCAAGACGTACCGCGTCAACTCCGATAGCATTGCACTCGCGGCGGCTGAGGCCTTGAAGGCAACCAAGCTGATTTTCATGACGTCTCAGGATGGGTTGCGGCACAACGGGCAACTCATTCGCCAGATGCTGGTGGAGGATTTGCAGAAACTGGTACAGTCCGAGAGCGGCGGATTTGAGGCGGAAATGGTTTCCAAGGCTCGCCACGCGGCAGCCGCCTGCGCCGCGGGCGTGCATCGCGTCCACATCATCAATGGCCGCGAGGACGAAGGGCTGCTGTCCGAAGTGTTCTCCAACGAGGGCATCGGCACGCTTATCTACGCCAACGAATACGAACAGATCCGGCCGGCCAAGAAGAAAGATATCCGGGCTATCCAGTTGTTAACCAAGAAGGCGGTGGAAGTTGAAGAGCTGGTGCGACGGACGCGCGGAGAGATTGAGAAGAACCTGGCGGATTACTATATCTTCGAAATCGACAAGAACCCGGTCGCGTGCGTGGCGCTGCACGTTTATCCCGCGCGGGAACAGGGCGAACTGGCTAGTCTTTATGTCGATCCATCCCACGAAAATCAGGGGATCGGCCGAAAGCTGATTCAATTCGTCGAAAATAAAGCTCGCGAAATGGGCCTGGCTGAATTGATCGCGCTATCGACGCAGACGTTTACTTACTTCCAGTCGAAAGGTGGCTTTGCCGAAGGCACACCCGACGACCTTCCGCCGACCCGCCGGGAGAAATACGACCACAGCGGACGGAACTCGAAAGTTCTTTTGAAGAAGCTGAAGGTATCCGCATAGGGAAAACGGATCCCCCAACCTCGTCACTGGTTGACATGCACGACCTTGGCCGGCGGGAAGCCGTTGAAGGACGTGCTGCTGGCGGCGGCATAGGCGCCTATGTTTTCGGAGTAGACGAAGTCGCCCATCTCCATGTCCGGGAGCTGCTCGGCCAGGTTGATGGTATCGAGGGCGTCGCACGTAGGGCCGAAGACGGAGCAGATTTGAGTAGGACCCTTCTTGAAGCTTCTCAGGCGGTACTGGGCGTGGTCGAAGATCATGCCGCTATAAGTGTGATAGACGCCGTCATTGAGGTAGTAACAAAGTTTGCCGCCGCGGACGGCCTTGCCGATGATCTGGGCGATGGCAGCGGCGGCAGAGGCGACCAGGAAACGCCCCGGCTCAGCCAGGATTTCGATCGGTTCGGGGAACAGACGGTCCAACTCGGCGTTAATCATTTTGGCGAGTCTTCTGAAGGGGGGAACCGCGTCGTCGTAGTGGGCGGGAAAACCACCGCCGATGTCGAGGAGCTTGAGATCGAAGCCACGCGCCTTGGCCTCGGAGAAGATTCCCGCGGCCAGATGCAACGCTTGGCTGTAGTTCTTCGGGTTCGTGCACTGGCTGCCGACGTGGAAGCTCAGCCCTTCAACTTCGAGCTTATTATTGTGAGCGAAGGCGATCAGGTCCACGGCCTCGCCAGGCAAGGCGCCGAACTTGCTTGACAGCTCCACCATCGATCCGGTGTTGGGGACGCGCAACCGCAGCACCAGGCCTGAGTGCGGGGCATAGCGGGCGATCTTGATCACCTCTTCGTGGTTATCGTAGGTCACCAACGGCTTGTATGGATCCAGCCGCTGCAGCGTTTCAACCGCTTTGATCGGGTTCGCGTAAATGATCCGATCCCAGATGAAATCCTGCCGCTGCTTCGCCGGAAGATGCTTGATCTTTTCGTGAACGTTCAAGAACTCGGCCACGCTGGCGACGTCGAAACTGGCTCCGGCATCGTAGAACGTCTGCACGATCGCAGGGTCGCTGTTCGCCTTGACCGCATAGTAGACCTGCACGAGCGGCAGGTACTTTCGGAATTGCTGGTAGTTTTCTCGCAGCACCTTATGGTCCACGACGACCAGTGGTGTGCCATGCTTTTTGGCCAGCTGAAGCAGTGTCTTTTGATCCATGGCATACTGTCCGTAGCTTACATGTTTGCGTGAATCGCGATCCAGAGGCGCGCGAGATGCGTCAGCGCGAGTCCCGTAAATTCCCGTCGCGCCGCGCTGGAGTTCATATGCCGTCGCCTTCCGTGATTAGAAAATTCTTGAACTGCCACGGGTCGGACATGTCGACCTGCGGCTTGTTATATCCACTGAAGGCGTTGGAGTAATGCTTCAGCGGGTTCCAATCCGAGGCCACGGAAATGAATTTTCCCAGATAGGGCTTGCTGACGCCCAGAACATATTCATGGGGCAAGTCGTCCGGCACGCATAGCCCGCGGCGCGGATTCTCGACCATCCACATGCAGGCGGCGACGACCGAGATGGCTACTTGCATCGTGGTAGCGTTCTGGTGCGGTACCAAGCGGCGCGACTCCTCGATATCGAGATCGGTGCCGCACCACCACGATTGGTAAGGATGTCCCATCACCAGCGCGCCCAGAATATCTTCTCCGCCGGTGATTTCGTCGGTCATGATGCGGATACGCGATTGCAACCGGTAGTCGTAGCCGCGCAGTTCGTGGAGCGAGGCAATGGCGGCGTCGCAGGGACAATAAGCGTAGTGGACCGTGGGGCGGTAGATCGCCTTGCCGTCTTCCCAAACCGTGAGCTTCTCGGTAATGGTGAACGCCTCGCCGTGGCGCACGATCATGCCGAGGATGTTGTGATCCGGTGGCACCCAGGTCGCTACGAATGTGTTGATGCCCATCCGCGCCAGACAGATCTGGCTCTTGGGCCCGACCGGATGTTCGAAGGCGTAGCCGGGCAGCTCTTTTTCATGGGTGCCCCAGCCCATCTCGGCGGTGGTCGTCCCCTCTTCGCGGAAGCCTTCAACGCTCCAGGTATTGACGAACTCGTTCACCTCTTTGGGCTGATCTGTAATCTGCGTGTCGCGCTCGCTGCAGTGAATGACTTTGACGCCGAGTTGCTGGGCCAGATGGTTAAAGTTCTGCGCCTTGGCATGGTGCGCGATCATCTCCGCCTGAGCCCCGCCGAATTTGGTTTCGGCGAGTGCTCGCTGCGCGATGTCCAGGAGCGCGTGCTTGGTGAAATGGCTGATGAGGCCGGGGTTCGCGCCGTGTTCGATCACCGCCGTCGGCCCGGGCTCACTCCAGGTGGAGATCATGCGCCGCAGATTCATGTGGCGCCAGTAGAGGGTTCGCTCGGTCGGGTGCTTGCTGTCGGCTCCAGCGTAGGGATCCCAGACCTCCACCGACGTGTTTACATAGAGGACGCCCCGATCGTGGCACCACTGCACGATTTCGCAACAATCGATATTCCACGCCAGGTCGATGAGGAGGTCTCCGTCCGAGAGGTGCTGTCCCAGCAGACTCCCCAGGTTCTCGGGAGTCACACGATCCTTGATGAATGTCATGCCCCGCTCGACCCAGGGCTTCAAAGCGTCGTCGTTGGGCTCGAATTCTATGATCGTGGTGCGCTTGGGATCGATGCTGAGGTGCTTGATCAAAATGGGCAGCGTGCAACGCGCCACCGCGCCAAATCCGACGAACACAATTCGCTTCGGAAACGTAACCATCCTGTATTCCCCTCCGCTGTGGTGACTGGAGCTAAGTTGGCCAACAACCGGAAGAGCCATGCGACGGTCCGACAAACCAAGCCGCTCCGCCTCGTCCGACAAGTGACAAGCGCCAAATCCACTACCAGAGTATCAACGTGCGGTTAGGCATTGTCAATTTTTTGGGTCGAAGCAGTTGTCGAAGGCCCATGACAGCCCAAACAGTTCCGCCGCAGGATTGGCGGCAGACCCCGGCCGAAGGCCGCGCAAGCCTCGATTCCCCACCTCAACTCTCCAAAAAACCGAACCGTTCGGGACCAAATGAGGACCATCACCGGCTCGCCGGAACACTGCAACGCCTCGGCATTCCGCCGCATCCATGCACGTCATATTGCGCGGAGCTCCCGTCCGGCGCGTCGAAGCTTACGTCGTTCGAGTCTGGACCCATGACGTTAAGCGATCGGAACAGTCACGATCGTCCCATCGGCAAACCACCATTTCCGCTCATCGACGACCAAGCAGAGCGAGAGACTCCACCGTCGAGGACGGTAAATTCGCTCGCGTGCTGGAGTGGACCCCGATTTTGAGACAGCCAGTTAACCCTTAGACCATTTTCTGAGATAATATAGACCAGCTCTGGCGATCCGGCTGCAAGCAAGAGATGGCGAAGGCCTATTCTGACGATCTACGACGGAAGTTGTTGGAGGCGCATCAGCAGGGGGAAGAGAGCC
>Ga0209517_10010587_pt1 | contig 10226 bp, 14 predicted proteins | sample PeaSoiMetSII2010_FD_187695 | JGI IMG/M metagenome (GOLD analysis project Ga0209517, IMG submission 187695) | Peat soil microbial communities from Weissenstadt, Germany - SII-2010 (SPAdes) (version 2) | ecosystem: Environmental > Terrestrial > Soil > Wetlands > Peat | place: Germany... | reverse complement strand
CCCCTATGTAACTCCTTGCCGCCACTAAGCTTAGGAAGATGCCGTTTTCAGCCTGATTGTTTGCTCAGACCTCTGAGGCTCAGTCACGACTTTTTGGAAGCCCAGTATCCCAAATGATGTCGCATCCCTTGCAGTGCAAGATGTGGGTCTCCTTCGCTTGCGGATGATCATAAACCTCACGCATATTCTTGCCACAAGTAGGGCATCTCTGCACTCGCCCCATGATGAAAGAGGCAAAAATGGAGCCACCGAAAAGAAGTATGATGAGGCAGAGATAGATAGGCGAGCTAGTAAGCGTGCCCTCCCTTTGGAGGTAGCTTAAAACGAATGCCACGGCGGCTAGGGATACCAAAACCATGCCACGATTGTAGTGCATCTTTTTCTGATTCGGCATTTGCTTGAACGCACGCATAAAGGCCGCCGATAACGATCCAAAGCTGAGCCACGGCGCGAAAAACGGCAAGCGCCAAATCGGATGAAGGCCTCGGCCAACGGCGCGCTCGCCGTTGGCACCCGCAGGCTTTCGGAACTATGCGAGCTCAGCGAGCCCGATCGAAGTCCCGGAGGGACGACGCGAAGGGTCGCGCTCATGAGGGCCATCGAAAAAGATAAGCGACCGCCGCCGGGAATAAAGATTGAGCGTAAAGCGCAGGCACGGGTGTTCCTTCGGCCCCGCGCGGAAACGGATAACGGCGGTTCGTCCTCATCGATTTGTTATCCGTTCGCACGCTAACGCTTTACTCGCTCGAAAATGCAAACCCCGCCTGAGTCTTTTTCAACGAGCTTCCAGCCATCTTTGCCCAGATCATTTAAAAACGCCTCTGGAGCGTCAGGGTGCATCCCGTCGAAGCCGGGGAACACGGCCAATTTGTATTCCCACTGTATCTCATGATGGGGGGTGCAACACCCGGCCAAGAGAAGGGTGGCGGTGGTCGCAATGAGAGAGTGTTTGATATTTCTCATAAGTTTTGAAAATTACGGCAGGGCAAGGAGATTCCCGGATAACGCTCTGTGTCAGGCGCGCCGGACCACTGATTTAGGAAAACCGGGAAGGTGCAGTCCGGCGTCGCCTGCACCCAGATGTTATACGCCTTAATCATTCGAGTCTAAGTGTCCTCCGGACCATCTGGTGGACGGAATCCGCCTCGGCCTGCGAGGGCACCGTGTAGCTGATCGCCACGCAACGACCCTCCTTGTTCTTCACAATGTAGTTGTGGCTGCGCATTTCGGTAACTATGCCGTCCTTCTGAGGGCGAGCAGTGTATGCGAGATGAACCCCCGCCAGCCCCGTCTCGGTCGTGAAGTCCTCCTGACGAAAGGAGGCCCTATCGGCGTCTGGATTGGCTTCGAACGAGGCCCGGAGCTTCGCGGCCGCAGTCTGGGGGTCCGGTCTGTTTGTGTCGAAAATCATTGCCCGGATCATGCCAGCCGGGCCGACCAGGGTCGGAGGGCAGACGGGCACCCCAGGGTCAAGGTCGATGCGCTGCCAACCGTCTCCGACGACCAAGGAGAGGCCGGCTCGCGCAAACACCACCTCGCCAGGCTGCTGGGCAACACTCCGGGCGGACTTACGTCCACAGTCAACGCCGAAAACGAGAACAGCGGTGATGGCGATTGCAAAGATTGCGTATTTCATAGTGTGCGGACGAGAAGCGTATAGCGACCCGGCTCAGGCAGGCCGGGCCAGTGATGCCCGATTGCAAACAGACGCTGAATCCCGGCGTTGCCTGCAGCCGGATAATTAGACCGCGTCTGCATATCTCAACCTATGAACTCTTCCAACTTCGCCGCAATATCTGCGCCGGGCTTTCGCCAGACGAACTTGCCGTTGTTGGCAGTGATGCCGACCATGAAGTGCTTGGCACTCATTTTGAATGGGGCTTCTGTGCTGAAACGTCTGAGAAACTCAAATGAGGCTGGTTCAACGATCGAAAGCGGAAACACTATGCCCATTGGGAACATGACACGGTTGCCCATCACCATGAACAAAAATTGCCTTAGGTTGTCTGGCCCTAAAAACACATCCGGCCACTCCACCTTCGGCAGAACCGAATCCTTCCATGCCAAAACCGAGGTCGTCGAGCCCTGTTGCTCGACGCGCTCGAAAAAGACATCGAAGAATGCCTCGAGCTTCGGCATTGCCGTGGTTTGGTCTTTGCCGATCGAGTGACCCCAACAAGTGGCTTTTGCTGGACGATATACAAACATAAGCGTGAGCGGGCTAACTATTGATTGAACGAACCGGTTCGTTGATTGAAGTGCAAACGTGAACCCTTTTGGCTTCGCCTTCCTCCGCCCCTGCGAGCCTCACTTCCTGTGCTGATCTCCACCGGTCCATAGAGAAATCACAGCAATTTGCCCGCTCATGTCAAGCGCCATGACCCCCCCTGTCCAAAGGGTCACAAGCTCTTAGCCCAGAAGCAGAACGTAGCCGCCGGCACTCAAAACCAAGCATTCAATGCGGTGGTCTTTTTCTACAAGGAGGTGCGCCGCAGGGCCCTTGGGGAGAGTGGAGGCACTTCTCATCTTTACCCAAAAATCCCTTCGCTGGGCACCCGCACACCGTCGGGTTACCTGGGCGAGCGCAGCGAGCCAATTCGAAGCCCCAACGGGGCGGCGCATACCAGCCCAGAGGCAAGCGAGGAACGAGCGCCGCCCTGGGTAAGCTGCCCCAAAAAATCCCCTCCCTTTTCTCGCCGTTTTGGCTTGTCCGCAGCCCCAGAACCTTGTTGGGGCTGCGGACGAGCCAAAACGGCGAGAAAAGGGAGGGGTAGCGACGATCTAAACCACCGCAATCGCCGGCCAGGGGCGTCCTCCTGCTTCGCCGTCACGAACGCGAAAGAGTAATGATTCCGCAGGAAGCTGAGAGTGGTCTCGGTATTTGATGGCGGTCCGTATTGAGTAAATGATGGATTTGGTTTCGGACATCAGCCTGGTTTGGGTGAGGTGGATTTTTCGCTTTTTCCCTGCTCCAGCAGAAGGATTGGGCCGGAACGGCCTTCGCGACGAAGACCGCCCGGCCCTTCTGCTGTTTGCAGGCTCCAGTCGGCGCTCGGGTTGCGTCCCCGCAGAGCCCTATCCTCCGCTGAAGCAAAGGGGTGGAGGCTCCCGGCTTGCCTTGGCAGTGGCCATTTCCCGTTTCCGTTTCCTTGAGGGTCTCTAGGGGGGGAAACGGGCAAGGGCAGTTTTAGTTGGTAGCCTCTGGCGTCATGAATGACTTCACCCTGGGTGGAGAGTTCGGCCAAAGCCGAGCAGATGGTGGCCGTGCGAATGCCACAAAGCTTTTGCAACTGGTGAACGGGGATCGGCTCCTGGAGTTGGGCTAGCGCCTGGCGCACCCGTTGGGTTGGACTGGGTGGAGTGTCCGGTTGAATCGTGGACCGCTCGACCACCGTCAGGGCCACCACCGAACCTGACTCCCTGAGTTGGAGCGGGATGTGGTCCTGGGAAGGGGCGGCGCGATGCTCGGTGGACAAGGTAAGTTGGGAGCCTTTGCGGCGCAGGTAGAGATTGGAGTCACCCCAACCGTGGAGTTCGCTCGAACCGCGCAGGGCCTGTCCCGGGCGGCTGGATTGGGAGTCCTTGCGAGCGTGATGAACCAGCAGGACGGCCAGTTGGAACTGCCGTTGGAGTTGCCGCAGGTAAGAGAGCAGCGCGGCGATCTGGGTGGCGTCGTTTTCATCGACTCGGTGCAAGCGGATCAGTGGGTCCAAGATCAACAGCACGGGGCGCTGTTGCTGGAGGGTCTGAGCCAGGCGCTGGCGATCCATGGCGGTATCCAGTCGGAGCGAAGGGGCGGTAATGACCTGCACCGGTAAGGAGCCAAAAGGAACCTGGGCGGCGGTGGCAATGCCTTCCAAGCGCTGGCGCACCACCGCCAATGAGTCTTCGGCCGGGAAGAGCAAGACCGGCCCGCTGCGCCGCACCGGGAACTGGCGCAAACAGGGAGCACCCGAGGCGATACTGACGGCCAAGTCCAAAGCCAGGAAGCTTTTGCAGCATTTGGGTTCGCCGCCCAGGATGCCCACCGCCTGTTCGGTCCACAGATCCTGGACCAGCCATTGGATTTGCGGGCCGTGGCTCTCCAGTTGGCTGGCCCGTTGAACCGGTAGCGGGTTCATGGTTTTTGGGTGGGCTTGGGATCCAGGGCAAAGAGCTCGAAGTAGAGTTTTTCGTCGATGACTTCGCGTTCCTGCTGGCAGGCGGCCACCAGCAGTTCGTTAGCCAGGTTCATCAGCAGGCGGAGGTTGCCGGCGGCATGTTCGCAGAGAGTCTGGATCAGCGAAGGACTCAGTAGCTTGGGGTTGCCGGCGGCTTTGAGCAGGTGATTGAGGCATTCCTGCAGTTGCTTGGGCGGCAGGGCTTCCAGGCGCAAGCGGCTGCGAATGCGGCTGGCAATGGGCAGGAGGTCTGGTTCAGCCAGCCGAGCGCTCAGGCGCCCATCACCGGCCAGAATGATGGTCAGGATGGACCGCGAGTCCAGATCGGCGCTGGCCAGCAGGCGCAGTTCGGCCAAAACCAACGAGTTCATCTCCTGGGCCTCATCGATCAGCAGCACGGGCCGATAGGCGGCGGCCTCGATATGGGCGAGCCATTTTTCCCGAAGTGCTTTGGAGCTATACCAACGGTTGTTGGGTGAGAGGGCGACGCCGAACAAGTGGCCCAGTTCGCGGTAGAAGTCGGCCATCTTAGCCTGCGGCCGGGTCAAGGTGCCGACGCACAGATCCCGCAGGCCACTCAAGTGCTCAGCCAGGATACGGAGCGCGGCACTCTTGCCGGCTCCGGGCTCACCCACCGCCAGTGCAAAGCCGCCTTCGCCGATCTGGTGTTCGATGCGCCAGCAGAAGCTTTGGATCGAGGCCGGCACCCAGAGGGCCGTGGCCGGCAGTTGCGAGGAGAAGGGATTGAACTTGAGGCTATAGAGATTGAGTAGTCGTTTGTTCATGAGGGATTTTGCGGGTTTTGGGGTTGGGGCAAATAAGCCGGCGGCAAGCCGGTAGTGGCGTATTGCTGGATGAGTTGCTCAAGCAAAGGCGCCATGCCGGCAGGCGTCGGCGGCTCTGGCGGACTTTGCGCCGAAGTCCGAGGCGCTCGCAGCCCTTCGGCATTTTTCTTTTTATCCTGAGGATAAATGCGGCAGAGAATGGCGCCGGTTTTCGGATCGGCCAAATGCACCGTGCTCAAATCCCAGGAGGCGTAACGCACCGCCAGTTCTTTGAGGTGGCCGTAACGGGAGGGCACTTCAAAGCGAAGGCTCTGGAGACTGAGGGTACCGTCGCTGTGGCGTTGGAGGCGCCGCTCCTCAAGGGTAAAGGCCAACTGTAACTGCTGGGTCGAGGGACAGGATTGGCCGACATTTTTATCGTTCAGAAAGCGCTGCAAGGGCGTCTGGCCGGTTTCGGAGTGCACCTTGCGGTTGTATTCCAGTTCGATCCACGCCTGGGTGGCTTCGTTGAGTTGCTCCAGTCTCAGATCGGCCACGCCTTCGAGCATAGGCAAAAGCCGCCCTTCAATCTGGCCCCAAAAGGCCTCTTGCTTGCCATTCTGGTAAGGCGAATAGGGCAGTGTGTTTTCAAAGAGGATGCCCAGCCGAGTCAGCCCCTGCTCGGTCTCGGCGGCGATCATCGCCGAGCCGTTGTCGTAAAGCAGCGATCTGGGCAAATCCCGTTTCTGAAAAGCCTGGCACAAGCCGTGGCAGAGTTCGCGTGCCCCTTCGGCCAGATACCATTGCAGATGGCAACAGAGCCGGGAGCGGTCGTCCAGGACGCCCAGCAAGATCGGATAGACCCATTGGCCGTCGCTCAAGAGCACCCGCAAGGAGCCGTGATGAAAATCCAGATGCCACAGTCCGTTGACATACTCACTTTCGTAGCTGCGGATCTCCCGGGCTTCAAAGCGCAACTCGGCCTGTTGGGCTCCCGGACTATGGGCCGGCCCGCGACGGGGCCGTTTGAACAGCCCGTGACTTTTCATGTAACGCCGGACCGACGGATAAGAAGGCATGGGCCCGAGCTGAGGATCTTGCACCACCAACACGGCCAGGTTGTCGGCGTGCAGTTGGTAGCTCCAATTGGGATGTTGGCGGTGCTGCTGAGCCAGCACTTGCGCCAATTGGGGATTCAGCGAGGGATATTGGCCGTGATCGGAGCGGATCTTGCGTTTGAGCGCCTCCACCGGCCCGGCTTTGGAACGGAGGGCTCTGTAATACCAGCGTTCCAGGGTGGAGAACCCGAACAGGGTCCATTCTTCGGAGATAGGGTGGCGCCACTTTTTAGCCGCCAGTTCCTGGAGTTGCACTTGCAGATCCCCGCGCGAGGGAGGTGCAGCCAAAAGCGGTCCGATCACGCTGAAGCGAAACTGAGCCCAGCGCTCATGAGGCCGCAAGAGCAGTAAAGGTCTTTTCATAGGATGCCGTCATTTTTGTTCTTTCCACCACTTCGGTGGTGTGATTTTGGTTCTACACCCACCCGCCAGTGGTTGTCGCCCGGCATCCTGTGCGGGGCAAAGGACCTCCCTCACATAGACCCCTCCAAAGGAATCGAGCCCGTCGTGATCGGAGACAGAAACTGGAGCAACTCCAGCAGCCGATCCCGCCGCTCCACCCCCAATACTTTACACAGGGCCTGCGGCAAAGCTTTCGGGTCTATGGGTGGTGAAAACCGAGCCCGAGCTGCTTTCCAGAAGGCGCTCTGGGCAAAGGCAGGCAACCACCACTCACGCCAGCGCTCCACGGTCCGGCGATCCACGCCCAAGGTCTCGCACAAGATTTTAAGCCGTGGCGGCTTGAGGCCATGACGCATCGCCGACACCAGCACCACGACAAAGCCCCAGTAAACCTTCCGGCCCAGGAACCGGACCGAAGGCGGCGTATGCCGCTTGCGGCACCCATCCTGATCGCAGCAGAAACTATCCCGGAAGACCTCCTCTTTACGGTCGCGGTCCTGTTCGGGGCGGCCGCGGGGTTTACGCCGGTAGCGGGCAGAATGCAGTTTGCCTGAGCAGTGGAGACATCCGCCCTGACGGACCTTTTCCGCCACATCCGTATCGACTTCCGCCAGCAACTGGGGTAGCAGTTGATCCGTCAGGTAGCACTGGCACAAGTTCTCTGGCTTCTGAGTTTTCACACCTTACGAAGCAGAGAAAACCCCCGCCAAGGCAAGCCTTCACGGGGGTCCTTTTAAATCCTCAGCGCGGGCTCAGAAATCTCGAGGGGCCGTTCCGCGTTCCGCCACAAACCACGATCAAGATCCGCCACCCGAGCCTCGCTTTGCGAGGCCAGGCTCAAGCTTTGGCGAAATCCCGGCACACGGTGACCGTGCGCAAGGTGAACAGCCGACGGGTCACGGTGCGGGTGAAGCTCACCAAGGCGGTGACGCAGACTTACTCGGCGACGACGAATTACGATCCGGGGGAGCCGTTCCCGGCGATGGGCGCGGGCGGGTTGGCGAACGACGACGCCGTGGAGCAATGCGGTCGATCCGAACCCCCTCTGTTATCTCGGTTTTCCTCCTGTTCAATTCCGAGAAGAAAGGGCTGGCCTTCCCCGTCCCACCCTTATCGCCCGCCCTTCTCCCTTTCCTCGTTTCTGCGTTCATCGAAAACGGCCAGAGGGTCAACGGCGCACGAGTTCAGGTTCCCTGATGCAGCATTCCGAAAGGGCCAAGGTCCTGTGAACCGTCGCAAGAACCGGCACCCTTCCCACGCCGACCGTCACGACCCCTGACACCAGTTTTCCACCCCTCAATCCCTGACCGAAAGGTGGTAATTCGACTCGGCGAGCAGCGCTTTTGTGCCAAATTACGATAGCACTTTTGCCGCGTCGAATGTCCGAATCGCGGGCGACAGACCAATCAGCCATCGCTCTTGAACGAACCGGCTGGCTTTTTGGCTGGCGGGGCCAACGGCATCGTGCCAGAACACAACAACGGCCATGGTTCCGTCTTGGGTGTTGACCGAGTGGTGCTGAAGGGCGTAACTTTGTCGCGTGAAAGGGTTTTGGAGCCGGATTCACGCAGTGCAATATGCGGACGGCTCGTTGTATATTCATTATTTGGCGATATTCCATTAAACCATGAAAACAAAAGTTCCTCATAATCCAAAAGTAATCAGATACCAGTTGAATGTGCAGAGGGAGGCTGGAGTGGCGACTTACTCTTTCGACTCTGACAGCCCGTTTCCAGCCATTATGGCGAAGCAGGAATTAATGATCGAAGGCAAGCGCTACATCGTGAAGCACGTCACCCATGATTTTTCTTGGACCGATTCAGAGCTGCGCTGCATTACCGGAATCATTGTGTAGAGCATTATCGTGATAACACTTTTTCGCCTACATGACCTTGGTTATGTCAGTGAGAAAGCTTTCAACAGACCTCAAGGCGCACTTCCGCACGTGCGTCGCGAATGGCGAGGCTCGCCCTTCGCGGTCCGGACCTGAATTTGAAAAAGACATGCTTCGTTGGAGGAACCTTCTCGAAGACATAGAGTTCTGGCGGAAAGCGGACAGAGAGCCGCAACTTCTTCGAGGCTATAGCGGCGGCTTCCAAGACCGTTGGGTTTGGGATACGCTGTATGTTTTTCGGAACTGTGCCTACGGAGTCAGAGGGACATTCACACCCGAGGAAGAAAGGTTGCTCATTCAAGATCATTTCGATTCGGAGCGCCGCAAATTTGAACGCCTCAGGCATAAATTCGAGTTGGCCCAGCATACCGAACCTCGCACTGAGCGGACCGGTATCCCAGAGGAGGTGCGAGTCGCAGTGTGGCGCCGAGACAATGGGCGATGTGTTCGTTGCGGCTCACGCGAGCGCCTAGAGTATGATCACATTATTCCGGTGTCGTGCGGCGGCAGCAGCACAGTGCGGAACGTCGAACTCCTATGCGAAAAATGCAACTGCAGTAAGGGACCAAAGATTCAATGACCGCACTGTATTTTGATGGATTTTGACGCCTATGAGTATGGCACCAGGTCGCTGGTCAAAATCTTGAACAACCCGGCCAAATCAATGGCGCACGGTTTTGTTTTTGCGGTGCTGCTTACGAACGATGTAACATTGCGGCAGTGTGAACTCCGATAGGTGAATCGATGAAACACTTCTACATCCGAGCGGAAAGCCTAGAGGATTGGCGACGACGGCTCGCTGACCCAGAAAAGCATTGGCGTGGCGGTTATTCCGCCAAGAGTCTGGCGAATCGCTGGTGGGGGGCAAAAGGCTTTCCCGCTGAGGTTATGGAGTCATTTCGAGCGTCAGCGATTCCACTGCTCCGAGAGTTGAAGTTCGTCGTTGGCTTCCCTGAGGACAAGGTGGAGTTGCCCGGTGGACGCCGGCCATCGCAGACCGACATCATGGTGCTGGCGCGAGGAGGCCGCGAATTAGCGGTTCTGGCTGTCGAGGGCAAGGGCAAGGAGACCTTCGGCGATTTGGTTCGCGACTGGCGGAGGAAGGATACCGACGGCAAAGAGGAGCGATTAGCTTTTCTCACTGACCGGCTTGGCTTGAGGGACGCGACCTCAACAGTATCCGCTACCAACTGCTTCACCGCAGCGTGTCGGCATTGCTCAGGGCCGAGTGTTTTGCGGCACGTCACGCCGTGATGCTAGTTCACTCATTCAGCACCGCCGGGACAGGCTTCACCGACTACGCTGAGTTTTTGAAATTGTTCAACCTCACAGCGACCAAGGGCACTGTTCAGAGAGCCGCAACGTTGCACGATCCAGAGCTTTATTCTCATGGACGGTTGGGCCAACGCTGCACCAGCCCTAATAGTGAAAATCAATAAAACGACGCACCCTCACATGTGGGGGAAACCCGATTTCACCCGCATCAAAACCCGCCCACCAACTTCCGCACTTGAACGCCCAAAGCCCGACCGATTTTCACCAGACCATCCACGGATGGGGATTCGACTCCCCGCTCAATCCGGCTGATAAACACCGTGGAGAGGTCAGCTTTTTCGGCCAAAGTCGCACTATTGTCGTGGGGAGTTAGTTTTTGGCTTGTGCTTTGTCAGAGAAGAAATATGCTATGGATAGTTGGCACGAGATATGCTATCGCATAAGGCATGCCAAGGACAGCCGCATAAGGCATGCCAGACTGCTGTTGACTGGCGGTTGGCATGAAAATTGTTTCCACCGCTTGGCATGCGCTTGGCATGAAGGCTGCTGACAGGATCAGAGGTCTGAGCAAACAATCAGGCTGAAAACGGCATCTTCCTAAGCTTAGTGGCGG
>Ga0209517_10010585_pt1 | contig 10227 bp, 7 predicted proteins | sample PeaSoiMetSII2010_FD_187695 | JGI IMG/M metagenome (GOLD analysis project Ga0209517, IMG submission 187695) | Peat soil microbial communities from Weissenstadt, Germany - SII-2010 (SPAdes) (version 2) | ecosystem: Environmental > Terrestrial > Soil > Wetlands > Peat | place: Germany: Weissenstadt... | reverse complement strand
GCACGACACGGCTGTCATTAACAAAAGAAGGCCAACAGGTATGAACAGCTTTCGCACGAGCTTGCACAGGCCGTCACTTTCTGACTCACCAAAGCTACCCGCTTTTTTCATAGTGCCCTCAACCGAAGGGGTGCGGGCGCAGCAGAATTAGTTCGTCTTAAAGGCTGCGGCAAAGGAGTGCTGCGCCGGAATTCGGACGTTCAGGTGCGATTGTACAACCGTTCCGCCCCCATGTTGCTAACGCAACCGCACAGGAGCGCAAGGGGCGGGCGGCTTGCCAGGAAAGGGCTTGACAGTACGCTGCGTAATAGTACTATACGTACTATATGCCGGAATTGACGATCTCGAACCTGGGCTGTGCGCTCCTGGGATTGCTTCGGCAAAACCCTGCTTCGGGATACGACCTGCGCAAGATCTTCTCGACGACTGCGATGACAACCTACAGCGACAGCCCGGGCGCCATCTATCCCGCGCTCAAGCGGCTGCAGCAGCAGGGGCTCATCCGTGGAAGCGTGGAGAGTGGATCAGGGATGCGGCGGCGGCAAGTCTTCCGGCTGACGGCGCGGGGCACGGCGGAACTCAAGAGGTGGATCAGGCGCCCGCTGGTTCGAGCCGACGTGATTCGCGGCCTCAACGAAGTGATGTTACGGTTTGCATTTTCCGAGCCCGTAGCCGGTCCGTCCGCCTCGGTCAGACTTCTGAGGTCGCTCGAGACCGAGCTGACGTCTTACATTCCGGAGCTTCACGAACAACTGAGTGCGGGGAAGGCAACCATGCCCATGTCGGGCAGGTTGGCCCTGGAAAGCGGCATCAAGAGCTACGAATGTCTGCTGCAGTGGACCAGGGACGCACTCCGAACTTACGAACGCAATAAGAAGGAGTAACGGCATCATGAAATGGCGCATTGTTCTTTACTGTCTGCTGGGCGGGCTGCCCCTCACCATTGCTGCGATGGGCACCGGCCATTTTGCACTGTGGTGGCTGTCGGGCATCGTTATGGCGGCGGCCTTTGTGCCTGTAGCATCGCATGGTCCGCGAAACGTGCTGGGGCAATTCGGAGTGCTGGTCCCGGTGCTTGCCTTTGTTACCGTGCTTTGCACCTGGTCAGAAGCAATGGTTTTCGTGCCAGCATTCCGGCAGCAGGCCGTGCTTAACTTAACCGCGCCTCTGGTGATGTATCTCATTATGGCTGCGGTGCTGGCTGCGCTGGCGTGGGGACTCAAACTGACGAAGCTAGAGGACCGCACGGTGGAGCATCGCTCCGCGGCCAGCGCCATCCCCCTGATTCTCGTCTGCGGGGTGGCCTACCTGGTGTACTACTTCATCTTTGGGATCATCGCTTACCACTTCACCAAACCCTACTTGCCCGGAGCCCAGCAAATCGCCCAGAGCATGGGCATATGGTTCTATGCACTCCAGATCGGTCGCGGGATTTTGATGACGCTGGCGGTGGTTCCTGCGATTTATACGCTGCGCCTGAGTCGTTGGCAGACCGCGATTGCCATTGGCGTTCTAATCTGGGTCGCAGGCGGCCTGGCGCCACTGTTGGTACCGAATCCAATGATGGGGCCGACCCAGAGGATGATGCACATCGTCGAGATCCTGACGCAGAACGCGTCGCTTGGCATCACCGCGGGGCTATTACTCCGGCCCAAGGAAACCGCGAGAGCCACATCCTCCACTGGAACACCTGAATTGTTGAGGCATGCCAGCTGAAGCGGGTTGTGACGGCGTCAGGGCTGAGGGTTAGATTGGCGCCTCATGCATGTTCCGCGCGTGGGGCGCACTGGTGTGGATAAGTCATCGTCTTCGGAAAGGATGGAATGTCATGAAATGGTCGAACGCAATTTTGCGAGTCTTGGCAGTTTTCATTGCCGTCTCCGTCGTTCAAGTGTTAGCCGGTGCTCTCGCCGCACTCCTGCTCCCGCCGAAAGCTGTCATGCCCCACGTGATGCAGCACATTCTGCAGTGGATGTTCCTGACCAACGCAGTGACGGTAGCGGCGTTGTCGGTTGCAGCCCTGCGCACGGAATGGCGGGGTTGGACTCTGGGTGCAGCGGTGGCGGCGATTCCGCTGGCCATTGGCTTGATCAATGGCATCGAGGGCATTTTCTTCCTGCCGAATTCTCCGATCGAATGGCCCAGAATTTTCGTGCAGGTCACGATTGCGGCAGTTCTCTCCGTGCCTGTGTGGATGCTGTTGTTTGGCAGGCAGGCGATAATTCCGGAGGAGCATTATCATCCCATTGCCTCGAAGTCGCGCGGGGAGCGGGCGTGGAAATTGGTAGTTTCTGATTGTGCCTACCTGGTTCTATATTTTGTCGCGGGCACGATTATCTGGCCGTACATCAAAGACTTCTACGCCGCACAAAAGCTGCCTTCGGTGTCCACAATTCTCGCGCTGGAACTGCTGTTGCGCGGGCCAGCCTTCGTCGTGCTGTGTCTACTGCTGGTACGGATGCTGGGCCTGCCGCGACTGAGCGGCGCGCTGGCCGTCGGGGCCATATTCACGCTGATAAGCGGAGTAGCCCCATTGCTGATGCCGAATCCTTACTTCCCGGACGCGGTGCGCTGGGCGCACTTCTGCGAAGTGACCAGTTCGAACTTCGTGTTCGGAGCAATCGTCGCGTGGCTCTGGGGGCAGAAGAGACTGGCCCCTGCGCCGGCCTTGCGCCAGGCGGCGTGAGCAGGAACACAAGCAAAGCTCAGGCGGGCAGGCTTCTGCACGGTGCGTGATTGACATCACAGACCGGGTTGCCCGATCCGGGGCATATTCGCTGGTCAGCGTCAGGAGAAGCGAGAGTGGAACCAGCTTACAAGCTCAGCCGCCGGAAGTTTCTGCAAGCGGCCATGGCCATGGCGGCAGCTGCCGGTTCCGGCGTGGGCTGCGGCGGAGGCAAAACTCCGTGGCGTTTTCTAACCGTGGACGAAGCCCGCACACTAGCGGCAATGTGCGATCAGATCATTCCTGCGGATGAAGATCCGGGCGCGGCGTGGGCTGGCGTCGTGAACTACATTGACCGCCAGCTTTGCGGACCGCTCGAACACCTGCGCAATTCGTATCGCTGGGGAATTGCCGCTGTCCGCAAGAGCAGCCGCGCGCTTTACGGCGCCGATTTTGCGGAACTGACCGCAGCCCAGCAAGTCGAATTGCTGACGCAGATGGAACAGGGGCGGGCGCCGGCCGACGCGTGGAGACAGATTTCTTCGGCAGAGTTCTTTGAACTGCTGGTAGATCAAACCATGCAGGGCTTTTACGGCGATCCTCGCCACGGCGGCAATCGCGAGCGGGCAAGCTGGAAGATGTTGGGCGTTCCCTATCCGCCTATTCGCGGACGGCTTCATTTTGACGTCAGCAAGAAATAGTGAGCGGCAGGAGAAGGACTGAGGTGATGGGTGTGGCGAGGGCATTCTGCCCTGGCCTATGGCGGCGGGACGCCGCCACGACAGCCGCCGGGACGGCGGCGCTACAAGAGTGGGCGGATGGCACTCAAGCACGTCAACGCGGTTGTGGTGGGCGCGGGCGCAGGCGGCGGCATTGTGGCTAAGGAACTGGCGACAGCCGGACTCAGCGTGGTGTTGCTGGAACGCGGCAAATGGTACACGCCCTTTGATGACCACAAGGACGATTTGCGTAACCAGCGCACCACCGTGCTGGGCAACGCCTTCGGGCCTGACGAAGAGCGCAATCCGCGCGTGTTTGTGGACGAGGAGGGCCGCGAAAAACTGGTGAAGCCCAGCGACGGCGCATACAACAACAATGCCGCTTGCGTGGGAGGCGGAACGGTCAGTTATGGGGCCATGGCGTGGCGGTTCATGGACAAAGATTTCCGCATGCGCTCGACCTATGGAACCGTCGAGGGCAGCACACTCGAGGATTGGCCCATAAGTTATCAGGATCTCGAGCCTTATTACGAGAAGGCGGAATGGGAAATCGGAGTATCGGGTGACGACTCGAACAACATTTTTCGCGCGCCCCGCAAGCGCCCGTTGCCCATGCCTCCGCTGCCTCCCAACCGCGAGTACGAAGTGCTGAAGCCGGCGGCGCAGCGGTTGGGGTTTCATCCCTTTGACATTCCGATGCTGCGTAATTCCCTTCCCTACAACGGCCGAGCGGCGTGCATGAGGTGCCGGTGGTGCGTCGGGTTTGCCTGCGAAGTGAACGCCAAGAATGGCACCCAGAACACGGCGATTCCGGTAGCGCTGGCTACGAGCAGCTGCGAACTGAGGACCGAGTGCATCGTGAAAGAAATCCTTACCGACTCGCAAGGCCGGGTGAAAGGCGTGGCCTACTTTGATTCCAAGCCACAACTGCGCGAGCAGACCGCCGACATTGTGGTCGTGTCCGGATCGGCTAACGAGTCGGCGCGGTTACTCCTGAATTCGAAGAGCCGGATATTTCCTGACGGCCTGGGCAACCGCTACGACTGGGTGGGACGTAACCTTCAGGGGCACGCCTACACCGGCGCGGTGGGACTGTTCGACTTCGAGGTTTACGATGACCTGGGGCCGGGCGCCGGGATTGCCATCTGCGACTTCAACCACGGCAATAAGGGATTGATCGGGGGAGGATTGCTGGCCAACGAGTTCATCCGGCTGCCTTACCAGTTCGTGGGCTGGCGAGCGCCGGGCGTGCCGCGATGGGGCCGGGCGCACAAACAATACATGCGCCAATCGTACCGGCGCAGCGCGGGAGTGATGGGACCGGTACAGGAGATGCCGGTCTTTGAGTCCAGAGTGCAAGTGGACCCGAAGGTAAGGGATTACTGGGGAATTCCGGTCGCGCGTCTGTCGGGTCACCGTCATCCCAATGATCGAGAGGTGGCGAAATTTCTTTCCTCCAAAGCGGAAGCGTGGCTGAAAGAGGCCGGGGCGAAGACCACGTGGACGTTCTTGCCCGGCAGGGGCTTGAGCGGCGGCCAACATCAGGCCGGGACGTGCCGCATGGGTGACGATCCGAAGACTTCCGTCGTAGACAAGTACTGCCGGGTTCACGATGTGGACAACCTTTATGTCGTGGACGGCAGCGTCCATGTCACGAACGGTGGATTCAACCCCGTTCTGACCATTATGGCGATCGCGTATCACGCCTCCGATCATCTGGTGAAGTCCTGGAAAGGCGGGCACGGCGCGTCTTAATCGGACAACCGGACAACCAGTCGGACAACCGGCTGGGCGTCAGAGTGGAGATTCATAGGGTGGACATAAGATGACCGCGGACCGCAAGCCGTGGTACCGGCGCTTTTCTCTGGTGTTGCTGATACTGTTGGCTGCAATCGTCGTACTGCCGGGCGGCAGCGTTTACTACGAGTACTCAGGCGGACGATCGTGCGCTCGCTGTCATGAGATCTGGCAGCCTTACACGGACTGGCACACTTCCACACACCGCAACGTGGCCTGTTCCGATTGTCACGGCGATGTGTTCACGCTCGATGCCGGTTTTCATCTAAAGAACATTGGCCGTGTGGTGGCGCATATTCGCGGCAAGATTCCGGAGCAGGTTCGGCTGAAAGCGGACGATGTGCAGAAGATGGGCAGCCGCTGCGGGAAATGCCATCAGCAAGAATACGCGGATTGGGCGGCGGGACCTCATGCCGCAACCTTCAAAGAGATTTTTCTGGACAATACCCACAATCACCAGCAGCCGTTGATGGATGATTGCCTGCGCTGCCACGGCATGCATTTCAACGGCAGCATTCGTGATCTGGTGACGCCGCTCGACACCAAGGGACCGTGGAGATTGCGTGATCCGAAGCTGGCAGAACAGCCTGTCATGCCCTGCCTGGCCTGTCATCAGATGCATCGCCAGGGCACGGTGCTGGTTCGCGCGGTTGAGAAACCTGCCAACCCGGGTCCCAGTCAGGAAATATTCCGACCGTCGCTCGCGTTATTTGACCGGCGGGAACTCGACTATGTGGGCGTGGGCGGTCTGCCGCTGCCCGCGATGCGCGACGGCGACCGAAATATCCGCATCAGCCCCGATATCCGCCAGGCTCTCTGCTACCAGTGCCACGCGCCTTTGTCGAGCATGAAGGTAGGGTCGGGAGACGATCGCACCGCAGTCGGCGTGCATGAAGGACTCAGCTGCTTTTCCTGCCACCAGGGACACGGGCAGAAAACGCGAGCGTCCTGCACGACGTGCCACCCGCAGCTTTCCAATTGCGGGCTGAACGTGGAAACCATGGACACCACATTCAAGTCGAGCAAAAGCCCGCACAACATTCACTTCGTGAAATGCATTGACTGCCACACCAAGGGCGTGCCGAAAAAGAAGTCGCATCCGGTGGCGGTGCGGGTGGGCGAGTAAGGCCTCTTCCGAGTGTTAACGCGTTTTCAACGGTTACTTCCGTCCGTTTTCGGCTATAGCGTGGACGAAAGACGGATGAAAGGCGCTTGCCATCCCGAGCGTAGCGAGGGATCCAGGTTCTAGCTTTCGACGCCAGTATCGCCGCGCGAGCAAACCCCTAGGTCCCTCGCTGCGCTCGGGATGACAAATCGTAGTGGCTTGGATGGGCTACCCCGCTTTGAAGAAGAGCGCGCCTAGCGGCGGCAAAGTCAGTTTCAGCGAAAATGGACGGCCATGGGTGGGGATTTCCTCCGCGTTCACTCCGCCCAGGTTCCCCATGCCGCTCCCCGCGTATTCGCGGGCGTCGCTGTTGAGCAGTTCGCGCCAATATCCGCCGTGCGGGACGCCCACGCGGTATCCAGTACGGGGCACGGGCGTGAAGTTGAACACTCCCAGCACGGTATCCCGTGGCGACTCGCTCTTGCGCAAGAGAGAAATCGTGCTGGCCGCGTTGTCGTTGCAATCCACCCAATCAAATCCCGCGGGATCGTTGTCGAGCACGTGCATGCCGGGTTCGCTGCGATAGAGGCGGTTCAATTGTTCTACCCACGCCTGCAACCCGCGATGAACCTGATACTGCACCACATCCCACTCCAGGCTGGTGTCGTGCGCCCACTCCCGCACCTGCCCGAATTCGCAGCCCATAAACAGCAGTTTCTTGCCGGACTGGGCATACATGTAGCCGAACAGCAGACGCAGGTTGGCGAAACGCTGCCATTCATCGCCCGGCATCTTGCCGATCAGCGAGCCTTTGCCGTGGACGACCTCATCGTGCGACAGAGGCAGCACGAAGTTCTCATGCCACGAGTACAGCATGCGGAACGTCAGCAGATTGTGCTGATATTTGCGGTGAATGGGATCGTTCTGGAAGTACTTCAAGGTGTCGTGCATCCAGCCCATGTCCCACTTCATGCCGAAGCCGAGACCGCCGACATAGACGGGCTTTGAGACCATGGGCCAGGACGTTGATTCCTCGGCCGTGGTCTGAATTGCGGGATGTTCTTTGTAGGCTTCCTGATTGAAGCGGCGCAAGAAATCGATAGCGTCGAGATTTTCCCGCCCGCCGTACTTGTTGGGAATCCACTCGCCCTGCTTGCGCGAGTAGTCCAGATAAAGCATCGAGGCGACCGCATCCACACGCAGGCCGTCCACGTGATACTTGTCGAGCCAGAACTCGGCGCTCGACATCAGGAAGCTGCGCACCTCGGGGCGACCGTAGTTGAAAATGTGGGTCTTCCAGTCGGGATGAAATCCCTGGCGCGAGTCGGAGTGCTCGTAGAGATGGGTTCCATCGAAATAGGCAAGGCCGTGCCCGTCGGACGGAAAGTGCGACGGCACCCAGTCGAGAATGACACCAATCCCGTGCTGGTGCAGGTAGTCCACCAAGTACATAAAGTCCTGCGGGGTACCGTAGCGCGACGTGGGCGCGAAATATCCCGTGGTCTGGTATCCCCAGGAACCGTAGAAGGGATGCTCCATCACGGGCAGAAATTCGACGTGGGTGAAGCCCATGCGGCCGACATATTCGGCCAGTCGCGGCGCCGTCTCGCGATAAGTCAGCGGCCGGTTGTGCTCTTCCGGGACCCGCATCCACGAGCCCAGATGCACCTCGTAAATGGCCTGCGGCGCGCGCAGCGAGTTGCGCGGGCCGCGTTTCTCCATCCAGTCATGGTCTCCCCACTGATAGTCGAGATCCCAGACGACCGAGGCCGTGCGCGGCGGTTTCTCGTGCAGCAAGCCGATCGGGTCGGCTTTGTCCACGCGATATCCGTGGCGGTTCGATTGGATGTGAAACTTGTAGAGCGCGCCGCGGTTCGCGCCGGCAACAAAGCCCTCCCAAATGCCCGAAGAGGCACGCGGTTCGAGACGATGCACTCCGGGAGTCCATGAATTAAAGCTGCCCACGACCGACACCGATCGCGCATTTGGCGCCCACACGCTGAAGATCGCACCCGCCTGGCCATTGTGCGTGACGGGATGCGCTCCCATCTTTTCGTACATGCGATAGTTGCTGCCCTCGTTGAACAGGTAGAGGTCCTGGTCGGTAAGCAGCTGCGGGCTGGCGAGAGTGGATTCGGGGCTCATGCCTTGCGCAATTTGTGCGCGCGCCTTAGTTTACAGAAGATGAGCCCGTATTCGCACGAATTTATAGATTGGGTGCCAGGGAGAATCGTTTATATGCGGATCGTCGGTTGGCGAAGAGGTGAGTTTCCCGATCTCGAACAGCAAGATTTTTTCGTGCTCTTCGTTGCAGGCACGGGGAAATCCCCATGCTAGACTGGCTTTTGCCATGCCAGCCCTGCGCGTCATCCTGCTCTGGCACCAGCACCAGCCTTTCTATAAGGATCTGGTCACCGGCGAGTATCGCCTGCCGTGGGTGCGCCTGCATGGGCTGAAGGATTACTACGGCATGGTCAAGCTGCTGGACGAATTTCCCGATGTCCACCAGAACTTCAACCTCGTCCCGTCGCTGATGGTCCAGATTCAAGATTACGTCGCTGGGACGGCTCACGATCCATTTCTGAGTGTGGCGGCGAAGCCGGCGAAGGATTTGTCGCTGGACGAGCGCCGCTTCGCCCTGCAATACCTGTTTCAGGCGAATCCGCAGAACCTGATCGGACGCTATCCGCGTTACCGCGAATTGTGGGAGCGGTTTCGTGAGCACGGCGACCATCCGGAGCGCGCCGAGCGATATTTTCAACCTCAAGACTTCACCGACTTGCAGGTCCTTTCGCAGATTGCCTGGTTCGACGAACTCTTTCTCGAAGAGAAAGACGTCGCTGCACTCGTTGCCAAAGGGCATCATTACTCTCTCGACGATCAGAAGTTTGTCATCGCGCGCGAGAGAGAATTATTGGGCAGAGTGCTGCCGGCGCATGCCGATGCGGCCAAGAAAGGTTCGATTGAACTCTCGGCCACGCCCTTCTATCACCCGATCTTGCCGCTGGTGTGCGATACCGGCGCGGGCGCGGTCTCGTTTCCGGGTTTGTCCCTGCCGCAGAACCGGTTTCGCCATCCCGAGGATGCGCGCGAGCAACTGAAGCGCGGCCTCGATCTGCACGAGCAGGTCTTCGGCCTGCGGCCCAAGGGCGTGTGGCCGTCCGAAGGCAGTCTCTCGGAGGAAGTGCTGGCCATAGCGCAGAGTGTCGGCGTCCAGTGGATGGCCACCGACGAGGGCGTGCTCGGCCGCAGTACCGGCTCTTTTTTTTCCCGCGATGGAAATGGCCGCTTACCTGCTCCTCTGGCGGAAAGGCTCTACAACATCCATCGCTACGAGAACGGCTCGACGGCCATGCACCTGGTGTTTCGCGATCACACCATTTCCGATCTGATCGGCTTCGTGTATTCCGGCATGCCTCCAGCTGAGGCGGCGAAGCATTTGCTGGGCAACATCAAAGAGGCGGCCAAGCCAGTGCTGGCCAAGGGCCGCGACGCCGTGGTCTCGATCATTCTCGACGGCGAAAACGCGTGGGAATACTACCCGAAGTCTGGCCGCGAGTTTCTGCGCCGCTTTTACGACAGCCTGCAGCATGAGCCCGGCGTCGAGGCGGTGACGATTTCCGAGGCGATCGCGCGCCACAAGGATTTCGGCAAGATGACGTCCCTGGTGCCGGGGTCTTGGATCAATGCCAACTTCAACGTATGGATCGGCGCTCCGGAAGACAATCGGGCCTGGGATTATTTGCACCATGCCCGCGAATTCTACGCGCAGAATGCCGCGCGGGCTGCTGAGTCTCAGCGCAACGTAGCCTTCGACGAAATCCTCATCGCCGAAGGCAGCGACTGGAACTGGTGGTACGGGCCCGAGCACCACTCCGCCAACGACCGCGATTTTGATGAACTCTACCGCAAGCATTTGTCGAACGTCTATCAGGCCCTGG
>Ga0209517_10010581_pt1 | contig 10231 bp, 10 predicted proteins | sample PeaSoiMetSII2010_FD_187695 | JGI IMG/M metagenome (GOLD analysis project Ga0209517, IMG submission 187695) | Peat soil microbial communities from Weissenstadt, Germany - SII-2010 (SPAdes) (version 2) | ecosystem: Environmental > Terrestrial > Soil > Wetlands > Peat | place: Germany... | reverse complement strand
GGAGCCAGTCGCGGCTGGGCTTGTGTCCGGGCTGGGTGATGACTTCGACGATGTCGCCGGAATGGAGTTTGTGGCGGAGGGGAACCATGCGTCCGTTGACCTTGGCGCCGGTGCAACTGTGGCCAACCTCGGTGTGAATGGAATAAGCGAAGTCGATCGGCGTGGACTCGCGCGGCAGAACCAGGACCTTGCCCTTGGGCGTGAAGGTGTAAACCTCTTCCGGGTAGAGATCGACTTTCAGTGTAGAAAGGAATTCGTTGGGATCGGAGACGTCGCGCTGCCACTCGACCACCTGTCGTAACCAGGCAAGCCGTTGCTCGTCCTCGGCGGAGACGGCGCCATCCTTATATTTCCAGTGGGCGGCGATGCCCTCCTCGCACATCTTGTGCATTTCTTCGGTGCGGATCTGGATTTCAAAAGTCTCGCCCGTCTCGGTAATGACGGAGGTGTGCAGCGACTGGTAAAGGTTGGGCCGCGGCATGGCGATGAAATCCTTGATGCGGCCGGGCACGGGGCGCCAAAGGTTGTGGATGATGCCGAGAACGGCGTAACAATCCTGCACCGAGTTGGTGATGACGCGCATGGCGTAGAGGTCGTAGACCTGGTCGACGGCGATGCGCTGGCGCTGCAATTTTCTGTGGATGCTGTAGAGGCGCTTGACCCGGCTCTCGACGCGGCCGGTGATGCCGGCTTCCTTGAGGCCGTCGCGGAGCACGCCTACGACCCGTGCCATGAAAGCTTCGCCGGCTTTGCGGCGCGACTCGACGGCGGCGCGGACCTGCTCGTATCCGATGGGGTCGAGAAATTTGAAACCGAGGTCTTCGAGTTCGCCGCGAATCTTGCCCATGCCGAGGCGATGCGCGATGGGGGCGTAAATTTCGAGCGTCTCGCGGGCGATTTTCTGCTGGCGTTCGTGATCCAGATGCTCGAGGGTGCGCATGTTGTGCAGGCGGTCGGCGAGCTTGATGAGGACGACGCGGATGTCGTCGACCATGGCTAACATCATTTTGCGGAGATTCTCCGCTTGGGCCTCTTCTCGGGTGGAGAAATCGATTTTGCTGATCTTGGTGACACCCTCGACGATGTGGGCCACCTGTTCGCCGAACTCCTGGCGGATTTCAACGGCGGTAACCGAGGTGTCTTCGACCGAGTCGTGGAGCAGGCCGGCGGCGATGGAAACAGAATCCATTTTCATGTCGGCGAGAACGTTGCCGACTTCGAGCGGATGCACCAGGTAAGGTTCGCCAGAGGCGCGAGTTTGTCCGGCGTGGTGCTTCTGGGAGAATTCGTAGGCTTTCTTGACCAGTTCGAGGTCGTCGTTGGGACGGTTCTCGCGCAGCTTCCGCATCAACTCGCGGAAACGAGTAACCGTAAGCACGTTGGTCTTGATCTGTTCACGCAACGTCGCCATGATCGATTCTAACGCAGCGGAAAGGCGATTTCACCGCCGAGGCGCCGAGGTTGCCGAGAAAGGCGTTTGGGCTGGTAGATCTTAGGGAGGCGGCACTCCCTGAGCCGCATTCTTGTCGCTGAAGCTTCGCGGCCATTTGGGACGGCGGTTTGCGCGTTTTACTTTCCTAAGGAGTACGCAGCCGCCCGACAACCTCCCGGCCGCAGAGGGTATAGTGACGGACGTTCCAAGTATAGATTGCCTGCGCTTTGGCTTTGAGGGCACAATGCGCCAGCATGGCATCGTAGATACCGCCGCCAACTATGCCCAGAGCGGCCGAAGCTTCGAGTGCGCCGGCGTATTCATCGCCGCTGAGGGCGATGATGGACAGCCGCTCGCGAATGCTGCTGATGAACAACAAGGCCTGCTCGCCGCTGATGCGCTGTTTGCCAGGCATCCGGGTCAACGTCGCGTAGACTTCAGCCAGACTGTGCGCTCCACAGCAGCCCGTGGACTTACCAAATTGGATGAACAACTCCAGACTGGCCCGATGGTGGATGTGATCTCCGTAGAACACGGGGACGAGCACTGACGTATCGAAGAAACCTTTCATTTGCGCTTGCCCCTGCGTTGGCCAGTACTTTCGCCCGAACGCGCGCCCGAACTTTTGCTCTCAATCTCGCCAAGGTTAACTAAGTCGCGTTCCTCGCGGATTCGCTGCAGCATGTCATCCGTCGCGGACGCGGGCAGGGGCTTCCCGGTGCGAAACACCCAGACGCCACACTCCTTCATGAGCGGTCCTGTCCCGCGGGCCGGACGCAGAGTGATGTGCTCCCCGGCGCTTTCCAGTTCCAAGGCGTCGCCGGGTTCCAAACACAGCTCTTCCCGCAGGGGCTTGGGGATAACGACGCGGCCGGCTTTATCCATGATTAGGTGGGTATTCATTCTGGTATCATATTATGGGTCGACCCAGCAATCAATGCCATTCTTACGGCAGGCTGGCAGATTACGAAAGGGGAAACGCCATGAACCGCATTCTTGTGAGTGGAGCTTCGGGGCTGATCGGAACGGCGTTGCGGGCTTCTCTCGAAACCCAGGGAACGCAGATTGTGCGCCTGGTGCGGGGAGGCGTTTCGAATGGGGCGCAGGTTTCATGGGATCCTCTGGCTCCAATTTCGCCGACAGCGGTGTCGGGATTCGACGCCGTGGTCCACCTGGCTGGGGAAAGCGTGGTCGGCCGCTGGACGAACGAAAAGAAGAGTGCGATTCGCGACAGCCGCGTGCTAGGCACGCGCCACTTGGCTGCGGCGTTAGCCAAGGCGGAAGTCAAGCCGCGCGTACTGGTATGCGCGTCGGCGATCGGATTCTACGGAAATAGAGGCGACGAAATTCTAGGAGAAAAGAGTCCGATTGGGCGAGGATTTCTGCCCGAGGTCTGTAGCGAGTGGGAGGACGCCAGCCGGATTGCGGCCGAGGCAGGCATCCGCACGGTGAACATTCGGATCGGCCTGGTGCTGAGCGCGAAGGGGGGAGCGCTCGGGAAGATGCTGAGGCCGTTCAAACTGGGGCTGGGCGGACGGATTGGATCGGGGCGGCAGTGGTGGAGCTGGATTCATGTGGACGACATAGTGGGGGGAATTCAGCACGCGATCCGCACCGAGTCGCTGTCGTGCGCGGTGAACCTGGTGGCGCCGAATCCGGTGCGCAATGCGGAGTTTACGAAGGTGTTGGCTTCGGTGCTCGGACGCCCGGCATTTTTCCCCGTGCCGGAATTCGCACTGCGGCTGGCTTTCGGCAAAATGGCGGCCGAGGAATTGTTGCTCGCCAGCCAGCGCGTTGAGCCCGGCAAACTCAGGACCAGCGGGTATGAGTTCCGTTTCCCCGAGTTGAGGGCGGCACTGGCGAATCTGGTGGGATAGTCTTGTGTTCACATCAAATGTCGCCGGAATTAACCCCAGATGTGATCGTCGTCACATCATGGCTGCTTTTACTCTGCCACACTAAGGGAGGATGGTGAAGAAGTCCATTGCGGCGGCGCTGCTTGTAGCGATGGTGGCTTGGGCAGAGATGGCCATGGCGCCCATGATCCTGATGCATGCCGGCCATGTGCATCCAGCGCGTGAAATGGCTGAGCACAAGGCCGCTCACCACCACTTCATGCCCGCCAGCCACCCGTGTTGTCCGGGGCTCCGCAACACCGGGAATACAGTTTCGCTCGAGTTCGCTGCCAGCGGTCTGCCGTGCCAGGAACAGCATCGCTGCTGCTTCCAGCAAGGGCCGCAGAGCGTACCCGCACCCGCGGGTGCCGGACACAGACTTTCGCAAGAGATTGCCCCCGCAGAGATTGCCAAACTCAGCCTGACTCATAGAGAGTCGCACGTTTCTCCGGCGGCTGCCGTTGCGCTTGGTCCTCCACCAAGCCTGCTCGGAATGGTTCTTCGGGTCTAGACTCCTTTCTCAGTTCTCAGTAAACACCAGCCCCTACGGTTGTTACTGAGAACTGGGAACCGAGAACTTTTTCTAATGCCTCTTCGCGGCCGCTGGCCGCTTATCTCAAACGTTCTCATAACTCTTACGTTAAGGAGCTCTTATGAAATTCAGACTGTTTGCTTTGATTCTGTCCCTGTCCCTGTTTGGCTGGGCGCAGGAGACGCCGGCGGCGCCGAACTCGACACCGGCCCCGCAAGCCAAGGGGTGCTGTCACCACAACATGGCCGACACGAAAGACGGCAAAGGTTGCTGCCATCACGCTGCAGCCGATGCCAAAGATGCCACGGCCTGTTGCGGCAAGGACAAGTGTGAAATGAACGATGGCAAGTCCTGCTGCGATGGCAAAGACATGAAAGCCGCCATGAAGGACTGTAAGAAAAACGGCTGTTGCACAGACGGCAAATGCTGCGGCGAGACCAAGGGCGACAAAACCGCTATGGACTGCTGCGGCAGCAAGTGTGAACGCCATCCGCACGCACCAGCGGAGAGCTAGGTCACCCTGGTCACGCCCACGCCCCGGTCGCTCGACGGCCGGGGCTTTTTATTCTGCGGGACTCTGTGATTCGACGTGGGTGCGCGTGATGCGGTCGTGCCAGCACAATCCGTCCTGGTCAAGAAAACACCAGAAATAACCTAGTCCCGCGGAACATGCGGAGAGAAACGACGCCAGCACGCGCAAGCGGCGCGAGCGGCGATTGAGCGGTGAGCCATCAAACGCTGCCAGCCGCAGCCGCGCGGCGCGAAGGCCGGGAGTCGAGCCGGTATACACCACAAACAAGAACTCGTACGCCGCCCAGAACAGGAGTGTGACCGGGGCGAGCGCAGCGGCGAACGTGGGTCCGGCGAGCGTTGGGAGCGGTCCGCGAAGAAGGTTCAGGCTGAGTTTCAGCTCCGGGTTCAGACTGGGGTTCAGACGGAGAAAAATGGCGGCAAAGGCCGCCAGAGCCGTTCCGAGGACAATGCCATCCACCAGAGCAGCCAGTGCGCGCCGGGCGATGGATGCCGATGCCGATGGCAAGGGGAAGTCGGCGCCTGCTTGCCCGCCGGCCGGCTCTGGCTGGGCCGGTTCCATCAGCATTCCACCCAATGCCGGTGGCGGCGGCAGAACTTCCGGGGCTTCCACGATGCGCGGACGATCATGATCGAAGACGGGATCGGCTAGTTCGCTGCGGTGAAAAACCGGAATGGCGGCGGAACGTGGGAACTCGATGACCTTCGCGGATGGTTCTGGCGCGAACTGTTCCGGGACCTGCTCCAGATATCGGTCTGGGCTTGGCGCTTGCGTCTGGCGAGGTTCGGCGAAGCTTGTCGCCCCGTCTGCTCGCGGCTCTTGCAGGGCAGGGAACGTGGAGTTTTCGGCACGCGCTGGCGGAGTCGCAACTGCCGCCACTCCAATTCCGGCCAATCCAGTGTCGGTCGAACCAGTGCCCGCCATTCCAGTTGGCGGCGCCGGACGGGACCAACTCTCGGGCGCATCAAAAGGCAGGAGTAGAGAGGGATAGTGCGGAGTCCGGGGCTTGCGCCGCGTGCGATAGCGCTCGAGGCGAGCGGCAACCTCGGCCCGCCAGGAATCCGCATTCTCAAGAAGATTCAGATCCAAGGCGGCGGCGTCAGCGAGCACTGCGCCGCTTCCTGAGGCGGCGGGATCCCCGCCGGTGGCAGGGTTCGTCGATGCAACGTTCGTCAATCCGCTCGTCATCAGTCCAGTCGTACTAATCAAGTCGTACTCATCAAGCCGTCGAAGAATGCCCGCAGCCAGAGCCAGGCCCGGCACGAATGGCGGAGATCGCAAGAATGCGGAGCTTTGCTTCGCCTGCCGCTCGCGTGCTAAGGTCAGTTCGTTCCCGTTGGCAGACACGGCTGGCGGAGCGACGGGCGCTTGGCAACGAGCTTTCGCTCATCACTCAACGATCATCGCTCAACGATCACTCGCTAATGAACATCCGCTCTCGAATCTTTATCACGACCGCATGGGTCTGTCATCTGCTTCTCGCTTCCAGGATAGTAACCAGCCAGACGCTGCCCCCTGCCACCGCGACGGTCGCGGCTTCCGCTGAGGCTCAGGCTGTCCCCCCGGCTCCAGCGGACCCCCCTGCCAGCCAGACGCAAACCGAAGAAGACGTTACCATCCGGGCGCTGCAACAGGAAAAAGATGGAGCCATCTACCACCTGCGGGGCGAGGTGGAAATTCACTATCGCACTTACATCCTGCGCGCAGATCAAGTCACCTACAACGCGGATACGGGAGACAGCGAACTGGAGGGTCACGTCGTGCTCGACGGCGGCCCTTACGACGAGCACGTCGAGGCCAGTCACGGCACTTACAATGTCCGCACGGAAACGGGAACCTTCTACAGCGTGATCGGAACGGTGGGATTGCGGCTGCGCAAATCCCGCTACGTGCTTACCACTTCCAATCCGTTTGCCTTCACCGGAAAAATTGTCGAGAAGCACGGGCCCGACCACTATCTGGTGCGGCAGGGCACGGTCACCACCTGCGAACTGCCGCATCCGAAGTGGCTATTCAACGCAAAACGCATTTCGGTGGATGTGGACAGCACCGCCAAGATCTACAACAGCGATTTTCGTCTGCTGGGCATGCCGGTGTTCTATTTTCCGTTTGTGAGGTTCCCGGTGCAGAGAGAGCGGCAGAGTGGGCTGTTGATCCCCACGTTTGGCAATTCCTCCACCAAGGGATATATTGCCGGCGATTCGGTGTATTGGGCGTTCAATCGCAGCATGGACGCCTTGGTGGGCGCCGATTACTATTCGAAACGCGGTTGGTTCGAACGCGGACAATTTCGCGCTCGTCCGAGCGACACTTCTTACCTCTACTTCAACTACGAGGGAATGGTGGATCGCGGTATCGGCACTCCAGTACAGAATCAGGGCGGCGAGGACGCGAAGTTTCTTGCCGAGCGGCGTTTTGGGACTTTCCGCGGCGTCGCCAATGTCGATTACTTGAGTTCCTTCGTGTTCCGCATCGCCTTCACCGATGTGTACACCCAGGCGATCGACTCCGAAGTGAGGTCGCAGATTTTTCTCTCCAACACGACCAACGGATTTCATTTCAATGCCCTGGCGGAGCGCTACCAGAACTTCGAAGTTTGCAATCCCGGAACGGAAACGAGTTGCCCTACGCTTACGCAGACGGAGTTGGTCCGGATTCTGCATACGCCAAGTTTCTTTCTCTCGGGCGAGGAGCGGCAGTTGGGAAATACGCCGCTGTATTGGTCGTTCGAGAGCGCGGCCGAGGATTTGCAGCGCCGCGAGATTGGGTTCCGCACCGGTCCCATGGTGGGCAGATTCGATCTGGCGCCGTCGCTTTCGATGCCGGTGCAATGGCAGGGATGGTCGTTCCGTCCCGCAGTTACGTTGCGGGATACTTTCTACACGGAGCAGGGCAATCCGGCAAATTCGACAAGCGCGGCCGACGACATTCTGAATCGCAAGTCGCTGGAGACTTCGGTCGAACTGCGGCCGCCGGCATTGTCGCGAGTCTTCGATCGTCCCTGGCTGGGACGCAAATGGAAGCACGTGATTGAGCCGCGCATGCGCTACGACTACGTAACCGGCATAAATAACTTCGCCAACATTTTACGTTTCGATGCCGCCGATGTGCTCACCAATACCAATGAAGTCGAGTATTCGCTGGTGAATCGCCTTTACGCCAAGCACCTCGATGCCAACGTCAAGGATTGCGATGTGCAGGGGATGAACACGCTGACCATCGGTGGGGTTCCGCAAGTGGGAGCGGTGCCGTGGGAACTGCCTCTAAGTCCAGACGCTCAACCCTGCGCCTCGGGCCCGCGCGAGATCCTGAGTTGGGAGATTGGGCAGAAGTATTTCTTCGACCCCACGTTTGGGAACGCCCTGCTGTCAGGACAGCGGAACGTATTTACGACGACGGCGGATTTCACGGGCATCGCGTTTCTGAACGAAGCGCGACGCTTCGCCCCCATCATTTCCCGCTTGCGCGTCGAAACCAGTCCGCGCACCAACACCGAGTGGGACTTGGACTACGACCTCAAAGCTGGCCGCATCAATGCCAGCACGGCGCTGGTGAACTACCACTACGGCCCCTTTACCGTGGGGGGAGGCGATGCCTTCCTGCGCGTGATCGACAATTCACTGGGAACGACGCAGCCGAGCGCGAGCGATTTCCACCAGCTTCGCGTGTTGTTGGGCTACGGTCAACTCAACAAGCGTGGATTCAGTGCGGCCAGCAGCTTCGGCTTCGACGCGAACCATGGGTCGCTGCAGTATGCGACGGCACAAACGAGTTACAACTGGGACTGTTGCGGCCTGAGCCTGGAATACCGCCGCTTTGCGTTGGGATCGGTGCGCAACGAGAATCAATATCGCTTCTCGTTTACGCTGGCGAACGTCGGCGCCTTCGGCAACCTAAGACGGCAGGAGCGGCTGTACTAGTAAGTTCTCAGTTCCCGGTTCTCAGTTCTCAGTGAGCGGCTCGGAATGTTTTTGAGAACTGAGAACCGGGAACATAGAACTTTTTGGGATAATGGAGATCGTGACGACTGCAGCCACGCTCGATCAAAAAGCTGAACACTTGCGCCAGATCCTCGCCGGCCAGGCTCGCTTGATCGTCGCTTACTCGGGCGGCGTGGACTCCGCTTTTCTTGCCTGGATGGCGCATCAAGTGCTTGGCGGCCAGATGCTCGCTGTGATTGCCGATTCCGCGAGCCTGGCGCGCACTCATCTGGAAGACGCGCTCGCCTTCGCGCGCGAGCACGCAATGCCTGTGGAGGTTGTGGAGACACAGGAACTGGAAAACCCCGCGTACGTCCGCAACGATGCCACGCGCTGTTTTCACTGCAAAGACGAACTGTTCACCGTCCTCGAGCTTTGCCGCGAGGCGCGCGGGTTCGACGCCATTGCCTACGGAGTCAACGCCGACGACGCGGGGGACTTTCGCCCCGGCCAGCAGGCCGCGCACCAGCATCACGTTCTGGCCCCGCTCGTCGAAGCCGGCCTAACGAAAGCTGAGATCCGGGAATTGGCAAGGCGCGCGGACTTGCGGGTGTGGGACAAGCCGGCCTCCGCCTGTCTCTCCTCGCGCGTGGAATATGGGCGCGCCGTCACGCCCGAAGCGCTAAGCGTGATCGAGCGCGGCGAGGACGCGCTGCGAACCTTGGGCTTTCGTCAATTCCGCGTGCGCCACCACGGGGACATCGTTCGCATTGAAATTGCGCGTGAAGAACTTCCCCGCGCTTTGACGGCGGAAATGGCCCGCGAGTTCACCAGCGTGTTCAAGGAACTGGGATTCAAATTTGTCACCCTCGATCTGGAGGGATTCCGGTCGGGCTCGATGAATCGACTGCTGACTGCGGAAGAGTTGCTGCGAGGACGTGGCTGAAACGTTCCGGCCACGCTTCCCGCCATGAGATAATCAAGCGGTTTGCTCATGTCCAGGTGGTTTCGATTGATGATGCGTCGCGCGGTTGTGGCTGTCTTGCTGATCTGTCTGGGCTGCTCGGCCCAGTCCCCTCCTTCGGACGTTGCGCGCCTGGTCGAGCGGCAGGTACGGTCGCACTACGCCCTTCCATCCGACGTAAAAGTGGTGGTGGGCCCGCTCCGCGCGAGTGAGTTTCCGAACTATGACGCGCTCACGGTTACGATGTCGAGTTCCAATAAGAAACAGGACCTTGAGTTTCTGCTCTCCCGCGATCACAAGGCGCTGGTGCGGTTCACCAAGTTCGATCTGACCAGCGATCCGTACGCTGAAATCATGAAGAAGATTGACGTCGGCGGGCGTCCGACGCGCGGCAACATCAATGCCAAGGTGACGGTCGTCAACTATGATGATTTCGAGTGTCCGTTCTGTTCGCGCATGCACACGGCACTTTTCCCGGGCCTCTTCAAGGAATATGGTGACCGCGTTCTTTTCATCTACAAGGATTACCCGCTTGAAGAAATTCATCCCTGGGCGGTGCACGCGGCGATGAACGCCAATTGCCTGGGCGCGCAAAACGGCGACGCCTACTGGGATTATGCCGACTACCTGCACGCGAATCAGTCCGCGATCAACGGCGAAAAGGGCCGCGACGGCCAGAACGCGGAACTCGACAAGCTGGCCGCTTTGCAGGGTCAAAAGCATAATCTCGACGTTGGGAAGTTGCAGGCATGCCTCAAGGCCCAGGATGACAAGGCGGTGCGAGCCTCGATACACGAGGGAGACACCGTTGGAGTGGACGCAACTCCGACGATGTTTGTCAATGGACAGAAGCTGGATGGAGCCGTGCCTGTGGATGAAGTGCGAGGCGCGCTCGACAGGGCGTTGAAAGACGCGGGCGTGGCGCCTCCGGAGCACAAGAAGTGAATTTGTAATTT
>Ga0209517_10010580_pt1 | contig 10231 bp, 5 predicted proteins | sample PeaSoiMetSII2010_FD_187695 | JGI IMG/M metagenome (GOLD analysis project Ga0209517, IMG submission 187695) | Peat soil microbial communities from Weissenstadt, Germany - SII-2010 (SPAdes) (version 2) | ecosystem: Environmental > Terrestrial > Soil > Wetlands > Peat | place: Germany: Weissenstadt... | reverse complement strand
ACCCACGAGTTCAGCCGGAACCGCAGGCCGCCCGAAGCGAAAACGCGCCCTTCGGGAGGATGCCCGGCGATCCATTGGGCCAGCCGGTATTCCACCGTGCTTTCCGGCGGCGAAGGCAGCCATGCGCGCCAGCCCTGGGCCGCATACGCCCACAGTTGTGGCGCGCCCACCAGCAGCATCACGCCGCCCGTCCCCATGGCGCACAGCCGAATTGTGCTGTTGGCGCTCCGCAGGGCCAGCCGCAATCCCTCCACCAACGCCATCGCCACGAACAGTTCGAATTCGATGGCGTAGCGGCGCGATTCCGGAATCGTGTCGGCTTCGTAGACGTAAAAGGCAGTCGCGATGAAGCCAAACGCAAACGCGCCCAGCGTCACGAAGCAGAAATAGAACGAGCCGTGCAGCAGACGGAACGCCAGCCGGATCGCCAAAGCCCCCGCCAGCAATCCCGCCAAGAGTTCCATCTGCTTCTCGTGAAGCTGGTAGGCGAAAGAATCCGCCGGCCAGTTGAACGCAATGGTTTTCACGAAGCTGGGAGTCAGCCAGAACGAGGCCAGCAGCCACGCGAGGCCCGCCGCCCCCAGGGCGCGCCAGGCGCGGAACCCGGGCTCGCCCCACGCGGCCAGAAGCAACAGCAGCGAGGAGATCGCCAGTCCCAATGCGGCCACCCAGTTGGTCAAAGGGATGGCCGCCAGCAGCAGCGCCGCCGCCAGGATTCGCGGATAGCCGCGGCCTTTAGCGCACGTTTGCCCCGCGCGCCACACCGCCGCGAGCGCGAGCGGCAGCAGGGTGAGCCCCGTATTGTGCGGACCCTCCCCGTACTTTGCCAGCACCTGAATTCGCCAGGGAAGCTGGACGATGCCGCGGTCCTTCTCCACCGCCGGAAACAGCGCATACGAGGGCGAGATGAAACTGTAAGCCAGCGCCAGCGCCAGCGACCACCACCGGCTTCCGGTGAAGTAGAGCGCGAAGCAGAAGAGCGTCACCGGCCCCAGGCAGGTCGCCAGCGAAACGATCGTGCGGTAGACGGTATCCGGCGTAACGTGCGGCACGAGCCGTATCCCCAGCGCCGTCACATACGGCAGCGCCGGCACGTACATGAATTGCGTGGGCAGCCCGCCATACGGCAACGGATTCCATCCCCACGGGTTGGGATGCTGGGAGATGAAGCGCGCCATCCCCACGTAGCCGCCTTCGATCGATCCGCGGAACGGCAGTTCCCCCGGCATGAAGAGCGGCGCGTTCAACCACACATTCGCCAGGAAAACCGCCAGGGCCATCAGCGCGGACTGGATGCCCCACGCGCGGATGGCCGGTTTCACGCGCGCCGCTCCCGGCGAATCCCCGCGACCACCAGGGTCACGACCGCCATCAGCCCGATCGCAGTCTCCACGCGCCCCAGCTTGTTTTCGAGCGGGGTCACGAACACCACCGAGATTTCCTGGTCGCCGGGCAGCGCATCGATCGCCATGAATCCCATGGCATCCTTGCGCACGGGAAGCGGCTTTCCCCCCGACCAGGCGTGCCACGCGGGATCGTAGCTCTCCTGCACCACCACGGATTGGCCCGCATCCAGCTTCGCGCGCACGCGCATGGCATCCGTGCTTTCCCGAATCAGCGTGCCGGGCGAATCGGGGCCTTTCTCGATCGCATCCACATACGCCCGCAGATACTCCACGTCGTCATTGAATCGCGGCCGCCCGGCGGCATTCAGCCGCGCCGTCTCCACCACCCGCACGCGCGCCGGATAGCGCCGCGGCACGCGGTAAATCTTGTTGCCCTCGTGGTCGTCGAAAATCACCGGCAGCGCACCCTCGAATTTCTGCGGAAACTCGAAGTCCTTGAAGATCTCCTGCGACTTCTTGTCCGGCACGTATACCGCATCCACCCCCATCGATTGCAGCCACAAAACCGCCGGCTCCGCATTGGGTCCCAGGTTGATCTCCCACTGCGCCTGCTCGGCCTCGCCGTTCAGAACGCCCTGGTCGCTTCCGCCGCCCAGTTGCGGCAAATCGTGCCACGTGTCGTACCAGAAGCGCACCGATCCCGAAGGCAGGGTGCGCGCGTCCGGCATGTTCTGCCAGAAGAACTCCGAAATCTTGTACTCGACCCGGTCCTGGTAGTTGGGCCATAGCGCAAACATGTGCCAAGCGTGCCGGATGTAGCCCTTGGTGGTCCAGAACGCCGCCAGCACCAACACCACCGCCGCTCCGCGCAGCACCAGGCCGGGCCGGTTCCACATCCAGCGCAGGCCGGTAGCAGCCAGGAGGATCAAAACCAGGTCCAGTTCCGGGACCAGGCGTCCGGGCTCGCCCGTGACCCGGAAATTGAAGTAGTAATTGCCCAACACGTTGACCGCCGTGAAGAGGGCGCAGCCCGTCACGAAGACGGCCCACGTACGCTCCTTGCGTCCGCGCGCGAACCGGTCGCAGGTGACCGCGTAGGCTACCGCCACCACCACCGCCACCCAGATCGACCAAGTGGTGCCGTGTTCGGAAACATACTTCATGTTTTCCGCCGTCACTTTGAAATACGAAGGCACCAGCCAACTCGCGGTCAAGGCGTACCCGAGCACCGGGATGGCCGCGGCCGGCAGCACGATGCCCTTGTCCTGCCGCGTGATCCAGAAACTCCACACCGCGACGGGGTAGAACACCGCCAGGGCCGTCGCGCCGTAGAAGTTATTCGATACCACCCCCGCGCAAAACACGGCTGCCCAGGCGATCGCCGCCAGGCCGCGCTTTTCGAGCGCTATCCAGGTGAACGCCAGGGCGATGGGGATCAGGGCAAACGCGGTCATATGGGGACCCTCCCCATACTTCGCCAGCACTCCCAGCCGCACCGGCAGCAATTTCCAGGCGTCGTGCCGCATGTTGGTCATGAACAGGAACGAAGGCGACATCAGCGCCGCCGCCAGCGCGCACAGCCACGCCATCCCGCGCGACCCGCTGGCCACCCTCACCAGCAGGTAGACGCCGGCGATTCCGATGCAATAAAAGATACCGGTATAAAAGTGGTACGCCTTCACCGGCCAGAAGCCGGTGACCATCGAAACGATGGCAGTCCCATACCGCAAGGCCGGCGGATAGACGTAATCGAAGCGCGTGCCCGCGTACCACAAAGGCTGCCACTGGGGATGCGGCCAGTGGGCGATGAGGAAGCGCGCATCGCCGATGAACGTGCTTTCAATCGACGCCCACTTGTCCAGGTACTTGGCCTTGAGGAATGGCCGGATCAACGTCACGGCGAATACGAACAGCAGGAAGAAGTCCAGCAGGATTTCTTTCCTGCGCGAGAGTCTGATCATCTTATCACCGGGCCCGCGCACTGACGATGAACTGGTAAGCGAACAGCGTCTTGCGGATCCCCGCGCAGGCTACCGACAGGCGTTCCAGGCCGCGCACCAGCGCCGACCCGTCCCAGGTGGGAACGGCCAGTCCGAACGGCACCGCCGAGGAGCGCACCGTCTCGATCCGCAATCCCGCGCGGTCGAACAGTTGCACCCATCCATTCCAGGTGTAGAAGTGCAGATGCGTGCTGTCGAACAGCCCGCGCTCGTGTTGCGGAAAGCGGCCCATCAGGATGTTCCAGCGGAAATACCAGTGCGCGCTGTTGGGCAGCGAGGCCAGCAGCGTGCCGCCCGGCGCCATGCGCTCGCGGCACTCCTTCAACAACCGCAGCGGATCGCGCAGGTGTTCGATCACGTCGGCGCAAATGATGTAATCGAAATGGCGCTCGACCGGCCCCAGTCCGTCGTCCAGATCGGCGCCCGAAAACTCCACCGTCGCCGGGTGCGGCGTCCCCGGCCAATCGATCGAGGCCACCGAAAATCCACGCTGCGCCAGAATTTCCGACAGGTAGCCGGCCGCGCAGCCGATATCCAGCACCGAACGTCCTTCGCCCAGCCCGGGAAACTGCGCCAGGAGCAAAGTGTGACTGCTGTGGGCTCCTGGTTTGAACTGGTACCGTGGTTTCACTTCGGGCATGGCCGCTGTCATCGCTCCATTATTACATCGCGCTTTCCTCCTGCTCACAAGCACACCCGCCAGGCCGAGCGAGACGGCCGAAACCGCCGCCGCCAACGGCCAGTCCGGCCGGCCCGCCCAGTGCAGCACGATCTCGCAATCGCCGGCGCACTCCGGCCGGATCGCGATAAAGCCCAGGCCGTCCGCGGCGACGGGGACCTGCCCGCGGCCCACCGAAGCCTTCCAACCGCGGAACCAAGCCACTTGAACCGACACCACCTCACCCGGCTGCAGATTGGCCCGAATGCGCGCCGTGTCGCCGCGCAGCCACTCGAAGCCGGCGGCCGGGCGCGAACTGTCGCTGACCGCCCCGGCAAATCTCACCACTTCCGAGTAATCCACGTGGCCGTTCGGGCGCCGCGGGATCACCTCTTCGGCGCGCAGCACGTGCGCCAAGGTGGGACGTCCCCGCGGAACCGCATAAATCGTATCGCCGTGTTCCTGGTGCAGCACGGGAAATACCCGCCCGAAACGCTCCGGGTGAGGAATGTTTTTGTATCCGTCGGTGCTTTCGGGGCCGCTCACCACCATCGCGTCCACGCCCAGAGCCTGCAGCCACGGCTTGATGCGCTCCGTGTCCGCCGGATCGGCGTCATGCGCCGCCAGGTACCGGACCCAGTCGAGCGCCGGCATCGACTGCCCTTGCAGGCAGCATCCCTCCATCTGCGGAGTGTCCGAAAACGCATTGAGCCAGAAGGAAAGGGAGCCGTCGGCGTAGACTCTCCGCCCAGGGAGATTGGCATCCAGCCATCGCGCGGTGGTATATTCCGAGCGGCTGGCCACGTCCACGGGCTCGGTGTCAAGCTGCGCCTCCGTCCGGTAATGGTCGAACTGCACCGCCAGCGGCGCCAGGCACGCCACCCAGACCACCGGCCGGATCCAGCGCGGTATCCGCGTGTAGATTGCCCAGGCCGCGCTGCCCAGCAGGAGACACGCGGCCATCTCCATCTCCAGTTGCATCCTGTGCGGCTGCGGCACGAGTTCCAGCTTGCGGTAATCGTTGGCCAATACGATTCCAGCCATCAATCCAAAAAAGAGAATGCCGAACCGGACCGCCAGCGTAAGCCGCGTTCGGGCCAAAAGCCGCCCGGCTCCCGCGACGGCAGCCAGCGCCGCCACCAGCAGGAGCGAACCATACTTGAATGTGTAGTCCGGATGCATCGAGCCCATGTTGGAGGAGACCGTGGCCAGCGCCGAAGGCGGCGCCCCATAGCACGCCATCCCATAGGCGAGAATGGCGGCGCTCCCGGCCATTGCCCACGCAGCGACCCGCCGGCCGGCGGGCTGCGCGCAGATCCAGCAGAAGACCGCGAGGCCCAGCGCCCCCGTGCCCGGAACGTTGGTCAGCAACACCAGCGCCATCGCAACCGCGGCCGGAACCAGCGCACGTCCGGTCCTCCGCCGCAGCGCGTTCTCCAGCGCCAGCAGCGCCAGCGGCGCGATGGTCATGGCGGTGATGTGCGGGCCTTCTCCGTATACCGTCAACACCTGCAGCCGGCGGGCGGACCAGAGCCCGCCCAGATCCCGCGCCACGTCCGGCATCAGCAGCGCCGCCGGCGAGTAGAGCGAATAGAACAGTGCCGCCAGGAACGCCGCCGCGCGGTGGGAGCCCATCCGCACGGCCATCCAATAGAGCGTTGCCGGCCCTAGCGCGTACGTCACGGCTGTGACTCCGTGATAGGCGCGCGCGGCCGAAATTTTCCCCAAGGTGGCGACCACCGCGACCACCAGGTGTAGCGCCGGAACGTAAGTGTCCTGGTAGGGCATTCCGCAGTGCCACAGCGGAAACCAGGAGAAGTCGCCCCAGTGCCTCGAAAGGTAGCGCGCGATCGCGATAAAGGAGCCTTCGATGGAGCGGAACTCGTCGGTGTATTCCACCTGGAACAGGCGCCAGCAAACCGCCAGGTTCAGGGCCGTCAGCGAGCACACCGCCAGAATGTGAAACTTCGCCGGCCGGGCCGCGCCCCGATCCATCTTTCCAGTATGGCGGAACGGAGGGTGGGGCAGGCGCTTCCGCCTGCCAACCCTTCCCAGACAGTGTCGCCAGGCGAAAGCCCCTGGCCCCTGGCCCCCTGCCCCCTGAAAGCTCGGGCGCCCGGTGCTAATCTGGTAAGGAAATGGCGCAGAAGCAATGTTGACGAAAACGGTACGATCGCGATTCGATCATCAAATCGGCGAGTGCGTCGAAGGCTGTAAGATTATCGAGAGACGCGTCGTCATTCCGCCCGACCCCGTGGAGAAGCGGCGCGGTGTCTACGATTACCTGGTGGAAGTGCCGCCCGCCCCTGAGAAGCCACAGCCGCGTGCCCGCAAAGCATCTGCTTCCTCCTCGCCGCCGCCGTCCGCGGAGTCTTTCACGCGTGCCACGCCTGAAGAGATGGGCGGAGGCGTGATTCGCCGGCTCCCGCCGCGGTAACCGGCCGCCTGGACGCCCCTTCAGGTTTTTACAACCTCTTTACATCGCCGCCACGATCTCCCCGCGCCTTTCCCTTAGCATGGGCTGAGAAGGAGAGGGAAATGTCTTATCGCGACGCGCACCTGACGGTCGATTTTCACAGCCGGGTCGCCACTTTGGATTCGTTGCCCATGACCCTGACTCGCAAAGAGTACGATCTGCTGGCCTTGCTTGTCAGGTACGCCGGCGTGATTGTGCCGCGCGCGGAGCTGCTGATGCGGGTCTGGGGGTATAGCACCGAAATCCGCACGCGCACGCTCGACGTGCACATCCGGCATCTGCGCAAGAAGCTCGGCCCCTATGCCAGCCGCTATATCGAAACCATCTTCGGCGTGGGGCACCGCTTCCAACCCTGCGGCGCGGCGAGCGCCTCTGACGAGTTCGAAAAACCGGTCCTGGCCCTGAGCGCCTGACGCCCCTCTGCCTACCTCAGCAGGTGCTTCTGGACCTTGCCCATGGCATTGCGCGGCAGCCGTTCGGCGGCAATGAACTCCCGCGGCACCTTGAACGATGCCAGCCGCGCGCGGCAGCGCTCTCCCAGCACGGCTGGCTCGATGGCGCTCTTCAGCACGACATAAGCCACCGGAACCTCGCCGCGCAGGCGGTCGGGCACGCCCACTACGGCGGCTTCCGCCACCTCGTCCTGCTCTTCGAGAAACTCCTCGATTTCGCGCGGGTAGATGTTGAAGCCGCCCGAAATGATGAGATCGCTCCGGCGCCCGCATAGCGTGTAGTAGCCGTCCGCGGAACGCTCGGCCAGGTCTCCCGTGCGAAACCAGCCGTCCACAAAAGCCGCGCGCGTGGCCTCCTCGCGCCGCCAGTAGCCCGGGAAGACGTTGGGTCCCCGGAGCTGGATCTCGCCCTCCACCAGACGCACCGATACCCCCGGCAGCGGCAAGCCAACGCTTCCCGCGCGCCGTTCGTCGGCATACGGGTTGCTGATGTTCATGAGGGTTTCGCTCATGCCGTAGCGCTCCAGGATGGTATGGCCAAAGCGCGCGCGGAACTCTTCTAGGACCTGTGCCGCGAGCGGCGCCGAACCCGATACGAAAAGACGCATCGAGCGGCCGATTTCCCGCGCCAGCTCGGGCGCCATGTCGAGCAGACGCACGTAAATCGTGGGAACGCCGAAGAACAGGGTGGGGCGAAAATCCAGGAACGTGGCGGCCGCCGTGGCATTCTCGAAGCGCGCCACGAGGCGCATGCGGCAACCGGCGATCAGCCAGCAGTGCAGGCCGTTTCCCAGCGCGTGCACATGGAACAGCGGCAGCGCCAGCAGGAACCGGTCGGCGCTCGAGATCTGCCAGCAAGCCAGCAGGTTTAGGGCGTTGGCAGCGAAGTTGTTGTGCGTCAGGATGGCGCCTTTGGAAGCACCCGTGGTTCCGCTGGTGTAAATGATTCCCGCGGGCGTATCGCCATCCAGCGCCACCTCGGGCCGGGCGGCATCGAGCGCGCTCGCTTCGGACGTCAGCGCGCCGGGGCGCCAGATCGGGACTGGCGATTCGAACGAGGCATCCGACACCACCGCCGAAGGCTCGGCATCGCGCAGAATGTGCCCGATCTCGCGATCGCGATACAGGATGTTGATGGGCACGAAAATCACGCCGAGCTTGACACACGCCAGGTAGGTATCGATCAGTTCCACGCAATTGGCGAGGTACACCGAGAGCCGGTCGCCGGTGTGCAATCCGCGCTGCGCGAACAGGCGCGCCAGCCGGTTGCTGCGCGCATCCATCTCGCCGAAGGTAAAGGTCCGCCCTTCGAACTCGAGGGCGGTCTCCTCGCGCCGCCCGAGAAACGACAGATCGAATAAGTGCGTCAGGTTCAAGCCGGCAGTTCCTTTCCGCTGGTCTCCTCGGCCCAGTGCAACAGCACGATCCCCAGCAGAAACGCCGGCGCGGTGAGGGCCACCGGTGTGCCGATGGTATGCATGCGGGCCACGCCCGCGCCCACCAGGAAGGTGATGCCCGCGGCCAGGAAGCGGCCGAAGGAAGTGGCAAACGCGAAGGCGCTGCCGCGGCACTCGGTGCGATACTGCTCCGGCAGCCACAGCGTGTACACCGCGAAATTTGCTCCGCCCACGCCCAGGAAAAACAGACACATCAGGAACCAGCGTAACGCGTGATGGGCCAGGTAATAGACGTACCCGAAGCCGCCGCTGATAAACAGGAACATCAGGGCGAAGTAAACCCCCAGGGTCGCGCGCCGCCCCAGGCGGCCGGCCAGGAACGGCATCAGCAGGCAGCCCACGATGGTGCCCGCGGAGAGCAGCATGGTGGCATACGAAGCCATCCGCGCCGCCGCGGCCGGCGCGAAGCCTTCGTGCGCGGCCAGGTAGTTCACCGACGATGGCACGTAGACCGATCCCGCCCACAAGCCCACCATCGAAACCAACAGCAGCGCGGAATTCACCACCGTTCGCCGGCGATACTCCGCCGAGAAGAGCGCGCGGAAAGCGTCCCCGGCGGTCCATGGGCGGCCCAGTTTCCCCAGGCGCTCGCGCCATCGCGCGGGCTCGCTGACGCCGTACTGGATGAAGGCCACCAGCAGGGCGGGCGTGCCGCCGAAGGCGAAGACCGCGCGCCATCCGTAGCGCGCGCCGATGGTGTAGTTGACGATGGCCGCCAGGAAGACGCCGAAGTAGTAACCCGTGTGCATCCAGGAGGCGCCCTGCGCGCGGCGCTCTTCGGGCCACTCCTCCGCCACGAACACGCCGCCCAGCGTCCACTCGCCGCCGATTCCCGCGCCTGCCAGAAACCGGAATAGCGCCAACTGCCAGACGCTCGCGGCTACCGATCCCAAAAACGTGAAGAGGGAATAGCAGAGGATGGTCAGCACCAGCGTGCGCACGCGCCCGAAGCGGTCGGCGACCGGTCCCCAAAGAAAGGCGCAGCCCCACCCCATCAGGAAGATGGCGAAGAGGACCCCGCCGTAAAAGCCGATATTCTCTCCCGAGGCGGCCAGGCGCGATCGCGGCAGCAGATCGCGCAAAGCGGGAACCAGCACCAGCGCGTAGAGGAACGAGTCCATGCCGTCGAGCGTCCATCCCGCCCAGGCGGCCCAGAAGCCGCGAACCTGGTTGCGCGTCAGAGTCACTGGTGCGCCGGTCCGTAAAGCACGCGTCCCGGCCGTTCGCTGGTGACCCGCTCATTGCGCAACACCGGCTTGCCGTTCACGATGACGTCGCGGACGCCCACCGAATACTGGTGCGGCTTGTCGTACTGCGCGCGGTCGGCGACGGTATTCGCATCGAACACGATCACGTCCGCTTTCATGCCCGGCCGCACCAGCCCGCGATCCCAGATTTTCAGCCGTTGGGCCGGGTAGCCGGACATGCGGCGCACGGCATCCTCCAACGTCAGCACATGTTTTTCGCGCACGTAAACCCCCAGCACGCGGGCAAACGTGCCATAGCTCCGCGGATGGGGCGACGCCTGCCCAAACACCGGGATTTCGCCGTCGGAAGCGATCATGGTGTAAGGCGAGCGCATGATGCGCACCACATCGTCTTCGTTGATGGCGTGAAAGATGGCCGAGCAACCGCCCTTGCTCACCAGCGCAATGGCGGTCTCGGCGGCGTTTTCGATGTTCGGTTCGGCGCCGCGAGCCCTGGTGATTTCGGCCAGGTTTTTGCCCGCCAGGCTGGGGTCGAATGCGCAGTTGACGATCTGCACATTCCGCGGATCGCCGGCCCCGCGGTCGAACTTGAGATTCTCCACCACCACGGCCTTGATGCGCGCGCGCTCCTCCG
>Ga0209517_10010578_pt1 | contig 10236 bp, 9 predicted proteins | sample PeaSoiMetSII2010_FD_187695 | JGI IMG/M metagenome (GOLD analysis project Ga0209517, IMG submission 187695) | Peat soil microbial communities from Weissenstadt, Germany - SII-2010 (SPAdes) (version 2) | ecosystem: Environmental > Terrestrial > Soil > Wetlands > Peat | place: Germany: Weissenstadt... | reverse complement strand
CTTCGCGTACCAGTCGGCTAGCGTAAGATTCGACAGGTTAACTTGAGATCCCGGGTTGATGTACTGGAAATTATGTGAAATCGCTTGAGATGAGTACGTCAACACGTAATCTACCGCTCCCGTCTCTAGCTGTGCATTGAGAGTAGTTTCTGTTGGAACCATCACCAACTCTTTCGCCGCATTCTTGGTGACGTATAGCTGATCGTAAATGTAACTAGAGTTCTGATAATAGAGAAGTCCGGCAAGTTGCAGCATGATGATAGCCTGGGCACCACTTGGATCGGTGTCTTTGTTGGAGACTCCTACAATAACGCCCGGTCGAGTTATGATTTGATACCAGTTTTCCGGTGTGATCTCGTTCGCGTACTTACTGCTGTTTGTGTAGAGTATAGCCATCGAGTTTGTAGCGAAGACAATGTACCATGACGCGTAATTGGGGATTAACTGCTCTGGTATTATTTTGTAATCCGCTGACGCATATACGTCAAATGACTTGTTGGCCTGCGTGATCTCGGCGGCGGCCAAGTGACTTCCCTCGAAGATGTAATTGTAACTGAGCGTGGGGTACTGCGGTCGAACTACATTATCTACAATTGCGTTGAAGGGCACTTGAAGGGACCCTGCAGCATCGATAAGAAGCGTCGTCGATGTTGGAGCAGAGTTAAGCCCCATATAATATCCGATTCCGTACCCGACACCTAAACCGACAACTAAGACTAGAATGAGAATAAGTCCACGATACTTTACCATCAAACTCATCGCATGCTACCTCCAATCACTCACACATTATTTCTGACGTTGCCGCAACCTTTCGGCACGCATATTAACATTCTCTCCGATATGTTTAACAAAACATTTCGATCCAGGCAAAGCTTGCCAAACATCCAACCGACTGAATCGTGACGCTTACCTAGGGCGCGGGGTTTCGGAATATTGTGATGTTTCCGTCGTTCTCGATGCGAATGCTGATGGTGGAGGTTAGGTGATGACCTCGAATCTTTCCTTTGCATTTTGATCGTAGCAATGCCAGTAGCGAATCAGCGTTTCTCTTGAGTTTGATGCGTAAAATATCACCTCTTAGAAGGATCATTGATGTGGCTTCGAAGACACTTGTTCCACTTGGGATGATCATTTCATTGGATTTGGTCAATTGATCTAATGCGGCCAACGTCGCCTTGGCAGCCTTCACATTATAGTGAGCGCGGTGTTCTAGAATTGTGACGTTCTCGCGAGTAGTGCGTAGCTTCTTAGCAACCTGTGCTTGCGTTAACCCTTTCGCTCGTAGCTGTATAACTTGCCACTGCCTCTTCGTAAGAGTCGTCCCTTTCGATCTCAATGAGTCTCACGTTTGGTCCAATGTAATCGTTGCCGCTTACCAAGCCTTATACAGTTTCACGAACACCATGCCATTAAAGAAGGTTTGATCGGTGTCAGGACCTACGAGTAAGAAGAATCTACGTATCGTCGGTGCCGTAATAATCGTGATAATTGTGATAGTTGCCGGCGTAGGCGCATATTACTACTACTCGTCCAGCTCTTCATCTTCAACGGTCATGTCGTCAACAATGGTGTCATCGACTATGATGTCGCCAACGGTGTCCGCGTCGTCTCCGCTAATCCTTTACTCCGCGGATTCTTTTGCTATTGAAGCTACGGTGCTAGAAAACGCCTTCACAAGTAGCACCGGAATCACGATGGCTCCACCGAAGTCTGGCGGATCACTTCTCCTCGCGAGCGAAATAGCACAGGGCAATCCGGTCAGCGTCTTCATATCGCTGTCTCATGGCGCGGTAACCGCAGCACATCTCGGAAATGAGTCCTCGGGTTGGGCTATCGCGTTTGCTTCCGACCAGATGACTCTGGCATACTCAAATGCGACCCTTCAAAACTCGGCTGCGAACGCGACCATCACAGCATGTAACTCTGCACTTGCAGCGAACACAACCGCGGCTTGGAACAATTGCTTCACAATGCTGACTTCAGGCTCAGTCAAAGTCGGAACTGGAAATCCGAACGCAGATCCATCTGGATATAGAGGATGGATCGTGTTGGAGGCTGCGGGTCAAGCCTACGCAAATAACTCCAGCTTCTACGAAAATAGGTTGATTTCCAACAACGGGAACGTTACAGCCGCCAGCGCAGCCGATCTTATAGCCCCCTTGCAGACCGGCCAGATTCAATTCCTCTGGATCTACAAATCCTCCGCTATTGCACATAACCTCAACTACCTGCAACTACCGGAGCAAGTGAATCTTGGCGATCCAAAGTACTCGTCGTTCTACTCTCAGTTCTCGTACCAACTAGCTACTGGGGTGGAGACAGGCGGAGTAATCAGACTCTGGATTACGGTTCCAGCCGACAGCACAGATACAGCTGGTTCCCTACAGTTTGTCGCATTCGTAGTAAAGAACTCTCCAACCATGCTACCCAAGTACGGACTGGTTCCGACAACACCTGCAAAACTCTACAATAGCACAACCGTCCCACCACTACTTCAGCAACTCGTATCCCAGGGCTACCTTCAACCTAGCGGCCCCAATTCGGGCTAGTGGATATCGCTGACAAACTTGAATTGGCTCAAACTAATCTCGTGCCTCTCGCTAGCCCTGCTCGTAATACCAGTAGTCTTGCTCCTCTACGAGGGCTTCGGCCCTCTGAGAGATCCCATAGGATACGGCTACGAAGTGTTTAGAGCCATAGAACTCACACTCTTATCCTCCGCAATCGCCGCTGGACTCTGCGTCACAATCTTTACTCCCCTGGCGTACTACTTCGCACGAAACAAGAACAGCTTGGCCGAAGCTCTAGCCGACATACCGGCTTCCATCCCACACCCCATCATTGGGGTTGCAATCCTCGTAATCGTCAGTCCTCTAACACCGTTCGGAAGATTCCTTCTCTCGGTAGGAATCAATTTTTTCAATACGTTTCTCGGTCTCATTACAGCGCTCACAATAGTGTCTGCCCCCATTTACATCAACTCCATGCATCCATTCTTTCAATCCATGAACGTCGCCCACGAAAATTACGCATTAGGATTGGGCGCGTCAAAATTCCGAACATTCATGTCTGTCGTCGTACCCAACTCAGGAAGAGGCATACTTACCGCCTCTCTAATTGCTATGAGCAGAGCAATGAGTGAGTTCGGCTCAATCTCAATAGTAGCCTATTACGTTTTGCAGCAGCCTTTCTATGGCGTCAGTCCCGCACCCGTTCTGATCTTCGAATACTACACATACTATGGCTTGGGACCCGCAGTCACAGCTTCAGCAGTAATGATACTAGTATCAATTGCGATTATGATTCTACTTAGACTCGTGAAACGCTAACTCATGCGGTCACAAAAAATGAACAAGAGGCGATCGACACGTGATCGAAGCAGCAGTGAAGAAGAAACTTGGAAGCTTCAAACTCGACGCAAATGTTTCAGATGAACACTTCATATGCCTGACAGGCAAGAACGGCTCCGGAAAAACAACCCTGCTAAACCTAATTGGTGGAATTCTAACTCCTGACGAAGGGCACGTTATGCTCAACTCGAAGAATATCACAAGCTTACCGATTGAGAGAAGACAAGTATCTATAATCACGCCGGATTCCTGCATTCCCCATCTGGACGTTGATCGGCACATGGTTTGGGGTGCCAAAAATAAAGGCCTCAACATAGATGATGATTACATAGCGGAAATCAAAACGGGTCTAGGAATAAATTTCGACGGAAAAGTAAGGAAACTGAGCTTAGGTATGAGAGAGCGAGTGGCTCTAGCCACATCGCTCATCTCGAGACCAGAATTAATACTAGTCGACGAAACTCTTTCCAATATAGATAACCGAAGAGATTTCATAGTCGCCTTCAAGAATTTTACTATGAAAGCGAATATTGATGTAATCTTCACCACACAGTCTCCTGAAGACGCATCAGAGGCGGATCATCATTACCGGTTAGAGTCAGGCAAATCAACTAGACTGTTCTAAAGTGACTCTACACAATATTCTGAATTCATTGAGTTAGAAAAAACAGAACACGGTTATTTGTAGTATCGCTCACATAGACGTTCCCGGAAGAATCCACGGCAACGCACGCTGGAAAATTGAATTGGCCGTCACCGGAACCAAACGTTAACCCCGAGCAAGTCTCAGCGGTACAGGTGAACCCTATGCTATGCTGGTTAACGCTGTCACAGTTAACGCCCGATGTACATGATCCAGCCCAGCCAACGAACAACCCACTCGCAAACTTCACAACCCGGTTATTGTTGAAATCAACTACGTACACGTTGCCAGAAGAATCCACGCCTATGCCGTCGGGTTGAAAGAATTGACCATCCCCCGCACCAAACGTAGACTTTGAACAGGCCGTAGAGGTACAAGTGAACCCTAGGCTATGCTGATTAACGCTGTCACAATTAACACCCGACGTACACATACCAGCCCAGCCGACAAAACTTCCATTATCTGAAAACTTCTGAACACGATTATTCCCAGCATCGACCGCGTACACATTTCCAGAAGAATCCACACCGACGCCTGACGCGCCATCGAATTGTCCATTCCCCGAGCCATAGACTGATGCACCGCAAGTCACAAGGGTACAAGTGAATCCCAAACTCGAACCGAGATTACAATTGCTCCCAGTGGTACATCCTCCAACCCAACCAACAAAACTTCCGTTATCTGAAAACATGTCGACTCGGTTATTACCGGAATCCGCTACGTACACATTCCCTGAAGAATAAACCGCAACCGCGACCGGAGATTTGAATTGTCCATCACCGTTGCCAAGAGAACCAAACGATACAAGAAAGATCCCGGCATTCGAAAATTTCTCAACACGATTGTTACCTGAATCGGCCACGTACAAATTCCCGGAAGAATCAACTCCAAGTCCTTGCGGTCCATTGAATTGACCGTTCCCGGAACCGCTCATAGGTAGGCCGCACACCGCAATTGTGCAGGTGAACCCAGAGCTTACACCATCCAAACAATTAGCACCACTCGTACATCCGCCAGCCCAACCAACGAAGGTACCATTTCTAGAAAACTTCACAACACGATCATTGCCCGAATCCGCTACGTACACATTCCCTGAAGAATCGACGGCTATGCCATTGGGTTGAGAGAATTGTCCGTCGCTACTACCAGTAGTTCTAACTCCGGTACAGGTAGCTGCGGTACACGTGAAACCTAAACTAGAATTAGTGCCAATATTACAATGCGTACCGCCCGTGCATCCACCCGCCCAACCTGAGAAATTCTGCTGAACATTACTAGCTGCAAATACTGGCTTCATGTTAGTCATCGATCCTACTGATAGGAGCAGCAGAAAGGTTGGAATGATAAACTGCAGACTCCTACTATGGCAAATAGGAAGCACAGGGATCAACTCAATTGAACCATGAATCTCGTTGGATCAAGCCGCGTAGACTCCTTCCTCGACGACATACTTCTTTCGAGCTAGATCCATGAGATTTCGGGTAAATACTATTCCGTAAATCGCTACGACAATAGCGAAGAGCAACGATACCCATGCTGCGTTTGCGACATTTCCAGTGGACATGTTAAGGCCGATGTATTTCATCATTCCATCACGAACTTCAAGCGAATGAGTGCCATCGATGTTTGGCCAAAATTCTCCGATCTCTATTCCGGCCCAAGCGCTGTTGATTGTACTCGAAATGCCGGTCACAAGGTATGGGAATGTTCCGGGTATGATTATGCGTCTCATCTTTGTTCCCCAACTCAATTCGTAATTGCGCATGACTTCCCAGAACTGTGTTGGGATAGCCTGAACGCCGATCCAGAAATCGAAGAACACGTAATAGAAGCAGCTCAGAAAACCCAACGTGAATACGTAGATCTCTGTTGAGTACGCCGGCGGTAATGTTGCGGAGAATAAGGGGTATGTTGCGATGAAGACGAGGGGGAAATAGGTTGGAGCGGGAAAAGCGGATACCGCCTGAACGATAGGCGCTAACGTCATACTTGCCTTGTGGTGGGTTGCTAGAAGATAGCCCAGAGTCAACGCCAGCGCTAACGCAGCGAGAGTTACGACTATCACTCGGAGGTAATCTGCGCCCATAGAATAGAGAAGATAAGGAGTTGACGTGAGGAACGCCTGCCATTCTTTTTGCGGAACTGCAAAAGCGATTAGCATAGAAGAGTATGCTAGATAGATTATCAGGACTATGCCCATGCAGAATGTGAGCGACTTCAGAGCTACTTTCATTATGTGAATTATCGGCGTTGGAGGTCCATGTTCGCCTTCAAACCCACCACGATGCGCAGGATGAGTGAGCTTTCGGGCATAGCGAGAGAGGTACCGTGTTCGAAGACGGAAAACATCTACTGCCCTGAAGTGTCGACCTGACCAGTGGGTATGGCGTTTAATTTCAAATGTTGAGTCAACGCCGTATTTGGCGACGCTGCGTCGACTGAGAATGTTAAGTGCGCCTGTAACGATTGCCACGCCGATTGCAATGAAGACTAGTGAATAGTATACCCCAATGAAATTTGATTGTTTCACGAAATTCGTTATTAGGGTTCCAATTCCGAAGGTTTGATACGTGGTGACACCGACGGTGAATACTTCGCTGACGGTGATGTAGAAGAAGGCGTCTGCGAAACTTGAGAAGAGATTCGAGGTTACACGTGGAATCGAATGCGGGATGTATAACTTCCACATCTTTCTACCGAAACTAAAATCGTAATTCTCAGTTACATCTAAGAGATGTTCTGGGACGGTCTTGAAGGCCTGGTAGGCTCCGATCCAAACGTTCCAAGATACTGCGTCGAACACGAGAAAGTCCGCTGCGACTTCTACTCCCCAAAATCCTCCCAGCCCCTGAATGAAAACTAGAAGGACGATTGGAAGGAAGGCAATAACGGGAATGGACTCTAGAACGTTAACGAAGGGAACGTACGCATTTTCGAATTTCCTGCTCTTAACTGCAAGATAAGCCAGCCCCCAACCTGACAGTACGGATAGAGCTATCAGCACCAGGATCCTGCCGATCGTTGCAGCAGTAGCAAGAGCGATTATTAGAACGTCCATTCGTTTCAGCAGGCTTGCTACTTCGAGTTCGTGTTAGTGTTCAACTCTTTGTATAATCGGTCAACGTAGTCGAAGAAGACAATGTCTCTTTGCGAACGAGGCCTAGGGATATTGACTCTTATCTCGTCAACTAGCGTTGCAGGCGTTCCATTCATAACGTAGATTCTATCAGCGAGTTGAACGACTTCTTGCAGATTATGCGAGACCAAAATGGCTGACTTTAAGCTAGTTTCAGGGTTGAAGACAAGATCGTAAACTTCCTTCCTCATGCTTGAGGCGGTTAGTTCGTCAAGGTGCACGAACGGCTCGTCCATCAAGAGAACTTCGGGCGACGCCGCTAACGCTCGTGCGATGGCGATCTTCTGCCTCATCCCGCCACTCATCTCCTTTGGATAATAATCTTCAAACCCTGTAAGCCCAACGAGCTCCATCATCTCTCTAGAGATTCGATCCGATTCATCATGATCGATCTTTTTACTGATCAGTGATAGTTTCACGTTCTCTAGCGCGGTCATCCACGGGAATGTGGCTATTGATTGGTGGATTAGCGAAATTTTGGCAGAAGGTTTCTTGATCTCTTTCCCGTTCAAGAATACCTGTCCTTTTGTGGGAGCCACTAAGTATCCTAAGTTTCTGATGAGTGTCGATTTTCCGCATCCTGTTGGGCCGACGATTGCGACTAGTTCGTTTTCGTACGTCTTCAGATTTACGTGATCGTAAACCATTTTCAGTTTATTGTAACCGTAACCGAGATCTCGACACTCAAGTTCAAATTTCGTCCTCTCTCCGCTGAGGTTGTCTGAGATCATTACTGCAGTCATAGATCTCGCCGCCCAAGCTCAATAAGCGGTATATACGGTAATTGCTCCATTTTCACGGAGACGAAACAGATCAAGAAGCGTTGATATAATGTACGTCATAGCTGGAATTCTTCATTTGATATTGTACTGAATTTTCCTGTCTTACCGTCGTATGATAAGATGCCCGCTAGTATGGCCCACGGGATTAGCAGATTGTTAACAAGCGATTCGTTCTGTTCGGGGTCTGGATCCCATCGAACGCCGTTCTTGTCCAGCGTTTCAGCTATGTCAGCTGTTGTGACGCTTCGTTTTTGGTTTACAAGCGCTAACGATGTTTTGAATGGTTCGATCTCGATCAATCTATCCTTTAGTAGCCGAATTTTGTTGAAGTTTCGTGTCGTTTTCTGAAACCTTAATCCGAAATCCGTCAAAGCAAGTCCGTCCTGCTGTTTCTCGACTAAACCTAGCATTTCTCCAGCATCTATGATCGGCAAGAGAATCACAAGGTCAGCACGTAGCTCGTCTGCAAGACGCATCAATTCTATTGATTGACCAAGGTCGTTGGAGATTTGGATTAAACTGATGATCTGCCCCGGTCTAACGTTTGCGGGCATCATTCGTGAAGTTGCTGTTTTGGAAGAGAGCGGAGTTGTTTGGGATGTTTCTGGGTTCAACCTACTCAACCTCTGCTGCAGTTATCGAAGTACTCGCCGCTCAGCATCAACCAGGACCATGCGCATCCATCCGCAGAGATTGGGTTATATACCTTCCTCCCCTCTAGGATAGGATATGTCATCTCACAGGAGAGAGGATGTGGCTAAGAGGATCGCACGAATTCATGGCCATGTGCATGGAATAATGGAGATGCTTGATCAGGGAAGGTCTTATTCCGAGATTGTTCAGCAGATCTCTGCTGTCAAAGCTGGTCTGGACAGTGCTGTGCAGATAATTGTTGAAGATTTGGTGGAGGACTGCGTTGCAAAGTCGGGAAAAAACAAGTCGATAGCTCTCGAACTCAGGGAAGTCATAGCCAGAGCTCGATGAATCGCACGTTGTGAAGAAGCCGAGGATCTTAGTCGATGAGCGGTAACCAGCGAGAACTTCTCGAAAGCAAGGAGGATCAGAGGGAAGAACACGACTCGAGAGAATGGTTACGACTTGTGCTCATTGGCGTCGCTGCTCTGGTTAGCTGGATCGGAATATGGAAAACGTTCCTGCCGATTGACCTCATAGCCATTCTAGCGACTCTAGTGGGCGGTTATCCAGTCTACAAAGAAACTTTCGAGGCACTTCGACATGGGCATGTCAACATGGAAGTTTCCATGACCGTTGCAATATTTGCTTCCCTTGCTGTCGGACAATATACCGTGTCGGTCGTAATCACGTTCTTCGTTCTCCTATCAGAATGCATCGAGACTTACGCGGTCGATAAGGGACGACAAACCATAACCCTACTCGAAAAGTCAGCGCCAAAGAAGGCACTTGTTAGACGCAACGGTACTGAAATTGAAGTTGACACACAAGCCCTCCGACCGAACGATATCGTCATCGTGAGAGACGGCGACCGTATACCTGTGGACGGAACGATTGTCGTTGGGTCCGCATTTGTGAACCAATCAGCGATGACTGGTGAATCGGCAAGAATTGAGAAGACTGGTGGTGATAGGGTTTACGCGGGAAGTATAGATGAATCCGGCATTATCGAGGTGCGAACAGATAAAGTCGGTAGCGAGACTCTATTCGGGCAGATCATCAAACTGGTAGAGGAAGCTGAGAACAAGAAAGCGCCGATACAGAAAATTTCAGATAGGCTTGCTACTTGGCTTGTTGAGTTTGCGATCGGGTTCTCTGTGCTCACGTTTTTGCTCACAAGAAACTTGACTTCAACGCTTTCAGTCATTGTGGTTGCTGGTGCCTGTGGAGTTGCAGCTGGAACTCCGCTTGCTATAGTTGCGATCATTGGCAAGGCCGCAAAGAAGGGAGCCATCGTCAAAGGTGGAGCTTACGTTGAGGAGATGAGCAGAGTTAATACGGTTGTGATCGACAAAACCGGAACCCTCACTCTCGGAGAACCCGTGGTCAAAGACATCATAGCGTTCGATGGTTATACTCAACAAAAGGTATTACAATATGCGGCCGTGGCAGAAAGACATTCCAATCATCCTCTAGCTCGTGCAATAATCGGCAAAGCGGCCGAATTGGGAATCCTGCTTCCGAACAGCGCGATTTCTCTATCATCGTCAAATTATGTTCCCGGCAAAGGAATCGTTTCCGTCTATGACGGAGAAGAAAACGTAGTGGGAAACAACGTTCTCATGATAGAAAGAAATGTCAAGTTTCCACAAAATCGCGAGAACCATTTGAATTCGGAGATAGTTTCAAACG
>Ga0209517_10010577_pt1 | contig 10238 bp, 12 predicted proteins | sample PeaSoiMetSII2010_FD_187695 | JGI IMG/M metagenome (GOLD analysis project Ga0209517, IMG submission 187695) | Peat soil microbial communities from Weissenstadt, Germany - SII-2010 (SPAdes) (version 2) | ecosystem: Environmental > Terrestrial > Soil > Wetlands > Peat | place: Germany... | reverse complement strand
ACTCGAGTTCGAGGACGGAATCATCATTCTACTGCTGTCCTATCGCCCGGTGCGCCGCCGCAACCTCGCCGAGACCCGCCTCGGTGTAAACCTGATCGTCGACGAGAACGTCACCTCGGGGACATTGGTCTACGAGCGCACCAAGGCGGGCCATCGCTATGATGTCGAGCTGCCGCAGAGGCTGCTCCCGTGGCTCAGATTGTTCTTGAAGGTCTACCGCCCACTGCTGGCGGGCGCTGAGAGCGGAAATGCAGTGTGGCTCTCGAGCTCCGGCACACCCCTTACGGCCAAACGGATCTGGCGCCGCATCCGCCGTGCCACCGAGCAGGAGCTCAGCAAGCCCATAACATTGCACCGCTTTCGAGACTGTCTCGCCAGCACCGTCTCCGAGATCGCCCCCGAGCGCATTGAGGATGCCGCCCAACTCCTTGGCCACCGATCCTCTCGTCGTAGGCGCAGACCCGAGCGTCGCCATACGCCAGCGATCGAGATCTATCGACAGCGCTCCGGCAGCGCCGCCGCCGCTCGAGAGCTTGCCACCATCGAAGAGCGTCACCGGCGCTCGGCTCGAGCTCGAAAACTCAAGCCCTGAAGCGCCGGTCCCATCACGCTCCCCTCGCCGATTGAGCGCCACTTCGGGCACTTTTTTCTTTCACGATAACCATGATAGCGACGATGGCAGTCGCGCAGCCCGCGACCGCCAGTATCGTCACCACCATGATGACCGGCATGATTACCATCATGATCATGGTCATGGTCATGGTCATGGTGGTGGTCATCACCACGACTGTGTCGGCCATGATTCCGATGGCGACAGATCGGCTACCCGTTGCCTACCAGCGACAAGCCTGCCCGTTCAAGCCGTTCAGGCGTTTTGGCCCATTGCGCTCCGGGCATGATCGCTACCAATTCGCGGAACACGGCAACGAAGGATCGCCGAATCGAATCCTCCGACAGCCGTTCGGCGTCGTCCGCCTTGATCAGCGGTCGAATGTCGGTGACAAGGCTCCGCCGCGCCAGCTTGTCGAACATTCGTTTTTCAGCCTCGGCACGCCCGATCGACTGACCGGCCCTTTCCAGATAAAGGCCAAGGCATTCCACCACGCGCGCCTTGTCGAGGTCCGCGAATACGGTGAGAGCATGGGAGAGATCGAGAAGATCGCGACCCTTGTCGCGTTGCAAAAGCGCGCGCAGCTTAGTCGCGAGCAATTCCTCACGCGAGTAGCTGATGATCTCCGCCTGGCCCGTGAACCACGGGTTTTCGACGGCGAACGGCATCGCGCGCGGACCGTCAAATGCCTCGATCTCGCGCGTGGCGATCTCGATCTTGAGTTTCAACGGTGCCGATCCGTCCTCGGCATCCACGCGAAACCGGAGCTTGGGGGCAATTTGGCTTTGCTCGAAGGAGCCCTCGCCGAGCCAGGGTTCGAGCACGGCGCGGATGCGGTCGATCATCGGCCCGATCCGCTCCGCCTTGGTGCGGACGAGATCGATATCCTCCGAATAGCGCAGCGGCTCGGGAAATAGCAGTTTGTTGATTGCGGTTCCTCCCCGAAACCGTAACTCCGTCTTGAGGACAGGATCGCTGAACAGCGCCACCAGCGCCCGGCTGATGATTAAATCCTGTTCGATCTGCCGCAGTTCGGCCCAGGGCGCGTTCGCACTCCAGGCGATAATGTTCAGCCGCGGGATCATTCGTCACGCTCGGGCAGATGGCGCACAATCACCCGCCACCGCTTATTCCGCTCCACGATCTCAGGCGCGAGTTCGGAATCGGCGATCAGCGAGCGGTCCAGTTCGGTCCATTGCACTGCCGGGGCGTCGCTTATTTTGGCATGGAGTTTCCTGACCAGCCGGTCAAATCCGACCTTGGCGAACATATAGCCCGCCCGCTGCACGACCGCCCGCTCGAATGCGGGAGCTATTGCCACCATCTTGTCGGCATCGATCTTCGGCCCCAACTCAGACAAAACGGTGGCGATGTTGTCGATGCCGCCGCTGGCCTGCGGATAGCGGAACAGATCGAAGAGCGTCAGCTCCGGCGACGATATCCTCATCGTGCCGGTATCGGTCTTGTGTTCCTGGATTCCCGCTGCGACTTCCTTCAGATCCTTGCGGTAGAAGAAGGCGATGCGGACGCGCCCTGCCTTCAGGGCTGCGATCTGTTTGCCCGCCACCACCTGAAATTCCATCACCGCTTGATGTGCCGCACCATGCAGTTCTGCGGCCTTAAGCAGACCGACGTAGTAAGGAGTGCGTTCGCGGCGCATGAGCGCGTCGATGAAAGAAGCGGGTGGCGGGCTACCCAAATTCATATATTGGGGCGGTACCACCACATAGAATCCGCGGCGCAGATTGATGAGTTGCCCTCGCCTTTGGAGTTTCTCCGCCGCATCGAGAAAGGCGCCTTGGCTCACGCCGATCGCTGCCTGGGCTTCGGTTCGCGAGAAGATCAGCCGCCCGGAAGCCATCAGGCCGGCGATGTAGGAGCTTAGGTTGGATGGTTTTAATTGAATCATATCTTAACTTCCGCCATTTCGGCGGATTTAACAATATGATTTATGGCGCCGGCGCATAACGCATATGAGAGGATCCGCTTGGTCAGCGGATTTTCTCATATGAATCCGGAGCCCAGATAGCAGCGCCATAAGCTCTTGTTCGACCTTTGCTTTTTTTGAGTGGCGCACCGCGAGGCATCGGGGAGACCAATCGTGCGAACCGTCGAACCGGCGTTAATTCACCGAGCCTTGACGAAATCTCATTCAATGAATACATTGAACGAGACTAACGAGGAGCGAAGTCGCCCTCGCGGGAGATAGAGGCAGGAGATAGAGATGGACAAGGACCATACGCTCAACGTCACGGTTACCTACCCCGCTGCGCGCAAGCCCTTCGAGGAGAAGGACGCACCGCGCAGCGAAACGGTCGGCACGCTGAAGTCGGCCGTCCTGAAGGCCTTCGGCCTCACCGAAGGTACCTCGCCCGATGGGACCACGACGACCTATCGCCTCTACCACGGCAAGCAGCCGCTCGAGGACCTCGGCAAGACGCTTGGCAGCATCGCTGGCGAGGCCAATGCTCTGCATCTGAAGCTCGCCCAGGAGATCACCCAGGGCTAGGCGATGGCTGACGAGCTGTCGAAGCTCAACTTCCTGGACGACCTGGCCGACGCCAAGGCCGCTGACGAGGCATCGCGTTGGTCGATCGAGCATCGCGCCGACCTCGAGGTGTGGGTGACCATGTCTCCTCGAGGACATGCCGAAGCATATGTCGCGCGGCTCTTTTGGATCGAGTATCCGGGCAACGAGCCACCCTCCGTGAAGTTCGTCGATCCGAAGACCGGCCGCATCGATGTTCCGAGCTCGTGGCCGCGAGCGCGTGGTTTTCGAGCTCCCAGTTTCGATATCTGCGCCACCTGGACTCGCGAGGGTTTCGGCCTCCATCCCGAATGGAGGAACGATACGCGCCTCAAATGGATCAACCACGGGAACGTCTTGTTGAAATCCCTGCGAACGCTGCAGGGCGAGCTCGACGAGACATACGAGGGAGGGTTTCAAGGGTGAACTACTTCGAAACGCCGACGCAGTGGCGGATTCCTGAGGAAGCGATCCGCCATTCGATGATGGAGATGGCGATCGATGGCGCATTCGGCCGCGAGGGCGTTGCCATGTGGCTCGGGAGATACGAGCAGAACACAGCCGTCGTGACGCACGTCGCGGCATTGCGCGGAGCGGGCGTCAGGAAAGCCCCCGACCAGCTTCTCATCAGCGCCGACCTAGTGAACGATCTTACCGACAAAGCCATCGACCTTGGTCTCGTGCTCATCGGTCAGATTCACTCGCATGGCCCGCTGCACGGCACCTCTCTTTCCGTGACCGACAAGAGGTATGGGATATCGGTGCCTGGCTACCTCTCCGCGGTTGCGCCTGACTACGCCATGCGTCCCTCGACGAGTGTTGACGAATGCGGCGTCCATCTCTTCGAGAAAGGGCGCGGATGGATCCGCCTGACGCCCGAACAGGTGGCCAAGCGAGTGCTCGTTGTGCCAAGCCCGCGCGTTCCGGTGTTGATCGTTGGCTCGGTCTGAAGCCGTGAACGATGACTTGAGATACAGCAGGCCGATCGCCGCGGCGGTGGCACTGGGGGAACACGCCGAAGACCGGCATCGCTTCACAGAGAAGAAGGTCCTCCTCACGGGGGAAGCGCGCGTACTCGCGAGCGACAACGGGGCAGAAATCGCACGCGATGCGCTGATGCTCCTTATCCGCATCTGCCCCAATGTCGCGCTCGCACTCCCGCCTGAATGCAAGGCGCTATGGTTCGAGCTCGAACAGCTCGCGCGGCGCGTCGCCCCCGACTTACGCCTAAGGTATCTGGAAGGGCAACCGCTCTACGGCCAATATGATGCGATTCTTTCGGTGGGCGTGACCGCGAGACCGGATCTGCCTTGGACGGTGATCAATTCGAATGGATGGCTTGTTCGTGTCTCTTCCGGCACCTCAAGCCTGCGCTCAGAATGCGACCAAGCCAATCCTGTAGGTGCCTTGGGAGCCGCCTGCTTGGGCACCGGCGAGGTGTTCAAGCGGCTAATCAAGCTGCGCGCTAAACGGGGCGAGCTGCTTGACGGGCTTTCCTTCTCGCTCTGGACCTATTCCCTGGGCGACGATCCGGGGCCGCCGTTACCGTCAGAGCTTGCGCTTGACTTGCTGTTGGTAGGGGCTGGTGCGATCGGGAACGGCACCGCTCATCTTCTGTCGCGCCTTCCAGCAACCGGCACCGCGGTGATCATCGACAAGCAGGCGTACGGCGATGAGAATTGGGGCACCTGCCTTCGCATCGGCGACGGAGACATAGGGCACGAAAAGGCGAAGGTTCTTGCCGGCGCCCTGGCCGAGCGCCTGCGCGTCTCTTGGCACCAAATCGACATAGCCGATATCGACACCAAGCTCGGGAAAGAGATCCCGTATCCCAAGATTGTCATCAACGGCTTAGACGACGTCGATGCCCGGCACAAGGTTCAGCAGCTCTGGCCGGACTTGGTGATTGATGGAGCCATCGGAAGCGAATTCAGTTGCCAAGTGAGTTGCCATCCTTGGGGAGAGGGCACCGCCTGCCTTCTGTGCCTGTTTCGTCACGTGCGACCCCAAGAGCGGGCTGAGGCGGTCGCGAGCAGGGCCACCGGATTGTCCGAAGCGGTCTGCGCTGATCCCGAAGCGGTCATCACCGAGGAGCACGTGCGCGCTGCCCCCGAGGAAAAACGACCTTGGCTCTCGCAGCGACTCGGGAAAAAAATATGCTCGGTCACTCCCGATGCCGTCGCGCAGCTGCTCTCCACGGAAGCGCAGCGCTCTGGCTTCGCTCCCTCAGTGCCATTCGTTGCGTGCTACAGCTCGTGCATGATAGTCACCGAGCTCGTGCGGTATGTAACGACTGGAAAGACCCTTCCTGAGCCTCGCTGGCAGATGAATGTTCTATGGGGACCGCAGCGAGGTACTGACTATCCGGAGCAGCGGCGCCTGGATTGCATGTGTGTCAGTAGGGCAAAGAACATCGAGCGTGTTCGAAGCGCGCGACCCTGACCAATCTACCGCGAGCGGCCGACCTACTCTACTATGTGCGCCTAGTAGGCATCTCACGTCAGGGTCACAGTTGCTCTGCACAGTCGCTCTGCCATCTGCGTGGGTCAACGCGTCCAGACTGGAGGATGCGCTGCGGCTCTCGGGAGACCCACATGGCGCCGCGATCTACGATGTGCACATCCTCTTCCCAGTCGGATGCAAGGTTATGGTGGATGCTGCGATCCGTCTTCTTTCGCTCATCAATCAGCTTAGCTTCTGCACGCTTGGCGTGAGACTAAACTTCGAAGAGGGTGAGGCTGGCACGATGGGGTATCTGAATCGTGTCGGCTTCTTCGATCACTTAGCACCCGCCGTCGAGGTCCTCCCAGCGCGTCCCGCAGTCTCTGGCGCGGATATCTATCGTGGGACCAACCTCGAGCTGGTCGAGATAGCACGAATCAATAAAGACTATCGAGACGAGACGTTACTGTCGCGCTTGACCGACGCGCTTATGTGCGCATGCGGCACGCGAAATGATGCAGGTGAGCTTAAGGGTGCCGCCTGGACCATTTTTGCAGAGCTCATTGACAATGTCTTCTCCCACAGCGCAACGCCTCTCGACGGTTATGCGGCTCTCCAGGTCTATACCCGTGGAGGGAAGCTGAAAGTCGCCGTGTCGGACAGTGGACTTGGCATCATGCAGACGCTTCGTCCAGCGTTGCGGACTGAATTCCCGAAGCTGACGGCGCTTTCTGACACAGATCTAGTGGTCGAGATTTTTCGGCAAGGGCTGTCACGTCATGGCCCCGACCGCGGCTGCGGCCTTAAATACAGCGCTGCCAAGGCAATCAAGTTCCGCGCCAACCTGGACGTCAGACTTCCGAACAATCGTGTGCTTCTCACACCAGCCGCGGGCTCGTACCAAGCAAATACGGCCTACGGGTATGACCAATTGCCGCTGATGTGGGGGACACACATCTGCTTTGACTTTCGGCTGAACGGATAGTCCAAAGGTCACAAAAAACATGGATGAACCTCTAGAATCGACAACGCTACGCCTCGCTGATTTCATGACCAGTCCCCAGGGTTGGGGCCGCGAACAGGGGCGAGTTGTCTACAACAAACTACTGAGCTTCGTCGAAAGTCGCCCGGGGACCATCCTCTTTCGCGTCTCCATAAAGGGCGTCACGCGAGTTGACATATCCTTCGCGTCAGAAACTATCGTCGAGCTCGCGCGCCGTTATCGTGGAATCAAGGGGTTTGCCTTCATTGATCTCGAAGACCCTGACATGCTTGAGAATTGGGAAGCCGCGGCTGCCAGAAAGAACCAGCCGATCATGGTTTGGAATGGCTCCTCCGGTCGTGTCATAGGAGTTGAGCCAAGCCAAGGTACGGTCGAGGCATTCCTGTTTGCGTTGACGAGACCTCGAACGCGTGCGACAGAGTTCGTGAAGGCGATGCCGAATATTGCGATCGCAAACGCGAGCACTAAATTCAAGCAGCTGTGGGAGCAGGGCTTCCTACTGCGGCGGGAGAACGTTGCTGAGAGCGGCGGCGTTGAATACGTCTATTTAAGGATCGGCGGGCCCGAGGTTTGATTTCTCAGCAGCAAGCCGATTCCATTCAGTCGCGAGGCTAGCGGAGCGCACGAGGTTCACTTTTCGTAAAGCTTGCCGCCGCGGTAGCTGCCGTCGTAAGCCATAAGCCGACGGGAGGGGACATTCGTAAGATCGCTTGGGATTCCACTCTATTGGATTAGCCCGCTCCGTTCTTACGAAAGTGCCTTAAGTCTCTGACACGAAACGCCACACAATGACACCGCGTCGCCAGACCATCGACGCGTATTGGTTGGCTCTCGACGCAGCTCTGTCGCTGGTTGGGGCGAACGCCGGTTTGAAGCGGAAGGAACCGCAGGCACCTCCAGCAAGCTCAACGACGGGGAAGATAGGCTATCGCCCCCGCGGGGAGCATCGGCGGCTTCCTGAGCACACCGCGAGCATGCGACTCTCGGCGCCGAAGGCCAACTACGAGTTCGCATGACTCCTCGCTGGTGGATGCAGTCTCGAGCGCACCCGTCTCCGGGCCCGAATTCCCTGGTATCAGGGAAATTTATAGGGAATTTTGCGCCTCAGAAGTATCCACCCGCCGAGGGCCGCCTTCCGGAGGGGCTTTATTTCGCCGAGTCTGATCTGACGTGATGGTTGGCGAGATGAGGGTGAGAAGTGTCCACGAAGGCGGTTATGGACACGACTGCGACTGGGCGGCGGCGCAATCGGTCGTGGCCGGAGGCGTTGAAGCGGGAGATCGTGGCGGCGACATTTGCGCCGGGCAGTTCGGTTTCGGTGGTTGCCCGGCACTACGACGTGAACGCGAACCAGGTGTTCGGTTGGCGTAAACTCTATCGGGACGGCGTACTTGCGCCGGCCAATCCGACCGGCCCGGCGCTGGTCCCGGTGACGGTCACGGCGGCACAGGGTGGCGATGCGTTGCCGGCCTCGCGTGCCGCGGACACGATCGAGATCGAGCTGGCCGGGTATCGTGTTCGTGTGGGCAGCGGCGTTGACGGCAAGGCGCTGCGGCGCGTGCTCGACCTTCTGGAACGGCGATGATCCCGGTTCCGTCGGGCGTGCGGGTGTGGCTGGCGGTCGGCCGGACCGACATGCGCAAGGGGATGAACACGCTGGCGCTTCAGGTCCAGGAAACGCTGGGGCGCGATCCCCATGCCGGCGACCTCTATGTCTTCGGAGGCGCCAGGGGCGATCTGATCAAGATCCTCTGGCATGACGGCCTCGGCATGTCGCTCTATGCCAAGCGGCTGGAGAAGGGCCGCTTCATCTGGCCGTCGCCGGCCGACGGCGCGGTCGCGATCTCGGCCGCACAGCTCGCCTATATGCTCGACGGGATCGACTGGCGCAATCCGCGCGCGACGTGGCGGCCGCAAGCCTCCGGCTGACCGTCGGAACACGCGCATCGGCGCGTCGATTTAGCTGGCGCGGATCGAGTGGGGTATGATTCCATTCGTGGCGTGACGACGCTCCCGGATACGGTTCCCGACGACATCGAATCGCTGAAGGCGGCGCTCTCGGCCGAGCGCGCGGCGCGGCAGTTGGCCGAGGTCCGGGTGTCGAGCGCCGAGGCGATGATCGCCCATCTCAAGCTGATGATCGCCAAGTACAAGCGCGACAAGTTCGGGCAATCCTCTGAGCGTGCCCGCCATCTCGATCAGCTGGAGTTCCAGCTCGAGGAACTGGAAGCGACGGCGACCGAGGACGAACTGGCTGCCGACGCCGCTGCCGAGAAGGTTGCGTCGGTTCCGGTCAAGAGCTTCGACCGGAAGAAGCCGGTGCGTGGCCCGCTGCCGGCCCATCTGCCGCGTGAGCGGGTCGTCATCCCGGCGCCGTGTTCGTGCCCGTCCTGCGGCGGTAAGCTCGCCAAGTTGGGTGAGGACATTACTGAGACGCTGGAGGTGATCCCGCGTCAGTGGAAGGTGATCCAGACCGTGCGGGAGAAGTTCTCCTGCCGGGCCTGCGAGACCATCACCCAGCCGCCGGCGCCGTTCCATCCGATTGCCAGAGGGCGGGCCGGTGCCGGCCTGCTGGCGATGATCCTCTACGGCAAGTTCGGCAATCACCTGCCGTTGAACCGGCAGAGCGAGAGCTTCGTGCGCGAGGGCATCGATCTCGACGTATCGACGCTGGCCGATTGGGTCGGCGCCTGCACCGCAACGCTGGCGCCACTGGTCGCGCTGATCCGTGCGCACGTGTTTGGCGCCGCGCGCATTCATGGGGACGATACGACAGTGCCGGTGCTGGCCAAGATGAAGACCAGGACCGGCCGATTATGGACCTATGTGCGCGATGACCGGCCGTTCGGCGGACAATCGCCCGCCGCCATCTTCTATTACTCATCCGACCGGGAAGGCGTGCATCCGAGCCGGCATCTGGCCTCCTATGCGGGGATACTCCAGGCCGATGCCTATGGCGGATACAACGACCTCTACAAAGCAGGCCGAAGACCGGGGCCGATCACCGAGGCCGCGTGCTGGAGCCACGGGCGCCGCAAGTTCTTCGTGCTTGCCGATATCGCCAAGACCGCCGAGGCGCGGTCACAGAAGAAACACGCTTCCTGGTCGCCGCTGGCGCATGAGGCGGTGCGCCGGATCGATCTGATCTTCGACGCCGAGCGTGCCCTCAATGGGCTCGTCGCCGACAAGCGCCTCGACCTGCGCCGGACGCATGTCGCCCCGCTGGTGGCTGATCTGGAGACCTGGATGCGCACCGAGCGCGCCAAGCTCTCGCGTCACAACGACGTCGCCAAGGCGATGGACTACATGCTCAAGCGCTGGGACGCCTTCACGCGCTTCCTCGACGATGGGCGCATCTGTTTGACCAACAATGCGGCCGAGCGGGCGCTGCGCTGTGTCGCACTCGGTCGCCGGAACTGGACCTTCTGCGGCTCCGATCGTGGCGGCGAGCGGGCCGCGGCGATCTATACGCTCATCGCCTCCGCCAAGCTCAACGACATCGATCCCGAAGCCTGGCTCGCCGACGTGCTCCGCCGGATCAATGATCACCCTGCATCGAAGCTCCACGAACTCTTACCGTGGCGTTGGCACCGGCACAGCATGGACGCAGCTGCCGCCTGAGGATCAGCTACCCGCGGCCTTGCCCGGATGCATAC
>Ga0209517_10010572_pt1 | contig 10242 bp, 6 predicted proteins | sample PeaSoiMetSII2010_FD_187695 | JGI IMG/M metagenome (GOLD analysis project Ga0209517, IMG submission 187695) | Peat soil microbial communities from Weissenstadt, Germany - SII-2010 (SPAdes) (version 2) | ecosystem: Environmental > Terrestrial > Soil > Wetlands > Peat | place: Germany: Weissenstadt... | reverse complement strand
GCAAGCGTAGAGGCCACCACCGTCGTGACGCCCTTCCCGCCGTGTTCGCGCACATAGCGCTGGGCCGCCTGACCCGGCGGCAGTTCGGAGCCGGAAATCATCGCCGCGAACGTGTCGATCAGATGAACCTTGGCCTGCTCGGCGACGTCCTCCGGCAACTCCCGCGTTCTGGCTGATGCCATGTAGTTGCTCAGCGCATTCATGACCGGCCCGGGGCCGGTCGCCTGCGCGGACCCGCCGCGCCCAGCCTGCTGCGCCCGCGCCGTGAGCGGCCAGGCCAGCGCCGCACCGCCGATGAGTGTGATGAACTCGCGCCGTCTCATTCGATCACTTCGTCGGCGCGGGCGAGCAAACCGGCTGAGACCGAAAGGCCAATGGACTTGGCGGCTTTCGAGTTTATGACAAGCTCATATTTCGTCGGTGCTTGTACTGGTAAATCGGCGGGTTTCGCGCCCTTGAGTATCCGATCAACATAGTCGGCAGAGCGCGCGTAAATAGCAATCAAATCCGGCCCGTAGGAGGCAAGGCCTCCGCCGACCACGTAATATCGGAACGGATAAACTGTTGGTAAACGATATCGAAATGCCAGCGAGAACAACTGCTCGCGGCGTGCGGTTGATGACGAGCTTGCCGTCACGATTACCCCTCCGTTTGGCTCCTCGCCGAATTCCGACAAAGCCTTCTCGAGTTCCGCAGGATTGTGCGGGTCGATTGCCGTCAGTTCCATTTCGGAGGACGACGAAGCCAGGGCCTGGATCGCAGCGAATTGCCCAATGCCGGCGGCTATGGACGGGTCTCGAATGACAGCTACTCGCTTCACCCCGGGGGCAAACTCCTTCAGAAGCTCCAGCCATTTGCCGCTGATGCTGTACTCAAACGCGGTAAATCCGGTCATATTTCCACCTGGCCGGGCCAGACTCTTTACAAACCCGGCTCCAACCGGATCGATAACACCCGAAATAACGACAGGTATGCTGTGGGTGATCCCTTGTAAGGCCGCCACGCTCGAACTGGCACCAGCAACAATTACGTCCGGTACCATCTCCACCAGTTCTCTTGCGTACCTGCGATAACGGTCGGCTTCGTCACCCGCGTAGCGAATCTCGGTATGCAGATTTTCCCCTTCGATCCAACCGAGTTTCCGCAGCGCTCCCGAAAATGCTTTGATCCGTGCCTGACCTTCGGGTTCTTCCGAAAGATAATTCACAAGCAGCCCGATCTTGCGTGTCGAACGGGGTTGCTGTGCCCGCGCCGCAAGCGGCGATACAGCCGCGCCGCCGATAAGTGTGATGAACTCGCGTCGCTTCATGGGCCTCCGCACAAGGGTGCGATGCACCAGGCAAGCTCAAAGCATAGCGAAATGCGAAAGGGCGACAATCGATTTCTTGCGGCGCCGCACCGTCGCTACGCGGCGGTAAAGCCGCAATACAAACCATTGGGCCTGATTTCAAAGGCCGATTGAAATTGCGATAGAAATACCACGGCAATCGGCAAGAGCGACCGTCGGTCCGCTCACTTCTTGCGCCGATATATTCCGGCGAAGCTCCCCGCCCCGCCGCAGCCTGAATTGTCCACGACCAGCAACCACGCCCCGATGCGTTGCATCCGCACGCGGCATTCCTCTCCGTAGCCGCCGTCGTCGGCAAGGGCGATGGCATCGCTCTCGGGCGCGACCTGCGCCTTGAAGCCGCCGTTATGAAAGTCACGCGGCGACGGAAGGACCCTGAAGGCTTCAATCTGCAACCTGCCGGCATCGCCGGGCTTGATTTCGATGCTGCAACCGGGATTGCACCAGGTGCCGATCCAATCCGACGGCTTCGGCGACGGCAGCGGGGCCACCGGCACGAGCGCCGCGCTGGGCAGCCAGCCGTTCGCCGAAACATGATTTTTCGCCAGCGGCGATTGGTAGGAGACGCAGGTGAAGTCGCCGCGCGTCCTTCCGACCAGCACGAGGTCATCAGTCACCAGGTAGGATTTTTTCCGGCACGCCTTGGTCGCCGCCGGACAGGCGGCGGCCGTAAAATCGTCATAGGGGCTCTTGATGAAGTTGATGCGCGGTCGGGCCGTCACCTTCGACACGGTCAAGTCGAGCTTTTCACTCCACTCGGCGCCATTGCAATTGGGGGGTCCTCCGCGTCATAGGCTAACGCACGTCGCGCCGACACAACGTTCAGCAATAAACCAATGACCGCCGCTCGCATCCCCACCCGCAGGCAAAACCTGAGGAGCCGCGCCGCGCTTCCGCGCCGGGAGAAACGCGACTGAGGTGTCATGCCGAAGCGACGCAACTCGATTTGATGCGGCATTTGCGTTTCCGCCCATGATGGCGATGGTCAGATATAGCCTTCAGTCGCGATCGGCCGCTTGAGGGTTCATCGGCCTTGACGGGCTCACCGCGCTGGAAGCGCAAACGATCGCGCGCTGACCTCGAACGCCAAAAACCCCAGCCCTTTCCGGGCGCCTCTTCGGCCGGATACGGCGCCCGCGCCCGCCCTTTTGGTCCTCAAAGCCGCAAAAAAACCTGCCGATCTGGATGGCCCGCCAGTCTCGTGTCATTAGCAAATTGCGCACGGGCCTGTATTATCGATGACGGGCGTGTGCGGGTAGACTGATCCTCTCTCAAGGCGCGGGGCTAATTGGGTGACGACTGCTGATCGAGTTGCTGCACCACCGTCTGCCGGGGCCAGTGGATTCGATCACACGGGCGCGGCCACCGCCTTCAAACCGGCGGTTTCGCTTCCCTCGTTCGACCGGGAATTGCGGATCGATCTGTTCCGGGGTCTGGCGCTATGGCTGATCTTCATCGATCACATGTCGCCCGATCTTCTGACCTGGTTCACGATCCGCAGCTACGGATTCAGCGACGCCGCCGAAATTTTCATTTACATCTCCGGCTACACAGCCGCGTTCGTCTACGGCCGCGCGATGCGCGAGAAGGGCTTCGTGATCGGGGCCGCGCGCATTCTCAAGCGGGTCTGGCAGATTTACGTGGCCAACGTGTTTCTGTTCACGATCTTCTTTGCCGAAATCGTCTACGCCGGCAGAACGCTCAATAACCCGCTTTACACCGAGGAAATGGGCGTCAACGACTTTCTCAAGCAACCCAACGTCGCGATCGTCCAGGCGCTGCTCCTGAGATTTCGTCTTTTGAATATGGACGTGCTGCCGCTCTATGTCGTGCTGATGTTTTTCCTGCCCTGGATCCTGTGGCTGATGCTGCGGCGGGCCGACCTCACGCTCGGCCTGTCGGTGATGCTCTATGTGCTCGCCTCTAAATTCGATCTGCATCTGACGTCCTATCCGAACGGCTTCTGGGCCTTCAATCCGTTCTTCTGGCAGCTGCTGTTCGTGTTCGGCGCCTGGTGCGCGCTGGGCGGCGCGAAGCGAATGTCGTGGCTGATCCTGTCGCCGATCACGCAGGCGATCGCGATCGCCTATCTGCTGGCGGCGTTCTGCGTCACGATGACGTGGTATTTCCCTCAGCTCGGCTTTCTGATGCCGCACCGCCTCGAGCAATGGATCTATCCCATCAGCAAGACCGATCTCGATATCTTGCGGTTTCTGCATTTTCTGGCGCTGGCAGCGATCACGGTACGGTGGGTGCCGAACGGCTGGTCCGGATTGAAATCGCCGTGGCTGTGGCCGATGATCCTTTGCGGCCAGCATTCCCTCGAGATTTTCTGTATCGGCGTGTTCCTGGCTTTTGTCGGATATTTCATTCTCACCGAGCTTTCGGCGGGGCTGGCCCTGCATTTCGTCGCAGCCTTTGTCGGCATCCTGATGATGACCGCAGCCGCATGGCTGAACTCATGGTACAAGCGTTCCGACATCGCGAGCCGGCACTGGACGAGGGAACACGGCGGTAACGCCGACATTGTCGGAGGCGGCTGACGAAGCCTTCGCTCACCGCAATCGCGGGCCACGCTCAGCGCGCGGCCGTCGCAGCGGGGCGGATCAGCGCCCGGCGGTCCTTGACATAGGCGATGGGGACGCCCAGCCGCTCGACCGTGCCGATGATCTTGCCGTCAAGATCGCCGTCGCAATTCATGTTGGTCGGCGCGATGAAGAATTCGGATTCTTCCCACTCCGACTTGAAGTCCCAGCGCAGTTGCGGAAGCGTGACGGCCTTCTCGAACGGGATTCGTTCGCCGCAAACCGCAACGGAATAGACCGGCGCCGGCTTGCCCGGCTCGACGGACTCGGTACGGCGCAGATAGGCTTCGAGCTGGCTCACGGCCTCCGGCATGCTGGCGAACCAATAGTCGAGGTCGTAGCGTCGCGATGCGCCCTGAAGACCTCCGACCAACTGGTTGTAGAACAGGTATTCGTAGGGGTGCAGCCTGACCAGGGTCACCGCATCCGACACGAAGCCCACGGTCACCATCGCGAGCGCGCCTGCGGCAACGAGCCGGCGGCGCGTCGCAAGCGCCGTCATTGCCGCGTCGAGACCGATGCCGGCAAGGACTGCAAGCGGAGGAACCACGAACAGGAAATGGCGCAACCCGGCGAAAGCCGGACCGTGCGAGATCACCTCGCAGGCGAGCGGGAAGATCACCGTCAGCGAAACCAGCGCGATATCCCGGCGCCTGAGCTGCGGGGACGGCGCGGCGAGAGGCGGCCACAGCGCGACTGTCATCGCCAGCGCCGCGCCGAACAACGCGAGCAGCGGCAAGCGGATCAGGATATAGATCGGCACATAAAACCGCGGCACCTTCGACATCATATAGACCTGACCGCCGACGGCGGTACGGATGCCGTAATGAAACTCGGAGAACGAGAGCAGGCCGCGGATCGGATTGAGCGGAGCGAGCGCCGCCCACGGCCAGGCCAGGATCATGATCACATAAGCGAACAACAGCGCAGGCAGGAGCCGCAACGCCGAAGCGATTGCGAAGCGCCACCGTCCTTCTCCTAATCCCTGCCGCGGCAAGTACAGGGCGATCGCGGCGCCGGCATAGATCAAGAGCAGCAAACCGAGCACCCGAATTCCGAGCGAAGCGCCGGTGAGGAGACCGAACGCGGCGATGTCGCCCGCGCGGGGCGTCGGCAGTCTGTGCGCGATGCGGATCAGGAAAAAGGTCGCCGCCATCATGGCGGCGGCGAACGGAATGTCCTTGGTGTGGTTGAACATGGCGCCGTACCAGGCGCCGCAGGCGCCCAGCGCAATCACGGCGATCAGGGCCGCGCGCGGGCCCGCGATCAGCCGCGCGGCCGCGGCGGCAGCGCCAATCCCGCCGATGCCGATCAGCGCGCACAGGATATGGCGCAGATCATACGGATCGATCGGGATCAGATGGCTGAGCGCAACCGCAATGACATCGAACAGGCCGCCATAGAGATAGAGGTTTTCGAACGTGAAAAGGCTCTGGTCAGTAAAGCCGCTGGTGTAGTAGGCGATGATCAGTTCGCCGTAATGATGCTGAACGCCTTCATCGTTGGAGACCGCATAGTCCCTGAAGGTGCAAAGCGCGAGAATGACCAGCGCGGCGAGAAGGACGGCGGTGGCGAGATCATAGGCGTTGAAACGCGCGATCCCCAATATCGACTTGAGCCACGTCGAAGATCCAGCAGCAGTGCCGGGGGCCCCCTCCCCGGTAAGCCTTCCCTCGGTCATGGTATCGGCTATCTCACTCCGCCAAAACTGCCGGTTCCGCCGCGGCCAGCGCCGCTTCAACGCCAACATAGCAGATTTCGCCATCCGGCCCCAACCATGTGAGCGGCCGGTAAAAGCAAGATCCGATTGAAAATGCACAACTTCCCGGCCGCCTCATAAGCCCGGAATGTTGCATCGCATCAATGTCGCCGACGGGCCGCGACCTGACGCGCGCCGGCGCCTGAAGCAAGCGATCCCATGATGTTCGATTCCAACGCTCTCGGGAGATGGGTTTCATCCTTAACGATCCACTACCGCCGATTGAGCGACGAGTCTTGCGGCAGGAATCGCGTCGGCTTCGTCTCGTTAGAGTTTTAGGAAATCCTCGGACAGGCCCTTAAGCCCCGGAGGGCAGACTGGGTTTTTCAGTCAAAGGGCATTTCCGGCTCGGGGAAATTCATGGTCGAGGAAAAAGTAAAAATCAAATGCACGCGATGCTCGCAGGTCTTTCGCGAGCGCGCGCAGAAGGTCCGGGACGGCTTTCAGACCAACTGCCAGCACTGCAACAAGCTCATTACGTTCGACAACAATTCGGAAGACCGAAACATTCGAAAAGCGCTGATGAGCGCCAAGGAAGTGCGGTTGGTGCTCGAAGCCCATCGCAAGGCCGCCAGGCTGGCGCTGGAGGGCGCGCCCGTTCCAACCATGGATCGCAGCCAGTACTAGGCTCGCCTCACGCCAACGCTTGCCTGCAAAATCGGGGCTCATCACCGCGCAAGCCTTCACGGCATGGTAAATTTCTGGCTTAGCCCCGGCGATGAATTCGAACGGTATTAACCAAGTCGCGCGCGTGCGGGGCAGGCGTAACCGCGATTTAAGCGCCGGAAGCGATAAAGACCCGTTTGACGAACGACTCTCCTTCCGGACCATTCGATGAGCTTGCGCGGCAAATTCCTGGTATGGCTGCGGGCGTCCCTGCACTCGGCCAGCTTTGCCGGTCTGATCCTGATTGCGGCAAGCTGGTTTGTCGTGGCGTTCGTGTCGTCCCTTGAGCGCGACAAGGCGATCGAGGGAGCGGTCAAGCAATCCGACAGCCTGGTGCGGCTGTTCGAACAAAATACCGAGGACATCTTCGATCGCTTCGATCGAACCCTGCTCCTGTTGCGCAAGAGCTATGAGGATGATCCGGCTCACTTCGATTTGCGCAGTTGGGCGGGACGAACCGCGCTCGTCGGCGATGAGACGCTTCAGATTTCCCTGATCGGCGCCGACGGCTTTGAGATAGCCACGACGCTGAACCGCCAGGGGCCCCCGGTGTACATCGGCGACCGCCAACATTTCCGCAAGCACCTTGACCTAGGGGTCGACAATCTCTTCATCAGCGAACCGGTCCGGGGACGGATATCGGGAAGATTGTCCTTGCAGTTTTCACGCCGCCTGAACACCGCCGATGGGGGTTTCGGCGGCGTGATCGTCATCTCGATCGACCCCAATTTCACCGAGCGGTTTTACCGGACGGTCGATCTTGGAGCCGGTGGCAGCATCGTACTGCGAAACCGCGACAACGTGCTGCTGGCGGCGCAGGGGCTTTCGAGCAACTCCGTCGGCCAGAAGGTCAGACAGCCCGTACTTTTCGAAGCGCTCAAGCGCGCGCCTTCCGGCCACTACTGGGGCGGCGGCGCCGTCGACGGCACCAACCGCCTGGTGGCCTATCGAACCTCCGAGAAGTATCCGCTGATTTTCGCGGTCGGCCTTTCCGAGAATACCATCCTGAGCGACTACGAAAGGCACCATGCAGCCTACCAGGTGGTGGCCTCGATCGTCACGCTTCTGGTTCTGATCGCGATGGCATTCACCATTCGCTACCAGATGAAACTCGACCGCAACCAGGAAGACCTGAAGAAGCTCAACGAGGAGATTTCAAGACAGAACGTCCGGTTCGACGCCGCCTTGACCAACATGTCGAACGGGCTCTCGATGTTCGACGCCGACGGAAAGCTGATGATCTGGAACGAACGCTACGTCGAACTCTACGGACTGCCGAAGGAGTTCCTCCGGCAGGGAGTGAGCGTCCGCGAGATCCTCGAGCAGCGCAAGCAGGTCGGAAATCTGGAACTCGACGCTTCCACCTATATCGAACAGCTTCGGAAGTCGCTGGCCGAAACCGGCAAGAGCACGGTGACCTCGCGCTTCGATGACGGACGAAGCATTTTCGTCGTCAACACCGCGATCGCGGGCGGCGGCTGGGTCGGCATTCACGAGGATGTCACGGCTCAGCGATCCCAGGAGAAACTGGTGGCGGAAAAGGCCGCCGAGCTCGAACTCATCAACGCGCGTTTCAACGCGGCGATGCGCAACATGTCGCAGGGTCTTTGCCTGTTTGGCCCCGACCAGCGGGTGGTGATCGCGAACGCCCGTTACGCCGAAATCTACAGTCTCTCCGAAGATCAGGTAAAGCCGGGGACCACCTTGCGGCAAATCCTCGAACTTCGCCGGCAGAACGGCACCAATTTCGCGACGGACCCCGCAGTCTATGTCAACGTCAACGTAAAGCTGTCGAACGAGATCCAGCATCTCGCCGACGGCAGGGTCGTCTCGATCAAGCGCCAGCCGATGGCCAATGGCGGCTGGCTCACGACGCATGAAGACGTGACCGCGGAAAAGCAAAGCGAGAAGTTGCTGGCAGAAAAGGCAGCCGAACTCGAGGTGATGAATACCCGCTTCAGCGCGGCGCTAAGCAACATGGCGCAGGGCCTCTGCATGTTCGACGGCCAGAGGCGGCTGATCGTCTGGAACCAGCGTTTCGCCGAAATATACGACGTACCGGCGCGTTTGCTGAAGGTCGGAACGCCCTATGAGCAGATCGTCGGCGATCGCATCGCTCGCGGCATGATGAAAGACGTCAGCAAATCCGAGGTCAAGACAAAGGTTGCCGAGCTGGCCGCACTGCCATCCGATGCCCGCCGGATCGATGAACTGACCGATGGAAGATTCATCCAGCTTACCCGGCAGCCGATGCAGGGCGGCGGCTGGGTCGCCATCATCGAGGACATCACCGAACGACGGCGCGCGGAGGCCGAGATCGTCCATTTGGCGCGGCACGACGTGCTGACGGGAGTTGCCAACCGTGCCGAATTCAACGCGCGGCTCGAGGAAGCCAGCAAGCGGCTGAAGCGGAACGGCGGCACCGTCACCGTCATGATGATCGACCTCGACAAGTTCAAGGCCGTCAACGACACGCTCGGGCATCTTGCCGGCGATCAGTTGCTGGTCGAGGTCGGCGAGCGCCTGCAATCCACTATCCGCGATACCGACGTGCTGGCGCGCCTAGGCGGCGACGAGTTCGCGATCATTCAGGAGGGCGGGCCCGATCAGCACGAAGGCGCCATTGCGCTCGCGCTTCGGATCATCAACGTGATTTCCCAGCCGTTTGATCTCAACGGCCACGAGGCCAGCGTCGGCGCCAGCATCGGAATTGCGATGGCGCCGGAGAATGGCGTCGAACCCGAGGAGCTTCTCAAGCGCGCCGACCTCGCGCTCTATAGCGTCAAGGCCGGCGGCAGAAACGATTTTCGGCTGTTCCAGAACGAACTGCTCGAGATCGCCAATACCCAGCAGTCGGCGGAAAACGAGCTGCGGGAGGCGATCGCGCTGGAGCAGTTTGAACTGCATTACCAGCCGGTCGTGAACGTCAAGACGCGGCAGCTCTGCGGCGTCGAGACGCTGGTCCGCTGGCGGCACCCGGCCAGGGGCCTGATCGCGCCGGATCATTTCATTCCGCTGGCGGAATCCACCGGCCTGATCGTGCCGCTTGGGGAATGGATCCTGCAACGGGCCTGCGCGGACGCCGCGTCATGGCCCGCGGACATCAAGCTCGCCATCAATATCTCGGCCGTGCAGTTCAAGAAGAGCAACCTGTTCGACGCCGTCTTGCGCACGCTGGTGGAGAGCGGCCTTCCGCCGGAGCGGTTAGAGCTGGAGATCACCGAAACCTCGCTGCTCGAGAACCAGGAAGCCCATCTGACGACGATCCGGCAACTGAAGAATCTCGGCCTCTCGATCGCCCTTGACGATTTCGGCACCGGATTCTCGTCGATCAACTATCTGACGATTTTCCCCTTCGACAAGATCAAGATCGACAAGTCGTTCACGAAGGGCATCCTCAACCGCGGCGATTGCAAGGCGGTGGTCGCCTCGACGCTGGCGCTGGCCCAGGGTCTTGGCATTGTCACCACCGCCGAAGGCGTCGAGACCGAAGAACAGTTCGAATATATGCGCGTCGCCGGCGTTGAGCTCGCCCAAGGCTATTTGTTCGGCCGGCCCGTCCCGATTTCGGAATTCGGCGGCCACAGGGCGACCATGCTGACCGCTTTGGTCGCCTGAGCGGCGGCCGCGCCAACTCCCTCGCACGCCGCCCGCCACGCGGTTTGCTCGACAGCATCGGTTCGATGGCGGTCCATTCATCATCGCTGAGTTCGCGGCGAAGCGGACACGCAGCGTGTTTCGCATTCGAGTGCAAAGTCTTCTGGCCACGAAAACTGCGCTGGTCTGAGCCCGCAGGTCTACCTAACGCCGAGGAGTTAGCTCATCCGTACGCATCGGACGCGTGAAGTCCCGAACGTACTGAATGAAACGCTCGACCACAGGGC
>Ga0209517_10010570_pt1 | contig 10243 bp, 10 predicted proteins | sample PeaSoiMetSII2010_FD_187695 | JGI IMG/M metagenome (GOLD analysis project Ga0209517, IMG submission 187695) | Peat soil microbial communities from Weissenstadt, Germany - SII-2010 (SPAdes) (version 2) | ecosystem: Environmental > Terrestrial > Soil > Wetlands > Peat | place: Germany... | reverse complement strand
CGAGCAAACGGCCAACCGGGATGCCAGTCCACTTGCTGACGAGCTTGGCAATATCTTCTTCATCGACTTCTTCCTTCAGCATTCGCGTATTTTTCTGGACGGCGTCAAAAGCGTCCTGGGCAACTTTCAATTCGCGTTCGGCTTGGGCGATCTTGCCGTAGCGGATTTCCGCGACCTTGGCGAGATCGCCGGCGCGCTCAAAACGCTGCTCTTCGGCCTTAAGCTGATCAATCTGCTCCTTCAACTTGCGGATCTTCGCAATGGCGGCCTTTTCGGTTTGCCAACGAGCCTTGCGCCCGCTGGAATCCTCTCGCAACTTCGCCAGTTCCTTTTCGATTTGCGCGCGGCGCTCCACGGAATGCGCGTCGGTTTCCTTCAGCAGGGCCTGGCGCTCGATTTCAAGCTGCAGGATGCGGCGTTCGATCTCGTCAATTTCCGTTGGCAGGGAATCAATCTGCATGCGCAAGCTGGCGGCGGCTTCATCGATCAGGTCAATGGCTTTGTCTGGCAGGAAGCGGTCAGAGATGTAGCGGTGCGAGAGCGTGGCGGCCGCGAGTATGGCTGCATCCTTGATGCGTACGCCGTGATGCACTTCGTAGCGGTCTTTGAGGCCACGCAAAATCGCGATGGTGTCCTCAACAGTGGGCTCGGACACAAGAACTGGCTGAAAGCGGCGCTCGAGCGCGGGGTCTTTCTCGATGTATTTTTTGTATTCGTTGAGGGTGGTGGCGCCAATCGCGCGTAATTCACCGCGCGCCAACGCCGGCTTCAGCATGTTGGAAGCGTCCATGGCGCCTTCGGCGGCACCGGCACCGACGAGGGTATGCAACTCGTCGATGAACAGGATAATCTGCCCTTCGGCTTCGGAGATTTCCTTCAGGACGGCTTTCAGACGATCTTCAAATTCGCCGCGATATTTTGCGCCTGCAACCATGGCAGCCAGGTCCAACGCCACCAGGCGCTTGGTTTTCAAAACGTCGGGAACGTCGCCGGAGACGATGCGCTGCGCCAGGCCCTCGACGATGGCGGTCTTGCCGACGCCGGGTTCGCCAATTAAAACGGGATTGTTTTTTGTGCGGCGTGCCAGAATCTGCATGACGCGGCGAATCTCTTCATCGCGGCCGATGACGGGGTCGAGTTTGGAGCGGCGGGCGAGTTCGGTCAGATCGCGTGCATATTTTTCGAGAGCGGCGTACGTCGCCTCCGGATTCTGCGAGGTCACACGCTGGCTGCCGCGGACACCGGCGAGGGCTTGGAGAATCGCTTCGTAGGACGCGCCATTTTTTTTGAGCAACTGGCCCGCGGGGTCGCGGTCCTGGCCGGCAATGGCCAGGAAAAAATGTTCGGTGGAAACGTACTCGTCCTTGAACTTGCCGGCTTCGTCAAAAGCCCGCTCCAAGACGTCATTCAGCGGGCGCCCCATGGTTTGTTGCGCGAAACCGTGAACTTTTGGCAGGCGACCGATTTCGCGCTCGAGATCCTGAGTGAGGAGTTCCGCGCGGATACCGAGGCGGGCAAGCAACGGCGGCACAACGCCATCCGGTTGCTGGATGAGCGCCTCAAGGAGATGCACGGGCTCGATAGATTGGTTTTCGTGGCGCGCGGCAACGCCTTCTGCCGCTTGCAGCGCCTCTTGTGCTTTCACGGTCATTTTGTCGAAACGCAGCATGATTCCTCACTTCCCTGGTTCGCTGAAGAAAAGGGGCTGGCGCGAGTGCCAGCCCCCATGCTAACCCACTAGGGTTCCCTATTGAACGATTTGCGCTTTAGCGGCCCGCGGCAGCAGCCAAGGCGGGCGTCTCCACATTGACCTTGATCTGCTTCGGCTTGGCTTCCTCGCGCTTGGGGATGCTCAGCGTCAGCACGCCGTTCTTGTAGTCAGCCTTGATCGCTTCGGGATTCACGGTATTGGAAAGAGAGAAGCTGCGGCTAAAGGAGCCGTAGGACCGCTCCACACGCAGATAGTTGTTCTCGCTCACTTTCTCCTCGAACTTGCGTTCGCCGCAGATGGTGAGGATGTTGTTCTCGACGCGGATGTCGAGCTGTTCTGGCTTGATTTCCGGAATATCCGCCTTGACGACAAGTTCGTGCTCGGTCTCGTAGATATCGACCGCTGGTGCCCAAGCCGTCAAGTTTGCTTCCTCCGAAGTGTGCTCAAAAGCCTCGTTGAAAAAGCGGTTCATTTGGTCTTGCAGGGTAGTGGTGCCGCGAAAAGGTGCAAAACGGGTTAAAGTAGCTCTCATGGTAGAGGCCTCCATTAATGATGTCATGCCAATAATATAATCTTAGTGCACTACTGTCAAGTATAATCATTCTCCCTTTTAGTTCCCATATAACCTGTGTATTTATAATAGTATACGATACAGTACGGAGGCAGAATCCTCTTGTATTTCAACTGGGGAGAGGTGTGCCAGAGGATATGATTACAGTGCACTTCTGTTTTGTTATAGTTTTGACTGATGCGAGTTGATTCCTTTGACTACCATTTGCCGGACGAATTGATCGCACAGAGGCCCGCGACGCTCCGCGAGGCTTCACGGATGTTGCTGCTAGATCGCCATAGAGGTGCGTGGGAGGATCGCGCGTTTGCGGACTTGCCGCAATTGTTACGCGGTGATGAATTTCTGGTGCTCAACAATGCGCGCGTGTTGCCGGCGCGGCTTTTTGGAAAACGCGCGGGTGTTCACTCGCAATCGCCATCACGCAAGACGGCAAGAGAACACTTGTCGGGAACGGTGGAAGTTCTCCTGACGCGAAAAATAGAGCCAGAAATCTGGGAAGCTCTGGTGCGTCCGGGCCGAAAAATGGCCGTGGGCGAGCGCGTGCTTTTCGGCGGTGGCGCGTTGGAGGGAGAAATCCTGGCGCGCGGCGAGTTGGGATTGCGCACGATCCGTTTCCGTTCGCACAACGGACAAAGCGTGGAGGAGAACATCGAGCGGCTGGGACACGTGCCGCTGCCGCCTTATATCAACCGCCCCGACGAATCGTCGGACCGCGAAAGGTACCAGACGGTGTACGCGCTGAAGGCCGGGGCCGTAGCAGCGCCAACGGCAGGTTTGCATTTCACGAGAGAAATTCTCGAGAAGATACGAAACGGGGGTTGCGAAACGTGTGAAATCACGTTGCATGTGGGACTGGGTACTTTTCAGCCTATCCACACAGAGACACTCGAAGAACACAAGATTCATTCCGAGACGTATGAAATTTCCGAAGAAGCGGCGGAGAGAATCCAGTGCGCAAGAAAAGCAGGGCGCCGAGTGATTGCAGTGGGCACGACGGTTGTGCGCGCGCTGGAGGATGCGGCGGCCAAGGCGGCGGAGTTCGACAACGGAAGGATCATCCGTGCAGGAAAAGCCGAGGCCAGCCTATTCATCTTCCCGGGGCACGCGTTTCGCGTGGTGGATGGTCTACTGACGAATTTTCATTTACCGAAATCGACGCTGCTGGCGCTGGTATCCGCCTTTGCAAGACGAGAATTCATTCTGGATGCCTACGAGCATGCCGTTGCGGAGCGCTACCGATTCTACAGTTATGGAGACTGTATGTTGATTCGCTAGCGTAGCCGGGGTTGGGGTGCAGCGTGGAAAAGGCCTGCGCGCAATACGAGCGCAAAGGCTGTGAGGAGCTCACTAGCGGCAAGCACGGGTGTTTGCCACTTCAGGAACTCCCGGGTGGCGCAGAAGAGGAGGGAAGCTGCGGAAGGATACAGCTTCCCGGTTAGTTCGACTGTAGAAATCACGTGGTTATACCCTACTGGGCCAAAACGAAAACGCTTTTCTTGCCCCCAAAGCGCAGTTCCAGCATTTTGCCATCGCCGTCGGAAACGACTTCGTCATAAGGTGGTTTGGAGTCGCGTTCTTCCCAGCGGCCTTCCGCTTGCGCTACGACGTTTTTGCCTTTTTGGATGGTGAGGTGATTGCCGTCAATGAGGATGCGGTAATCGCCGGATTCAACGCTGGTCTGACCAACGTGAATGGTGTGAGTGATAGGAAGATCCTTGACCATGGGCTTGGCAAACGCAGGAACCGAAATGGCGAGAGCCGAGGCCAGAATCAAAGTACGAACGATAGAGTTGTTGCACATGCGAGTCATTTCCTTTCAAGGAGCGAGTCGGCCGAATGACCGTTGCAGGACGGGAGAGTTGACACACAGGCAGGGGAAAAGGTAGCCTCGCGATGAAGACACCTCTTCTTCCTGGTCACGATCCGGAAAAACTGTGTGTCAATGGCCCCGCGGCTGCCACCGCGGGGTTTCTTTACTAAATCTCGTTTCGTCCCGAACAGCCCGAACATCGGTCGCACCCGTATAGACGAGACTCACGGGTGGAATGTTTCGCGGCAGGTGATATTTTCCTGTTACGTTTCTAGCCACAGCGGGAGGCATCAACGTGTTGATGAATGTTCACATTGCCTTGCGCTTGGCCCCCCGCCTTCATCTATACTCTTGGGCACGGTTCGGACAGGCCGGATGCGACTCCTAGTTCTCAGCGATCTCCATGCCAATCTAACGGCCCTAGAAGCCTCCCTCGACGCGGCGAAAGGGAGCTGGGAACGAGTGGTGTGCCTGGGAGACGTGGTGGGCTATGGGCCGGACCCGAACGAAGTGACGACGCTCATTCGGGAGCTTGGCGCGGCCACGATTCGCGGCAATCACGACAAAGCGGTTGCCGATCTGATGTCCACCGAAGATTTCAATCCGGTGGCCAAGATGGCCGTCAACTGGACGCGCTCGCAACTCTCCAACGAAAACATGGACTGGCTTGCGGCATTGCCGCAAGGCCCGCTGGAAGCGGAAGGAGTGGTGTTGGTTCACGGCGCGTTTCAGGACGAAGACGAGTACGTGTTTACGCCCACGCAAGCGCTGGAAGGGTTGCTGGACTCCTCCTTGCCGGTTACCTTTTACGGCCACACGCACCATCAGGGGGGGTTCGCATATCAGGATTCGCAATTGGAGGTTTTACAGTTGCACCCGCGCAACAATGAGATACGCAGCGTGCTGCGCGTAGAGGCCGAGAAGCGCTACCTGCTGAATCCGGGTTCCATCGGGCAGCCACGCGACTCCGATCCGCGCGCAGGATTTGCCATCGCCGATCTGGAGCACCAGGTGGTAGAGTTCTGGCGTGTGCCGTATGAAATCGGGAAGGTCCAGGAGCGCATGCGAAAAGCGCGCCTGCCGGAACCTCTGGTACACCGCTTGAGCCTCGGCCGTTGAAACCGGTAAGACACTCGCGGAGAATTTGAGAGAAGTAGCCATGCAAGACGCATTGCAAGCACCTGAAAAACCCGAGAAAGAGGAAGCGCGCGCCTGGGTGACAGTGATCATAGGCGTCGTGGTGGCGCTGGCGATCGGCCTCAGCTTATGGGTTCTTTTCCATGTGCCGGGACAAAAGCCACTGCTGTTTCAGGGAACAGTCGCGCTGAAGATGACGCCGGCGGAGCAGGCCTACCTTAAGAATGTCAAGGTGGAGAAGATTGCTTTGAGCCGCGCGGAGAATTTCATCCATCAGGAAGTGACAACGCTTTCGGGGGAAGTGGTTAATGATGGCCCGACGAAAATTGTGATGTTGTCGCTTACGGTAGAGTTTGCCGATTCCATGGACCAAATCGCACTGCGTGAAACTCGCAGCGTGCTGGGCGCGCCGGCGGCCGCACTTGCGCCGGGAGAACGGCGTCCCTTTGAGATTTCGTTTGACCATGTTCCCGCCAGTTGGAACATGCAGCAGCCCTTCGTGAGTGCCACCTATTTACAACTATCTGCTGTGAAATAGTTGTTCGTTAACCACATAGTTAGATTAATATAGCAATATGGACCTCTGTGAGGAGCTCCGCGGCCGCCTGCAGGATTTATCGAAAGGCGCCATGATCGAGATCCGTGAGAACGGCGGACGGATCAGTTCGAGCATGCCACTGGCTTGGGAAGTTCGCGGGGCACCGGCAAAGCCGCTGCTTCACTTGTGGTCCGAGAACTGCAACGTGACGCGGCGAGTGCTGGCCATAACCGACCAATCGGACAAACGCCTGCTGCTGGCTGTGGAATGTTTTGGCCGCGCCAAGCCGCAACGGCTGGAAATTGTCCGGCTGGACTATTGCCGCGACGCCAAGGGCTTATCACGAGAAGAATTCTGCGAGCAACTCCGGCGCATTCTAGCGGAGCGCTTTCCCGATGAAACACTCGAAAAACTTTCCATCGCGGCAGACCTGGAGCATTCTCTCTCTCGCGTCTATGCGCGGGGAATGAGCCGCAAAGGGATACTGAAGTATGCGTTCCTGGCCGTTCCTGACGAGGAATCTCCGGAGGCTCTCGAAAGCAGCATCACCTACGCGCTGTTATGGCTGGACCTCGCGCGCCAGAGCCACGTGCACGCCAATCTCTCCGGATTGCGGCTGATTCTGCCGAAGGGCAAGTCCGCGTTTCTTGCGGCGCGCTTGCAGGCCATTGACCCACGCCTGGCCGTACAGGTGTATGAACGGGACGCGCAACGAGAAACCCTGGAGCGCGTCGAACCGTGTGCGAACGGAAACATCAACGCGTGGCTAGTGCCGCACCGCGAATCCCAATTACTTCTGGATCGCGCTTCTTCGGCGATTGCGCCGGTCGTAGCGCTCGCGCCGGACGCCATTCGCGCGCACCCTTCGCCCCAGACGCAAGAAGTGGTCCTCCGTTTCCGTGGTTTGCCGTTTGCGCGCTGGGCTGATGGGCAGGTCACATTCGGCATGGAGGGCCACTGGGAGGAACTCACCGCGAGCAACGAGGTGGCGCTGAAGCAACTGGTGCTGAACCTTAAGAATTTCCGCCACGCGATGGCAAGCGACACGCGCCACCCGCTGTATCGCGCACAAGCGGAACGATGGATGCAGACCCTGGTGCTGAACGATGCCAGCCAGATTGATTTGGTGCTGGACCCCGCGCATGTGTATGAACAGGTGCTTGCGCAATCCACCGGCCAGAAGGGCATTCTGGATTTGCTGTGCGTCACGCGGGCGCACCGGTTGGCGATTGTCGAACTGAAAGCGGTGGAGAATCCGGACTTACCGCTGCAGGCGGGGGATTACTGGTCGCGGATAAGGCAACTGCAGGCGCAGGGCGACCTGGCGCGCTACGGATATTTCTCGGGGCTTGAATTGCATCCGGATCCGCCACTTGTTTACCTGGTGGCGCCCGCGTTGCGCTTTCATCCCAGCACAGACACTCTGCTGCGCTTCCTGAAGCCAGAAATCGAGGTGATCCGCGTGGGCCTTTTAGAGAATTGGCGGCGGGGCCTGCGGGTGGTGATGCGGCAATAATCGGTCAGGAGACCGACGTCACCAGAGTGGCGTCAGGCTCTTGCCATCCTACGAACACGCGATACAATCTAGCACTCGACCACCCAGGAAAGGATCGCGTGAGTTTCACTGTAACCATCCGGCAAGTTGATGCCGTGTCTCTTGTAGACGTAAATGGGAGTTTGACTTCGTTTGAAGGCGGGGCTTTCCACGAGGCCATCCTGGGGCTCCTGAAGCGTGGCCAAAGGAACATCATTCTGAACTTGAAGAACCTCGATTACCTGGACAGTTCGGGAATCGGGGAACTGGTGCGCAATTACTTGGCTGTCGTCAAAAGAGGCGGGGCAATGAAAGTAGTGGGTTTGGCACCTAAGGTCGAGGAGATTCTAAAGATTACGCAACTTTACCAGGTCTTCCCCGAGTTTCCCGATGAAGCCTCCGCGCTGGAGAGCTTTCCCGAGGTGCCGCGCGGTGGGCATCCCGAACAGCGGGAGCGGTAGCGCCAGAGCGGGCAAGTACTCCGAGGTGGATGGCATGGCCGTACCCTATAAAGTCATCTGGAAAAAAGTGTGCTAAAAGGAAGAGAAGCAGCTAGGGGGTTGCCCTAACTGCTTCCCGGGGTGTGTCCTCGAAGTGGTATTACTGATTTAGATGCGCTGTGGGCGAAAAGGTTTCCCAAATCTGCGGGAGGCCACTTGTAGCGAATCAGGATTGTGCGACGATTGAATAAGTCTTAATAAAACAGGTACTTACGCCAACGCTCGTCACGGTGGCCAATCAGCCGCATCAGCTGCCGCGAGGTATGGAGCGTAAAGGGGCGGGGACGTCGTGCGAGTTTAAGTCCCGCTTCCTCTGGAGTGCGGTCGCCCTTGGTGTTGTTGCAGTGGTAGCAGCACGCCACCAGGTTCTCCCACGAAGAGCGCCCGCCACGGGAACGCGGCAAGACATGATCCAGTGTCAACTCCGCACTTGGGAAAATCCGGCCACAGAACTGGCAGGTATTGCGATCACGTAACAGGATGTTTTTCCGAGAGAGCGCACGGCTCTGCTGCGGGATGTGGCGATAGGCCAACAGGCGAATCACCGAAGGCACTTTGTGCGCGTGTGCAGCGGAGTGGACCTCAGAGCTATGCACCTCTTCGGCCTGTGCCACGCCCTTCAGGAGCAGCACCATGGCGCGTCGCACGGCAGTAACGTTAATGGGCTCGTAGGTGGCGTTAAGCACCAGCACCGGTTCCTGCATCATGGAAGCGCGCCGGCCGGGCAGGGAAGGCAGGAGACGGTTGGAAAGGCTCCCCGAAGTGTTGGGCACAAGCAAGCCACCCGCTTCAAGGGAATGTCTCCCTCGGGGATCGATCGCTTCTGGCCTTCTTGCGCTCATCGCGCACCCTTCAGGGTACTATGCTCCGCTGACGGGGTTGACGGGCCGTGCGGCGCGGGCAATAGTGAGGCCCAGTACCGAACGGGCTCCGGCTTCGCGTAAGGCGCGAGCACACGCATCAAGCGTCGCTCCCGTCGTCATTACATCATCTAGCAACAAGACCCGCAAATTGTCAACCCGGCTCCCCTGACGCATAGCAAAAGCGCCACGTACCGCCTCCCAGCGCTCCTCCTGAGTCAGGAGGTGCTTCTCCGGCCGGGGCCTAGAGCGCATCAGAAGAACGGGCCGGTAAGGGAGGTGGAGGCGCCGGGCCAAGGGGTGCGCGAAGAGGTCCACCTGGTTAAAACCGCGGTCCTTGCGCTTCTGGCGATGGAGTGGGACGGGGACGATCACATCCACGGGGAGGACCTGTGCGTCGCGTCGCAACAGTTGGAGGAGTTGGATGGCGAAATAAGTGCCTAGCGGTTCGAGGCGTTCGTACTTGAGGAGAATGATGGCGTGGGACAGCGCCCCTTCATAAACGCCGAAACTGCGGGCGGCTTGAAAGGCAAATCTGTCCTGTGAACAATCGCTGCAAATCGCCGCGGATTCGCCGGATTGGGCGGAGACGGGCAGAACCTGGCCACAAAGATCGCAGATTGGTGGCAGGATTACTTGAAACGAAGCCAGGCACGCTTCGCAGATGGGCAGACGCCGGGCATGCATCAGGGGCGCATCGCAAAGTCGGCAACCTGTGGGGAACACCACACTGGTCAGTGCGCCGGCAAAATCCTCCAGCCAGCGCACCATCGGAATCCGCGGCCCAGAATGGAACATAGTGCAGCGACACCCATCCTCGCTGGGTTTATTCTACTTCAGTTAGGTACTGATTCGGTAATCGGTACGAGTGAGGGATTACAGAGCGCCCTGTTCCATTTTCTCCTGGCAGGAAATACAGTGTTTGGCCCAAGGTACCGCGTCGAGACGCTTCTGTTGCATCTCTTCCTGACAATTAGCGCAGGTGCCGTATTCATTGTTGCGGATGCGCTTCAGAGCTTCGTCAATCATGTTCAAAACGGTGCGGTCGGTATTGGTCTGGCCGAAGAGGAATTCCTTGGTATAGGAGTTTGCGGCTTTGTCGGCCAGATCCACGGTGGGATCGTCGTCGGCTTGGCGGCCTTCCTCTTCGGTGCGTACAATGGTCTTCACCAACTCGTCGCGCCGGGTCAGTAATTTCTTTTTGTAGTACTCCAAACGCTTCTTATCCATGTTGTCCTCCCCCAGATGGCTTCCGGGGAACATCTAAAAACTACATAGTGTAGGCCCCGTCGTGGCAGGTGTCAAGGCGAACAGGAATAAGTGTTTCATTCATGGGTTTGTCGAGGAAGTCGACGCCGCGAATTATTTGCAACCGTTTCTCCGCATCCTCACGTTAAACTGTGCCGTGCCTTAACTGGGCAAAATGTCGGTGCCGGATTGCCACGGGGCAGATGGCCGAAGCGCAGAGGGGAATGAGTATGAGAAAGGGATTGCTGGGAGTGCTGGTGGTGATGCTGGCGGCATGGGCCGTTGGGGCGCAGGAAATGAGTTTGGGGGCAGGCACGGCGAAGGACGCGGTGAA